>ENA-ORDA01001127-ORDA01001127.1-marine-metagenome-genome-assembly--contig:-NODE-1127-length-23662-cov-8.172991_pt1 | contig 23662 bp, 20 predicted proteins | sample MGYA00237778_ERZ508506 | MGnify/ENA primary metagenome ERZ508506 (study PRJEB26177, sample SAMN06267891) | marine metagenome | isolation source: Monterey Bay, California, USA | place: Pacific... | reverse complement strand
CGGTGGTGATTAAGCTTCTAGAAGGTACCCAAGGTATCGGTGTGGTGTTGGCAGATACACAGAAAGCGGCAGAGTCGATCATCGAAGCATTCATGGGGTTAAACGCCAGTATTCTAGTGCAAGAGTTTATTAAAGAAGCAGGCGGAAGCGACATTCGGTGCTTTGTAGTGGGCGGCAAAGTGGTCGCGGCGATGGGCGGCGGCATGTATGGCCAGTACCGCTGTGTAGATGCGTCTGTTTGCTTGCCGCTTCTCGACGGTCATACCGCGAAGGACGGCGCGTCGAGCTTTGTGAACCCTCTGACTGCATTGTGCATGATCGAGACGATGAACTTAGAAGGCCATACTGCGCTAGTTCACACCGCAGCAGCGTCGAATCTCGGCCAGATGCTTAATCGCATTTGTCTCGACGGCGGCGTCGATCTCATCAACATTGTACGTAAAAACGAGCAAGAGACACTGCTTCGCGAAATGGGAGCAAAATACGTTTGTAATAGCAGCAAAGACAGCTTTATGGCCGACCTCACCGACGCCATCCACGCAACAGGCGCGACGCTCGCCTTCGACGCAACAGGCGGCGGCACATTAGCCTCGACTATCCTGTCGGCCATGGAGGCAGCTGCGGCGCGCACACCAGGCGCCTACAGTATCTATGGCTCGGTTAAGCACAAGCAGGTGTATTTGTATGGTGGGCTCGATACGTCGCCCACAACACTCAACCGTGGCTATGGCATGGCTTGGGGAGTTGGCGGCTGGTTGTTACCTAATTTCCTAGCGCGTGTCGGCCATGAAGTGGCGACTCGTTTACGCACACGCGTTGCGACTGAGATGAAAACAACATTCGCCAGCCACTACACTAACGAGATCTCCCTCGCAGAGGCGTTAGACGCTGACATCGTTGCGCAGTACAACTCAAAATCCACAGGCAAGAAGTTTTTAGTCTGCCCGCAGAAGTAATCGAGAAAACGTGCTGCCTTCAAGAATTATAGAAGGCAGCGCGGCTTTCGCACTAGTACGCGGCAATGGTGGTGCGATGCAGCAGCCTGTCCTCTCCCTCATGGCCCCCCTTTACTCTATGCAACAACGCGCGGTTGTCCCACATAACTAGCATCTGCGGCTGCCATTTGTGAGTATAGACGAACTCTTCCTTGCCCTGCCAGTCGCTTAGCTCTTTGAGAAGCGTGAAGGCCTCCTCTTCTGTTTTGTCGACCAGACCAACTATATAACCGAGGCAACTGTAAAAGCCTTCGACGCCTGTTTCGGGATGTTTGTGCACAAGCGGATGTGTTTGCAGTTTGCGTGCATCCTCGGAGGGCCGGATATTCATGCTGCGATCACTCGTCTGATCTTCTTTTCCGTACATGCCCTCTGGAGAATACGCCGACTTAGCAGAATGTATTGCGACAAGATCTCGGTATTTCTCCTGTTGATGTGCCGGCATGTCATGCCATGCCTTTTGCTGATTCGCAAATAATGTATCGCCCCCTTTCTTAGGTATTTTTATTCCGTAAAGACATGTTCCAGCCGGCGGTGCTTTTTGAAAGCTCCAGTCGGTGTGCCAGTTTTCTGCGAATAGCGGCGCCTTCTCGTCCGCCCTCCGTTCCACAGCAATAATATTTTTTCGGCCCTCAATTGGTGCGATAAAGGGATCGTCTCCAAATGCGCCGAACGAAAGAGTGAAACGCTCGAGGTCATCGTCTGTCATAGACTGATGGGGAAAACTCAGCACTTTATGCTCGAGCCATGCCGCGCGTATTTCGGCTGTCTGCTCCTCTGAAAGTGGTTGAGATAGATCCACTCCTGTTATCGATGCGCCACACGCTTGGCCAGACGGCGTTACAGTGATTCCCATTTTTATTCTCCCTATGCGGTTTTGTAGGCAATTTTTTGGGGCAAATTTTATTGCTTTAACCTGAGCTATAAATTGTATGCGCGCTGGAATGCCGGACGCTGCTTTAGCATGGCTAAATAACGCGTCGTATTAGTTTTGAAATTGTCTGCCAATCCGAGCGACTCAGCAAACACGAGCGAGAAGCCGATGCTTATATCTGCAAGCGTAAACCGATCCGCGCAAAGGTATTCACGATCCTCGAGTGCAGTTTCAACCGAACGAAGCCGCGAGAAAAACCACTTAGTGTAGTCTTCGACTACCTGCGGATTCTTGCGCTCCTCGGGTTCGTGCCGGGTATATCGCAGCACCAGCGTTAGCGGGAATGTGAGCGTCGCATCGCTTCGATGCAGCCAATTTAAAAACAAGCCATAATCGGGATCCGATGGGCCCAGCGTCAAATTCGTCGGCCCGTGTTTTTCTGCGAGGTAAAGCGCCATAGCGGTCGACTCGGTAAGCGTCACATCGCCTTCGACAAGCGTTGGCACCGTACCCAGGTTATTGATCGTCAGATAACCTTCGTAAGTGAGTCTCGGCGGAAACTCCATAGTGATTAACTCGTAGTCCAATCCCATTTCTTCGAGCGTCCAAAGTGGCCTTAGCGAGCGTGAGCGTTTGCAGTGATAGAGCTTAATTGTCATGTGTTTCCTCGCAGATTGAGGTGGCAGTATAGAAGGTAAAGCCAGTCTATGGCGAGGGAGCAAAAGAACCAATGCCAAGACGAACTCGTAAGATCAATAGAATAAATAAATAGTCGGCATTTCCCCCCACTCTCTTAGCGAAAAACGCTAGACTGAATGCGGGAGCAAATTAAACAAAGGCACAAGCATGAACACAATTCAGAATAAAGTTGTATTTATTACCGGCGGCGGCCATGGCATTGGGCTTTCTCTAGGTAAAGTCTTTGCAGGACACGGCGCAAAGGTCGTTCTGGCAGATATCGATGAAGAGCGATTAAACACAGCAAAGGCATTGCTTGCGGAAAGCGGGTTCGATGTCGAGACAATAGTCTGTGATGTGGCGAAGGCTGAGTCGGTCAAAAGTGCCGCCGACTTTACTGTCGAACGGTTCGGCAAGGTTCATATCGTTATTAATAACGCCGGCGTTAGCCTCGCCGGAAAACCTGGCAGCATCCCGCTCGAAGACTGGCGCTGGATCGTAGACATCAACCTCATGGGCGTTGTCTACGGCGTCGAAGTGTTCGTGCCCCTGATTAAGTCGCACGGCGAAGGTGGCTACATCATAAACACCGCGTCGATGGCGGGGCATATCGCGGGGCCATCGATGTCACCTTATCATGCTACCAAGTACGCAGTGGTGGGCTACAGCGAATCGATCAGACAGGACTTACAGGCTGAGAATATCGGGGTGAGCGTCTTGTGCCCGGCATGGGTAAGAACCGATATTCATAACGCAGGCATAAACAAACCCTCACTCGCGCAGCAATCGGTTAGTGACAAGCAGGCGTTCGATCCGGGTGTATCTGGCTTCGCTGCAGTAATCGAGAGCGGTATCGCACCCGACGCACTCGCGCAGTGGGTTTATGAGTGCATGCTTGCAGAGCGCTTCTATATATTCTCTCATCCATCGATGACACAGCACATCGAAACACGCGCGGGAAATATCGCCGCTGACTATTCAGCGATTGAAGAGGACGGGAGGTTTTCGGAGTATTAGCTCCACGCAAAAAAAGAGCCTTGAGATCTACTAAGATATCAAAGCTCTGTTTTTGCACACATTACAAAATAATGGTGCGGACGGGGGGACTTGAACCCCCACAACCGAAGTTACTAACCCCTCAAGCTAGCGCGTCTACCAATTCCGCCACGTCCGCAATACTTTTTCTTACGCTACTTTCTTTTTACAGAGAGTAGATGGTTCCTGTAACCGGCGCGTATTATCGCCTAGGTTCGACTCGAACGCTAGAGATCATCGCCAGTTGGCAGAGTCGGAACATCTGCCTGACTGTCTTCCACTGCCGGCATTTCGTCGTCTAACTGAGGAAGGTCAGACTGCTGGCTGGTAGACAGAGTTTCTAGAAGCTCTGGATTAACAACTGGCATGCCAGAGGTTGTTCCAAAGCCAGTTTGGTTCTTTGCCACAAGCGACAATGAGAGGCTGGTGACGAAAAAAATTGTTGCACAGACAGTTGTCGCGCGGACTAGGAAGTTGCCCGAACCCGATGAGCCGAACACAGTTTGTGAGGCGCCTGAGCCGAAAGAAGCGCCGGCATCGGCGCCTTTGCCTTGTTGAAGCAAGACGAGCCCAACGATGGCTACCGCCACCACGACGTGCACTATAACGATGATTGATTCCATTTCTATACTCTTACTAGTATCAGCTTCTGGTCTGAGGGCCTGTTACAACCACAAAGAGTTGGTTTAGGCGCTTGCGCAGATCGCGTTAAATTCATTCGCTTTTAAGGAGGCTCCTCCTACTAACCCGCCATCAATGTCGGGCTGGGCAAACAACTCACTTGCGTTATTTGCTTTGACGCTACCTCCGTAAAGGATTGGCGTCTTCTCGGCGAGGTCGGCGTCTAACTGCTGCAACCGCGCACGAAGTGCTGCGTGTACTTCTTGAGCTTGAGCGGGCGATGCTGTCTCGCCAGTGCCTATTGCCCAGATTGGCTCGTAAGCGACGATGCATTGCCCGACGCCTTCGATGCCTATTCGTTGCACTACCGCGTTAAGCTGCCGTAGCACGACTAATTCTGTTGCGCCCGCTTGTCGTTCCGCGAGTGTCTCGCCTACGCACACAACCGGCGTTATCCCTGCACTGATCACCGCAGCGGCCTTGGCTGCGACCAACTCGTCGCTTTCGCCGAACAACTCTCGTCGTTCCGAATGGCCGACTAATGCGAAGCTGACTCCGAAGTCAGTTAGCATGTCGGCTGCGATTTCACCTGTGAAGGCACCCGATACCGCGTCACTGACGTTTTGCGCGCCAACTTTAATCCGCGAGAGTCTAGCGTCCGTGCTCAGCTGCCTCGCTACCACTGCGATGTGCAGGCTAGTAGGGCAAACCGCGACCTCAACTTCCGGGTCTAGGCTGCTTAAATCTAAACCAGCTAGCAGGGCTGCCATCGACTCGAGAGAGCCGTGCATTTTCCAATTGCCAATAACTACTCTACGACGCATGGTTCAGGCTCCTTCAACTCACTTCCGTTGACTCTGCCTCGCCGCCTTAAATCAGGCGCCAGCTCAATTGAAACGGGCGGCAAGTCTACCCAAGATGCGGGTCTCTTGCAACGTCTCTTACCGCTTGTGCGAGCTGTTCGGCGAGACGCGCGACGTCCGAGGCGTCCTCACCTTCGACCATCACACGCAGGACAGGCTCCGTGCCCGATGGACGCAGAAGCACCCTGCCGCGCGCGCCTAATTCGGCTTCGACTTGCTGCACGGCACTCGCGATCGCTGAGTTGCCGACAAGCTCGACGCCGCGACTGATGCGCACATTGATCATCTTCTGCGGTAATTTACTCATTTGTGTGCGCAGCTCTGCCAGAGACTTACCGCCGTTGACCACTGCGGCTAACGCCTGCAGCGCAGAGATAATGCCATCGCCTGTGCTCGATAAATCCAAGCAGATAACATGACCCGAAGATTCACCACCCAGACTCCAACCGCGTTTAATCATCTCCTGCATGACATAGCGGTCGCCGACGGGCGTGCGCGTAAACGGCACACCTAACGCATCGAGCCCCAACTGCAATCCGAGGTTACTCATTTGGGTACCCACAACACCGCCAAATTCGACATTTTGACGCAAACGGTCGCTGGCAATGATGTAGAGAATTTCGTCGCCGTCGAGCACATTGCCTAAATGATCGACCATGACGACACGGTCGCCGTCGCCGTCGAAGGCAACTCCTAGATCGGCTTTTTCGACGATAACGCGATCGGCAAGCACCTGCGGCGAGGTCGAGCCAGCATTCTGATTGATGTTAAGGCCGTTAGGTGAAACGCCCTGCGAGATAACGGTTGCACCAAGCTCTGTGAAAACGCTCGGAGCGATGTGATAGGTCGAGCCATGCGCACAATCGACGACTATTTTCATGCCATTGAGGCGCAGACTCTGGCCTACCGTGCTCTTACAAAATTCGATATAACGCCCTGCCGCGTCGTTAACACGCGAGGCCTTGCCAATTAGCTCTGGCCGGACGGTAGTGAGTTCTTTCTCAAGCTCCGCTTCGATCGCATGCTCAATGTCGTCGGGGAGCTTAGTGCCAGTGCCCGAAAAAAACTTAATGCCGTTGTCTTCAAAGGAGTTGTGGGAGGCACTGATCACGATACCAGCGCGCGCTCGAAGAGTGCGCGTAAGATAGGCTATAGCGGGCGTGGGCATCGGGCCTAGCAGACCGATATCGACGCCGGCAGCCGCTATGCCGGCTTCGAGAGCTGCCTCGAACATATAGCCCGAAATACGCGTATCTTTGCCAATGAGTATTTTCCCACGCGCGCCATTCGCATCGGCAAATACGCGTCCCGCAGCCCAGCCTAGCTTGAGCATGAAATCGGGAGTGATTGGCGCCTGACCTACCGCACCGCGGATGCCGTCGGTACCAAAGTATCGTTTTGTTGTAGGGGCGCTCTTATTGCTTGCAGCAGACATGAATCGGGGGCCGCTCCTTATTTTTTTATCAACTATTCTTATTCGATATTTTTTATTAGAGCACTTAGTCGAACGCTAAGTTCCCGCAGAACGCGGAGTATACTTTAATCGCATCGACCGTGGCAGCAACATCGTGGCTACGAATAATGCTGGCGCCTCCCTGAAGCGCAAGCGTTGCGGCGGCCACAGATCCTGCGAGCCGCTGATCGACTGAGCGACCGGTGGCAGCACCAATCATCGATTTGCGCGAAACACCCACAAGCAGAGGAGCGCCTAGTGCGCTAAACCGCGTTAATCCACTCAATAATTCGTAGTTATGTCCCTGACTTTTACCAAACCCAAAGCCTGGATCGAGAAGCAAGCTGTCTGCATTTAACCCTTTAGCCAGACAGTAATCGCGTCGCTCGCCAAGAAACTCGGCAACTTCTTCGACAACATCATCGTAGCTTTTTTCACCAAGCGGGCTATTCGAATCGAATTTCACTTGCATCGAGCGGGGCTGGCCGCGCATGTGCATTAGACATACCGCCACGCGATTATCGACGATAGCAGTCAGGGCTCCTTCGTCGGCGAGCGCGCGCACATCGTTAACAAGTTCGGCACCGGCACCAATCGCAGCAGTCATCACCTCAGACGAACTGGTGTCGACTGACAGACAGAGATCGAAGCGCGCTCTCAGAGCAGCGATAACGGGAACGACGCGGTCTATCTCTTCTTGCACGGGCACCGGAGTCGCGCCGGGTCGAGTAGATTCGCCACCAATATCGAGAAACAAAGCGCCTTCGGCGGCCATTTTTTCGGCGCGTTCTAATACTTTGTCCAAATCAACTTCGAATGACGAGTGACCTGAGCCAGCCTTTGATTCACGCCCGAGGGTTGATCCGTCTGAAAAAGAGTCGGGGGTGACATTGAGCACGCCCATACAGCATGGCGTACTCAAGTCTATTTGCCGCGACCCAGCTAAGAGGATTTTTGTCATTTTTCTAGCTCAATAAAGACTATGTGTTTTTCGTGCGGGAAACCCCTAACGAAAAAGAGAACCGCGAGGGTTCTCTTTTTCAACGTTCTTTAGAGCGGCGACCTAGTGCTCGCCGGCAGGACCGCCTATTGGACCTGAGGTTTCGTCGCGCCTAGCTTTAGGCTCTTCTACCTCGCTTTTAGCCGCAGTGCCACTGCCATCGGAATCGCTCCAATCGGCTGGCGGGCGCGGTTTATTGCCATTCATGATGTCGTCGATCTGATCGGCATCGATCGTCTCATACTCCATCAGCGCCTCCATCATCATCTCGAGTTTGTCGCGATTGGTCTCGAGAATATCTTTTGCCTTGCTGTAGCAGGTGTCGATGATTTTGCGCACCTCAACGTCGATAGACTTCGCTGTGTCGCTCGAGAAGCTCTTCGATTGCGACGCTGCAGAGCGGCCCAAAAAGACTTCGCCCTCGTCTTCAGAATACAACAAAGGTCCTAGCTCGGCAGACAGTCCCCATTTGGTGACCATATTACGCGCCATCTCTGTTGCGCGCTGGATATCGTTCGACGCGCCTGTAGTTACACCGTCGACGCCGAGAGTCATCTCTTCGGCAATGCGGCCGCCGTAGAGGCTGCAGATCTGACTGAGGATACCAAGCTTACTGAGGCTATAGCGGTCTTCTTCGGGCAAAAACATCGTTACGCCCAGCGCTCGACCGCGCGGAATAATGCTCACTTTGTAAACCGGATCGTGCTCTTCGACCATGCGACCGACAATTGCGTGCCCAGCTTCGTGGTAGGCAGTATTTCGACGCTCTTTGTCCGACATAACCATCGACTTACGCTCGGCGCCCATCATGATCTTGTCTTTCGCTTTCTCGAATTCTTCCATCGTAACCAGACGCTTGCCTGAGCGGGCCGAGAACAGCGCCGCTTCGTTTACGAGGTTAGCGAGGTCAGCTCCAGAGAAGCCTGGCGTGCCGCGCGCAATGAGGCTTGCCTTGACGTTGTCGTCGATTGGCACTTTGCGCATGTGCACCTTGAGGATCTGCTCGCGGCCACGAATGTCAGGCAGGCCAACCACAACCTGGCGGTCGAAGCGACCCGGTCGCAGAAGCGCAGGGTCCAGAACATCGGGCCTGTTAGTCGCTGCAACAACGATTACGCCGTCGTTCACCTCGAATCCATCCATCTCGACGAGGAGTTGGTTTAGCGTCTGCTCGCGCTCGTCGTGTCCGCCGCCGAGGCCAGCGCCACGGTGACGTCCAACCGCATCGATTTCGTCGATGAAAATAATGCAGGGGGCTTGCTTCTTCGCTTGATCGAACATATCTCGAACGCGCGAGGCTCCCACGCCCACAAACATTTCGACAAAATCAGAACCTGAGATAGAGAAGAAAGGCACTTTGGCCTCGCCCGCTATCGCTTTGGCGAGGAGGGTCTTACCAGTACCCGGCTGACCAACCATCAGTATGCCGCGGGGGATCTTACCGCCCAAGCGCTGGAATTTGTCTGGCTCGCGCAAGAAGTCAACGAGCTCTTTCACGTCTTCTTTCGCTTCGTCGACACCTGCGACGTCGGCAAAAGTTACCTTGATCTGGTCTTCGCCGAGGAGCTTGGCTTTACTCTTGCCAAACGACATCGGGCCGCCTTTGCCGCCTCCGCCGCCGCCTTGCATCTGCCGCATGAAGAAGAAGAACAGGCCGACTATGACCAATACCGGGAGTAATGATAAAAACAGCTGCGACAAGAAGCCCGGCTTCTCATCTTGCGTGCCACTAATGGCAACATTCGATTCGAGCAGTTCGTCCATCAATCCGCGATCGCCGATTGCTGGCATGATCGAACGGAAGCGCGAGCCGTCGCTGCGGTAACCTGTAATCTGCAAGTTTTGGATATCTACCGCTTGCACACGACCATCACGCAGCTCTTTAACGAACTGGGAATAAATAATGCTGTCGGCTTGAGGATCCCGATTGATGTTGTTGAACACCGTGAGCAAAACGCCCGCAATGATCATCCAAAGGACCAAATTCTTTGCCATGTCGTTCAAGGGTAGTTCCCCCACTGAAGTGAATCTGTTTGTCGAAGAGAGCGTCTAGACAACGAGAAAGCGCGTGACGTTTTCTCGAAGTTGCTCTTCGCGACTCGTGTATAAGGTAAAAAGTAACACATTTTCGCCTGTGTCACTCGTAAGTGACGCACGCTAGTGACTAATTATTGATGTAAACATTGTCACACTGCTGCGCGAAACGATGCTATGCACCTTTGAAACCTGCCGCTAGAAGATAGATTTCGCTAGAGCGGGCTCGCGATGCTTTTGGCTTGCGCACTTTGATAGAGGCAAAGTCAATTTTAAGCTGTGCCTCGAACTCCCTGAGACCCTCGCCGTGAAATACCTTCACCAGAAAGTACGCCCCCGGACGGAGCACGGATCTCGCTAAGTCGAGCGCGAGTTCGGCAAGATACATCATCCGTGGCTGATCGATATCACGCATACCACTCATATTGGGTGCCATGTCCGACATTACAAGGTCAGCCCCGCCTTCGGGGAGCATACCAAGGAGCTGATCTAGCACTGCTTGCTCGGTAAAGTCGCCTTGTAGAAATTCGACCCCTGCTAAGAAATCGATTGGCAAGATATCGCTAGCGATGACCCTCCCTTTGTCTCCAACGAGATCGGCGGCAACTTGCGACCACCCTCCTGGCGCCGCACCAAGATCGACAACCGTCATTCCACGTTCGATAAGCTTGTCTTTTTCTTGTATTTCCAACAGCTTGTAGCTCGCTCGCGAGCGCAAGCCGTCTTCCTGGCTCTTGCGCACGTATTCGTCGTCGAAGTGCTCTTTAAGCCATTGCTTACTAGTCTTAGACTGTGCCATCGTTGATTCTCGTTATTCTCAATTGCGTTCGGCCGCGAGCTTCCCTACAATCCGCTGCCCTGCGACTCAGCTAGCATTAAGGTCTATTATGACGCTCAACAACGCCGATAAGAAACGCTTCCGCGCGATTGGCCATCAACTCAAGCCCGTAATCACAGTTGCGGAGAAGGGATTGTCGGAAAATATTCAGCTCGAACTCGAGCGTGCACTGAACGATCACGAGCTCATCAAGCTCAAATTAGTGACCGGCGACAAGGCCGCAAAAGCGGCGCTTATTGAAGAGATTTGCGCGCTGAGCAAAGGCGCTGTTGTGCAGACTATTGGCCACGTATTGCTACTTTACCGCGCGGCTAAGAAACAAGACCCTAAACTGTCTAACGTAATCCGATTTCAGCCGTAGTCAGCCTTCGCGAAAACTGCCTTGTTCAAGCGAGGATCAGAGGTGTTTGACGCTCTCGATTTCGTATTCGACATCGCCCGCAGGCGCCTTAACCACGATTTCATCACCCTCTGCCTTGCCCATCATCGCACGTGCAATTGGCGAACTCACCGAGATTTTGCCCTTGCTGACGTTCGCCTCATCGTCGCCTACGATCTGGTAGGTAACCGTCGCCTCTGTGTCGAGGTTGATCATCTGCACTGTCGTGCCAAAGATTACTTTGCCGGTTGGCTCGATCTTCGTCACGTCGATAACCTGCGAGCCTGCAAGCTTACTTTCGATCTCTGCTATACGTCCCTCGCAGAAACTCTGTTGCTCGCGCGCCGCGTGGTATTCGGCATTCTCTTTGAGATCGCCGTGCTCTCGCGCTTCGGCGATCGCCTCAATAATTTTTGGGCGCGTCACACTTTTGAGCTCAGTTAGCTCTGCTCGCAAACTCTCTGCGCCATGAATTGTCATCGGAACGCTTTGCATTCTTGTCGCCTTTTAGTTGCTCTCGAGCTGAGCGTGAAGATCTTGTAACGTGTAGACCGACATATTATTGCCGTAAGCCAGTGCTTCGCAAGCCGCTAGCGCACCCGCAATCGTCGTTGTGCAATACACGCGATGACGCAGCGCAGTTCGGCGAATCATCGACGAGTCAGCGATAGCCTTTCTGCCTTCGGTTGTATTGAAGACAAGCTGAATCTCTTCGTTTTTCAACATGTCGACAATATGTGGCCGGCCCTCGGCTACTTTGTTCACTCGCGTAACAGGCAGCCCCGCAGCGGCGATTACCTGCGCCGTACCTTGGGTAGCCACAATACTGTAACCTAAGGCTATCACTCGACGCGCCACTTCGGCCACCCCAGGCTTGTCGGCTTCGCGAACGCTAATAAACACATTGCCCGACGTAGCAAACTTTTCTCCCGCTCCCATCTGCGCCTTCGCATAGGCCTCGGCGAAGGTTTTGCCCACGCCCATTACTTCGCCAGTAGATTTCATTTCTGGGCCTAGAATTGGGTCTACGCCTGGGAATTTAATAAACGGGAAGATAGCCTCTTTGACCGCGAATGTTTCGGGTATTATTTCGGTCTCGAATCCTTGCTCGGCAAGCGATGTTCCTGCCATGCAGCGCGCTGCGATCTTGGCGAGCGATCGACCAATACATTTAGAAACGAACGGTACAGTTCGCGACGCGCGTGGGTTAACCTCGATCACATAAAGCTCGCCATCTTGATACGCGAGCTGTGTATTCATCAACCCCACGACGCCTAGCTCTAACGCTATCGCCGTGACCTGGGCCCGAATACGGTCTTGCACCTCGGCAGGTAAATTATACGGCGGCAACGAGCAGGCAGAGTCACCAGAGTGGATGCCGGCTTGCTCAATGTGTTGCATGATCGCGCCCACGACCGCCTGCTTGCCATCGCTCACTAGATCGATATCGATCTCGATTGCGGCGTTGAGGAAATAATCAAGGAGCACCGGGCTCTCGTTTGAGACCTTAACGGCATCGTGCATGTAGCGCTTAAGCTCTTCATGGTTGTATACGATTTCCATCGCGCGCCCACCGAGAACATAAGACGGTCTGACGACAAGCGGGTAACCAATTTCATCGGCGGCGGCATAGCTTTCTTCGACGCTACGTACGGTGCGATTCGGAGGCTGCTTAAGGCCGAGCTTCTCGATCAGCTTTTGGAACCGCTCGCGGTCCTCAGCTCGGTCGATCGCGTCAGGCGACGTACCGATAATAGGGATGCCTGCAGCCTCGAGACTCTTAACTAAGTTGAGCGGCGTCTGTCCACCGAATTGAACAATCACCCCCTTGGGCTTTTCGAGCAGAGCAACCTCGATCACGTCTTCGAAGGTTAGAGGCTCAAAATAAAGGCGGTCCGAAATATTGTAATCGGTAGAGACTGTCTCAGGATTGCAGTTAACCATAATGGTTTCGTAACCATCCTCGCGCATCGCGAGTGCGGCGTGCACACAGCAGTAATCAAACTCAATACCTTGGCCGATCCTGTTGGGCCCGCCACCAAGCACCATGATTTTTTCACGTGTGCTCGGCAGAGATTCACATTCTTCTTCGTAAGTTGAATACATATACGCCGTTGCCGACACAAACTCGGCGGCGCAGGTATCAACCCGCTTATACACGGGGCGCACATTTAAACTATGGCGATGCTTCTGGAAATCCAGTTCGTGGCATTCGAGCACCTGAGCAAGTCGTTTGTCGGCGAAGCCTTTGCGCTTGAGTTGGCGCATCTCTGCCGCGTCGATCGAGGCGAGGTCTCTACCTACTAACCCTTGCTCGATTTTGATCAGTTCTTCGATCTGAACGAGATACCAGGGATCTATACCGGTTAGCGAGTAGACGGTTTCCATAGACCAACCCTGACGGAAAGCGTCGCCAATATACCAAATTCGCTGCGCACCAACTTCGGTAAGCTCGCGGGTCAACACCTCCCGCGCGTCGCTCAATTTAGTATCGAGAATAGGCTCAAATCCACACACTCCCACCTCGAGCCCTCGCAACGCTTTTTGCAAAGATTCTTGGAAAGTGCGACCAATTGCCATCACCTCGCCGACTGACTTCATTTGCGTAGTAAGCCTGTCGTTGGCCTCAGAGAACTTTTCGAATGTGAAGCGTGGAATCTTTGTAACGACGTAGTCGATCGATGGCTCGAACGATGCAGGCGTCGCGCCACCAGTGATTTCGTTACTCAGTTCGTCGAGTGTGAAGCCAATAGCAAGCTTAGCGGCAACTCGTGCAATGGGGAAACCTGTTGCTTTAGAGGCAAGCGCCGAACTGCGCGAAACGCGCGGATTCATTTCGATAACAACGAGGCGGCCATCTTTAGGATTAATACCGAACTGTACGTTCGAGCCACCCGTTTCGACACCGATTTCACGGAGTATCTCGATCGACGCGTTGCGAAGAATTTGGTATTCCTTGTCGGTGAGAGTCTGCGACGGCGCAACAGTAATCGAGTCGCCTGTATGAACACCCATCGCATCGAAGTTCTCGATCGAGCAGACGATGATGCAGTTGTCGTTAGTGTCTCGAACGACTTCGAGCTCGTATTCTTTCCAGCCAATTAAAGACTCGTCGATTAACAATTCACTTGTTGGCGACAGTTCTATGCCGCGCTGGCAAATCTCTTCAAACTCTTCTTTGTTATAGGCGATTCCGCCGCCGCTGCCGCCCATGGTGAACGAAGGGCGGATAATACAAGGAAACCCTATCTCTTCGAGGGCTTCAAAGGCTTCGGCCATATTGTGTGCGATCTGGTGGCGAGGTGTTTCTAGTCCGATTTTTTTCATCGCGCGGTCGAACAATTCGCGGTCTTCGGCCTTATCGATCGATTCGCATTTCGCGCCAATTAGCTCGACGCCGTATTTATCGAGCACGCCATGGCGATTGAGGTCGAGCGCGCAGTTAAGTGCGGTCTGACCACCCATCGTCGGCAGGATCGCATCGGGGCGTTCCTTCTCGATAATTTTCTCAACTATCTCCCAGTTGACCGGCTCGATGTACGTGGCATCCGCCATCGAGGGGTCTGTCATAATAGTTGCGGGGTTTGAGTTAACGAGGATTACGCGGAGCCCCTCTTCCTTCAGCGCCTGACACGCTTGGGTTCCCGAGTAGTCAAACTCACAGGCTTGGCCGATGACGATGGGGCCGGCGCCGAGTATTAGAATGCTTTGAATGTCTTTGCGTCTTGGCATGTGCGCTACTGCTCTCTTGTGTTCTGATTAATTGGGATGAGTCGCCTCTTATGGAGGCGTCCGACAATCACGCGCTAACTGCGCCGCTCTAGTAGCTCGATGAAATGATCGAACAAAGGCGCTACATCATGCGGGCCTGGACTTGCTTCAGGGTGGCCCTGGAATCCGAATGCCGGCGCATCGGTGCGCTCGATACCTTGAAGCGATCCATCGAACAACGATTTGTGCGTTGCCTCGAGGTTGGCAGGAAGCGTGTCCGCGTCGACCGCGAAGCCATGGTTCTGGCTTGTGATCAGTACGCTGTTGTCACGCAGATTCTGCACTGGGTGGTTTGCCCCGTGGTGACCGAGCCGCATCTTTATCGTCTTCGCGCCACAGGCGAGGGCGAGTAGCTGGCATCCTAAGCAAATGCCGAAAAGAGGAAGCTTCTCGTCTAGGAACACTTTGATTGCCTCGATGGCATAGTCGCAAGGCTCGGGATCACCTGGCCCGTTAGACAGAAAGATGCCATCGGGGTTCATCGCGAGCACATCGGCGGCAGGTGTCTGCGCCGGAACTACCATGACCTCGCAGCCGCGTTCGACGAGCATACGCAAGATGTTGCGCTTGGCACCGAAGTCGTAGGCGACGACGCGGAAGCGGCTTGGCACGTCTTTCCTGTGTCCGTCGACCAGGTCCCAGACGCCTTCTGTCCAAGGATACTGCGCTTTAGTCGACACGACCTTGGCAAGGTCCATGCCTTTGAGTCCCGGGAATTCTTTCGCCTTGGCTATCGCGCCTTCCTCTCCAAGGGTTTCTAGCTTTGTGCCTGAAACGATACACCCATTAAGAGGCCCTTTATCGCGGAGTACGCGAGTGAGACGACGGGTATCTATCTCAGCTATTGCTACAACTTTGCGCTCGACCAAGAAGTCTTGCAAAGTTTGCTCGCTGCGCCAGTTACTCGCAATGAGAGGCAGATCGCGGATCACAAGGCCGGTGGCCCAAACGCCGTCGGACTCATTGTCTTCGTCGTTAGTGCCCGTGCTGCCAATGTGAGGATAGGTAAGAGCTACAATTTGCTGAGAGTAGGAAGGATCCGTGAGTATCTCTTGGTAGCCTGTCATTGCTGTATTAAAAACAACTTCACCAACAGTTTGGCCAATAGAACCAATTGATTTTCCCCAAAAAACTGTACCATCTTCGAGTGCTAATATGGCAGTTTGAGGCAAAACTTTACTCCTGTTGAGGGATCAAAAACTTGGGAAATTTTACCATGTGTTTGTAGAGAATTTATCTTGAATTTAAGAATCCAATGTTATAATCTACTTAGTATTTACAACTTGATGTTTCTGTGAAAATCTTTGTCAACGGTGAGGAAATTTCTCTCCCTCAAAATTCAAATATAGATGACCTTATTAATCAATTAGGCTTTCGAAATAAGCGAATTGCTGTTGAGATCAATGAATCAATTATCCCTAAATCAAAGCATTCTTCATTTTTTTTAGAGGCCAAAGACCGGATTGAGGTTATTGATGCAGTTGGCGGCGGCTAAAAAATATCATAAAATTCTTAAGAAAATTTTCTAGTTGCTGAAATTCTATACCACTCATCTTTATTGGCAAGCTTAATGTCAGTGAAGTTTTGAGAATAGCAACTGACTACTTCTTTAACCTGATCTTTTATAATTCCAGAAAGAAGGATGGTGCCATTTGATTTTAAAAACTCTGAAAAAAGAGGCTCTAATTCAATAATTGGATTTGCAAGTATATTTGCTATAAGTAAATCACAGCGTGATGAATTATCTTGGTCCATTGAATGAATGGTATTAATGACATCATTGCAATGATTTTTATTGGCATTCTCATGACTTGCAATGACAGCCTGAGGGTCATTATCAATAGCTAAAACGCTTTTAGCTTTAAGCTTTGCAGCTGCTATCGCCAGAATTCCAGTTCCACAACCAAAATCAATGACGTCAAGGTTTACTGGTGGGTTTTCATCCAAGTATTCTAAACATAGACTTGTCGTTTGGTGCGTTCCAGTTCCAAAAGCTAGACCTGGATCCATCTCAATAACAATGGCTCCAGTTGATAGCTCCGGTTTTATATCCCATGAAGGGCATACCCATAGCTTTTTTCCAAACTGCATTGCAGGAAAGTCTTTTTGACACTCTTTCTCCCAAACCTTATCTTTAAGGCTGGAGGCATCAGAAATATTAATATCACAGATTTCTAAGATAGTCTTCTCTACATAGTCCTTGCTCATCTCAGATGAAAACAAAGCTGTTACCGTAACCTTTTCCCATAAAGGCGTTGTTCCAACTGGAGGCTCATAGATATCATTACCTTGCGCATCTTTGAATGTAATCGATAGACTGCCAAGACCCACAAGCACTTCTGATATCAAATCTACTTCAGATTTTTGAACTTCAAAAGATATTTGTTGCCAGTCCATTAACTAAGTCCTAGCACTTTACTTTTTCTTTTTTATTCAATTAATTCCTTAACAGACTCTAGTGCTTGGGCAAGTTTTTCTACATCAGTTCCACCACCTTGCGCCATATCTGCCCTTCCACCACCTTTGCCTCCAATTTGAGATGCGACATGATTTAGAATATTTCCCGCTTGGTATTTATCGGTGAGATTTTTTGTGACGGCTGAGACAAGAGAAACTTTGTTGTTCGATACAACAGCTAAAACGACTATCGCAGAAACCAGCTTGTCTTTCAATTTATCAGCTAATTCTCTCAAATCTTTTGAGGAGACGCCTGAGACTTCAGTCGCAAGGAGTTTGAGCCCATTAACATCAATAGCATTCGTTATTAAAGTATCACTTTGATCGCTAGCTAATTGCTTTTGAAAGGTAGCGACTTGTTTCTCAAGACTTTTTTGATTGTTGATGAGCTGTTTTACTTTGTCGATAACTGCAGTTGAATTTGATTTTGTAAGATGAGCAATCATATTTATATTTTCTTCATTATTTTTATCGAGTTGATAAGCTTCTAAACCAGTAACGGCCTCAATCCTTCTAACTCCAGAGGCTATTCCACTCTCAGAGGTGATTTTGAATCTGCCGATATCACCTAATCTTTGAACGTGCGTTCCCCCACATAGCTCAACTGAAAAGTCATCATCTCCCATTGATAGAACTCTGACCTCTTCTCCATATTTTTCACCGAAAAGGGCCATAGCTCCCCTCTTTTTTGCGGTTTTAATATCTGTTAACTCAGTATTGACTTCTGTATTACCTAGAATTTGCTCATTTACTATAGCCTCGACTTGATCTAGGTCTGGTTGTAAGATTGGCTCATCTTGAGAGAAATCAAATCTTAATTTATCTGATTCAACTAGGGATCCTTTTTGCTTGACCTGATCACCCAAAACCTGCCTTAAAGCCTCATGAAGGAGATGGGTTGCAGAGTGGTTACGCATAATTTTTTTTCTTCTATCTGTGTCTATTGCAACATCTACCTTATCACCAAGCTTAATAGATCCAGAATCAAGAGTGCCATAGTGTTCATATGCATTGGAGGCTTGTTTTTGAGTATCTGTCACATTGAATAGACAGTTTTTATTGGATAAAATGCCATGATCACCGCACTGACCTCCAGATTCACCATAAAAACTACTTTTATCTAGAATTAAAATGGCTTGTTCGCCCTGATTTAATTCATTTATAGATTGGCTTTCTTTAATGATCGCTTTAACAATCGCAGTATTTTCAGAGTGCTCATAACCTAAAAACTCAGTTGAATCTTCAATTACTACATTTGATTTTTTGGAATCAAAATCGCCAGCATTTCTTGCACGATCTCTTTGTTGATTCATTTGTGAATCAAAGCCGGCCATATCAATCTTCAAGCCCCTCTCCCTTGCAACGTCAGCTGTAAGGTCAACTGGAAAGCCATAAGTATCATAGAGCTTAAAGGCTATATCACCACTAATCTCATCGCCAGAGATGGCTTCAATTGCACTTTCAAGAATTCCCATGCCCGTATCGAGAGTCTGAATAAATCGCTCCTCTTCTTTTTGCAGTGCTTGCTCTACTAATTCTTTACTCGATAAAAGTTCTGGGTATGCTTTTTGATTTTGATCTGATAAAACAGACACCAGTTTATAGAAAAAGGTTTCACTAATTCCTAACTTATGGCCATGACGAATCGCTCTTCTAATAATTCGTCTCAGTACGTAACCTCTCCCCTCATTAGAGGGCAGTATGCCATCAACGACCATAAACGCTGTAGACCTAATATGATCAGCAATAACTCGAACTGAAGCATGGCTCTGCTTAATCTTTGCTTCTTTAGGTGTTAACGCTACAACAGCGCTCGTCAACTCTTTAAAGCTATCAATATCATAGTTATTATTTTCATGCTGAATAACGGCTGCCAATCTCTCAAGACCCATGCCAGTATCAACGCCAGTAGACTTAAGAGGGACCAAAGTGCCATCAACTTGACGATCGAATTGCATAAAAACTAGATTCCATATCTCAATGAATCTGTCTCCATCCTCTTCTGGCGTTCCTGGCGGCCCGCCTTCAATATGGTCTCCATGATCATAAAAAACCTCACTGCATGGTCCGCAAGGTCCTGTATCACCCATTTGCCAAAAATTATCTTTTGCACCACATCTTGATATCCTATCAATAGGAAAGCCAATCTCATTAACCCATATGTCTACAGCCTCATCATCGTCTTCAAACACACTGACCCAGAGCTTTTCTTTTGGAAGACCAAGCTCAACCGTTAAGAAATCCCAACAAAATCGAATTGCCTCGCTTTTAAAATAGTCGCCAAAACTAAAGTTACCCAACATCTCAAAAAATGTATGGTGCCTTGCGGTATATCCTACATTATCTAAATCATTATGTTTTCCACCAGCTCTGACACACCTTTGACATGAAACTGCTCTGTCGAAAGGCTTTTTTGCAGCGCCAGTAAAAAAATCTTTGAAAGGAACCATTCCAGCGTTTACAAAGAGCAAAGTGTTGTCATTATGAGGAACTAAAGAAGCACTCTGCTGAATTGAGTGTCCATGACTCTCAAAGTAAGTTAAAAATTTCTGACGAATTTCAGCAGTCTTCATTTTGAAATTGATTTACATATAAATGAGATGATTATACTCACAGGGCTAGTTAGTAAGCAAAAAACTCTTGAAGGCAATCACATAGATTCACTTGAACCTCAGATTCAAGTTCGCCTAATTTTTTAATAAAGCAATACTTTTCAACTGCCCTAATTTGGTCTGTCATTATGAAGCCCTTTGCACCCTCAAAATTACAAGGAACTCGACTAGGAATTTCTTCGTATGATGTTGTCATTGGAGCTACCAAAAGACTTGTTAAATTGTTGAGTTCATCAGGAGTCACAATGGCGCATAAACCCAAATTATCAACAACGCGCCCATACTCAGGATTTTTCATAACAAGCCAGACCTCAAAACGCTTCATTAGCTCTTACTCCATTCCCATTTTGCAGTTAGTTCATGTTTGTTTTTATTATCCCAACCTATTCTTACTTTTTTTTCAGGTGTTATCAGTAAACCACTATCCAATACAACAAATTCAAGCTCTTGATCTTCAAGCTTTGCAAGAGAGATGATTGGTTTAGGAATTCTGATACCCTGAGAGTTGCCAATTTTTATGATTTTTGCCATAATGTAATTATATTGTAATTACATTTTAAAAACAAGTAGTATCAATTTACAAATTCGAGACTTCCTGCTCCCTCTCTTAGGACAACTATATCGTTCTCTGAAATGTCTATGACTGTCGTTGGCTCTGGTGGGCAGTGACCTGAATCAATAATAAGATCAATTGAATTATTTAGAACTGTCTTAACATCATTACCGTGGTAAAACTCATAACCCTTCATAATTAATGAAACACTCATCATTGGCTCCATCAAATCCTCCAATATTGATTGCACAATTGCATTACTTGAAACCCTCACACCAATTGTCTTTCTATTGCCATTCAGTAAACGATTAGGTATGTCTTTGGTTCCCTCAAGAATAAAGGTGTATGCACCTGGTAATATTTTTTTTAATAATCTAAATCCTGAGTTATTTAATTTTGCATACTCTCCAACATGTGACAAATCTTTAAGCATTAATGTAAAGTGATGGTGTCTTTTTAATTGTCTAATTTTTATAATTCTATCCATCGCATTCTTATTGCCTAATGAACAACCTAAAGCATAACCAGAGTCTGTTGGATAAGCAATTACAGCACCACTTTTTAAAGTTTCAGTTACTTTTGTAATAAGCCTTGACTGGGGGTTATCAGGATGAATATCAAGGAATAAGGCCACTATATGTGACTCCAAACAGCTCTTTTAGGATTAGGTAGCTCGGTCAAATTTCCTATTTGAACTCTTTGATTAGGCCATCCATGGAAATCTGAGCCACATGATGCTAGTAAATCATGATCTTCTGACCACTGGTTTGCAAGAGTAATTTCCTCTCTAGAACTATTTGCATTAACAACTTCAAAACCATCTCCAGAAGCTTCTTTAAAGTCCCTAATCAATTTTTTTATTTTGGTATGTGTCATTCGATAACGAAAAGGATGCGCAATAAATGCTTTACCTCCAGCTGATTGTATCCAATTTATAACCTCATCAAAATCTTTCCACTCTACTCTTACACCTCCAGGCTTTTTCCCAGTGAGATATCGTCTGAAAACTGACTTCATATCTTTGCAATAACCTTCTTGAATTAACATTTGCGCAAAATGAGTTCGTGTAAGCATATGACCCCCACTTATACTTTGAGCTTTTTCTAATGCATCCTTAATTCCAGAACGCCATAAACTGAGAGCTATTTTTTCGGCTCTATTTTTTCTTAACTCTTGATTATGCTCTAGCCCAGTTTGAAGTTCATCGTTATTAATATCTACTCCCAAACCAATAATATGGATAGCCATATTTCGCCAAAACGCAGATATCTCTACACCATTGATAAGATTCAAGCTCACTTTATCAGCTTCTAATTTAGCTTCAGCTATACCATCAGTAGTGTCATGATCAGTCAAGGAGAATAAATCACACCCCGCTTTACTAGCTAACCTTACTACTTCACTAGGCGAGAGTACACCATCTGAATAGTATGAATGATTATGAAGATCGGCTTTCATTATGCTTTTCATTATAAGCTAAAACTCAAAACAACTCTAAATTGCTAAGTTATTCAAAGTTGAATGGATAATTAAATAAAATTCATCATGTTGGGTTAGATTTCATTATTAACTATAATTACATATTCTTTTTTATATTTAAGTTATTTGTTATGTGTGGAATAGTTGGCGGCGTTACAAATTCAAATATTACACCACTTCTTTTAGAAGGGTTAAATAGATTAGAGTACAGAGGCTATGACTCCTCTGGTCTTATTGTGCTGTCAGAGAAGAATACTTTTAATAGGGCAAGGTCTGTCGGAAAAGTTAAAAATCTAGAAAAAAACTTAAATGAAAGAAGTAATAAGATAAAAGGCAACATTGGTATTGCACATACAAGATGGGCAACCCATGGTGAACCATCAAGTCTTAACGCTCATCCACACATATCCAAGAACTCAGTTAGCGTGGTCCATAATGGAATTATTGAGAATTATGTTGAATTAAAAAATGATCAAAAAAAGCTTGGTTATGAGTTTAAATCAGAAACAGATACTGAGGTTATAGCGCATGCAATTGACTATGCAGTTAAATCTAGCAATTCACTAATCGAATCTGTTCAAAAAGTGGTTAAGTCATTTGAAGGCTCTTATGGGCTTGGCATTATGTCATCAAAATTTCCTGACCAAATCATCGCTACAAGAAAAGGTTCGCCTTTAGTTCTAGGAATTGGTTCAAATGGAAACTATGTTGCATCTGATCAAATGGCATTATTATCAGAAACCAAAAAATTCATTTTTCTAGAAGATGGTGATGTTGCTGAAATTAAATTAAATAAGATTACAATTTTTGACCTTGATGGAAACTTGGTTGATCGACCAGTAATTAGTTCCAAGATTAAAGTGGGTCAAGTTGATAAGGGTAATTATGATCATTTCATGCAAAAAGAAATTTTTGAGCAGCCACAAGCAATAAGAGACACCTTAGAATCTCGAATTACAAATAATTCTGTTATTACATCATCATTTGGATATAAAGCTGATGAAATTTTTAAAAATATAAAACAAATTCAAATTGTTGCTTGTGGCACTAGTTATAACGCTGGTCTTGTAGCAAAATATTGGATTGAGGATATTGCTAAAATTCCATGTAATGTTGAAGTAGCGAGTGAGTATCGTTATCGTCGCCCTATTCTTCTAGATAAGACTCTCTTTGTTACTCTCTCGCAGAGTGGGGAAACTGCAGATACTTTAGAGGCGCTTAAAGTAGCTAAAAAAATAAATACTTCTGTAAAGTCACTGTGCATAAGTAACTCCCCTGAATCAAGCCTAACAAGACTATCTGATTTAACTTTTTTGACACATGCTGGCCCAGAAATTGGAGTCGCAAGTACAAAAGCTTTCACTACTCAGTTGGTTTCTCTAGCACTACTTCTTTGTTCCATTGGAAAATTAAAAAATACTATTAACAAGAAACAAGAAAGAGAAATCATTGATGGATTAAAAAAATTACCAGGACTAATTAATGAGGCACTTACTCAAGAAAATCAAATCAAGAAATTAGCAAATCGTTTTATTGATAAAAATAGTGCTCTGTTTTTAGGAAGAGGCACAATGCATGCAATCGCCATGGAGGGAGCACTAAAACTTAAGGAGATCAGCTATATACATGCTGAAGCATATCCAGCTGGTGAATTGAAACACGGACCAATAGCTCTCATTGATAAAGATATGCCAGTCATTGCAATCGCTCCAAACGATGATCTCCTCGAAAAATTAAAATCAAATCTACAAGAAGTTAAGTCTAGAGGCTCTGAAATGTTAGTTTTTGAAGATCAAAATTCAAAGGTTGTCGCCATGGATGCCATGGAAGTGGTTCCAATTACTTCAAATTTAGGTCGAATAACTGCACCAATTATTTTTACAATACCATTGCAACTCCTAAGCTATCATGTTGCCTTGATAAAAGGTACAGATGTTGATAAACCTAGGAATTTAGCAAAATCAGTCACTGTTGAGTGAATTACAAAATATATGAAACAACATAAACTATTGCCATTGGA
>ENA-ORDA01001121-ORDA01001121.1-marine-metagenome-genome-assembly--contig:-NODE-1121-length-23729-cov-3.678801_pt1 | contig 23729 bp, 20 predicted proteins | sample MGYA00237778_ERZ508506 | MGnify/ENA primary metagenome ERZ508506 (study PRJEB26177, sample SAMN06267891) | marine metagenome | isolation source: Monterey Bay, California, USA | place: Pacific... | reverse complement strand
TTAGAAAAAGGAGTGTAATAGGTTTCAAAAACATAATCTGGAGCAAGGGCACCGTTTAAATCAACAATAACTTCTTGTGTATGGATGTTGCCCTTAACCGTTAACAATTCGTCAGGATATTTTGTTCCAATACCAATTCTATTATTATCACTATAAATATTTTTTAATTTTTTATTTTGACTAAAAGTATTTGTGGTGAAGATGAATAGACAAAAAAGGAATACATATTTCATAATTATGATTTAATAAAACGTTTCTGCATTAAAAATAAGTAAAATTTTTATAAGCTTATATGGGTTTAATTTTTTAGACGTTTGTAAAATACTTAATACTATTTTGTGCCGTTATAATCATTATAGATCGTAATGTTTTATGAAAAGATTTTAAAAAAATTAAAGAATCGTTTTACTTTTATTAATAGTTAATAACTCATCTTTTCTTCTTTTATAAATCACAACATAATTTGATGTTTATACAATATCTTTATGTTTTGAAAATTAATTATTTTATGTTAAAAAAACTTTTTTTTTTTCTTTCCTTAGTTATAGTGACCACTAACTTTTATGCACAACAAACAGCAGATTATACTAGTAAATTAGTTGATTATAATATGGCATTCCATTTATATAACAATCATCAATATCTGGCTGCACAGTCATTGTTTACTAATATTATAAATACTTCTGTTGATGAAAATATAAAGAGTAAAAGTGCTTACTATAGCGCGATTAGTGCAGTTCAATTAAATCAAAAAAACGCAGATCAACTAATAAAACTATTTTTAAATGAATATCCAACCAGTGTCAATCAAAAAAGTGCCTATTTAAATTTAGCCAATTACTATTTTTTAAATGAAAATTATACTGATGCACTTAATTGGTATGTGATGGTTGACGAACAAAGTTTGAGTACTGCTGAAAAAAATTCTTTTAATTTTAACAAAGGCTATTCATTTTTTCAAAATAAACTATATGATGAAGCAAAAATATATTTTAATAAATTATTAGATTCTAGTAACGACTTAGAAGCCAGATATTATTTAGGTTATATAGCTTATGAAGAAGATGATTATACGAAGGCTTCTTCTATGTTTGAAGAAGTTAAAAATGAGCAACGGTATTTAAAGGAGATTTCGTACTATCAGGCAGATATTAACTTTAAGCTAGGTAATTTTCAAAAAGCTATTGATGTAGCATTACAGCAATATGAAAGTTCAAATCCAAGAGAAAAAAGTGAATTATCAAAAATAATAGGAGAAAGTTATTTTAATTTAGAAAACTACAAGGAAGCCTTAGGCTATTTAAAAAATTATCAAGGAAAAAAGGGTAAATGGAACAATACTGATTATTATCAATTAGGCTACGTGTTTTTTAAACAACAGGATTATCAAAATGCTATTGGTGAATTTAGTAAGATCATTGATGGAAACGATGCTACTGCTCAGAATGCATTTTACCACTTAGCAAATTCATATTTAAAAATCGAACAAAAACAACAAGCACTTAACGCTTTTAAAAGTGCCTCTGAAATGAATTTCAATGCTGAAATTAAAGAAAATGCTTTTCTTAATTATGCTAAATTGAGTTATCAAATTGGAAATAGTTATCAAAACATTTTTGAAGTATTACTATCATTTATTGAAAACTATCCCAATAATAAGAATAATAATGAAGTAAAAGAATTATTGATAGATTCCTATATTTCCTCTAAAAATTACCAATTAGCTATTGATTTTCTCGAAAACAATATATCTTTCCAAAACAAGTCAGCCTATCAAAAAGGTTGTTTTTATAGAGGTTTAGAACTATTTAATGAGGGAAGATATTCAGCGGCTTTTCAAGTATTCGAAAAATCATTAGAAGAACCAAGTGATTCCATTTTCAAAGCGAGAGCAATTTATTGGAAGGCAGAATGTGACTATCAATTATTGAACTTTAATGCATCTCTAACAAGCTATAAACAGTTTTTACAATTACAAAATTCATCCAAAACATCAGAGATTAACACTATATATTACAATGTAGGTTATACGAATTTCAAACTCAAGAAGTACCAAGATGCCATCAATCAGTTCAATCGTTTTGTTTCATCCGCTAAGCTAAACCTAAATCAAAAAAGAGATGCCTTTGTTCGAATAGGGGACAGTTATTTTATGTTAAGCGATTATTGGTCAGCACTAGAAAATTACAATAAAGCAATAGAAGACGGAGCATTGGATCAAGATCATATATATTTTCAAAAAGCAATTAGTTATGGTTTTGTGGATAGAATTTTAAAAAAAATTGAGGGTCTTAAAGTAGTTATAAATAAATTTTCCAAATCGATTTATAAAGATGATGCATTGTATGAACTCGGAAATACGCACGTGTCTCAAGAAAATTACCAAGATGCAATGGTCTCCTATAACACTATAATTAAAGACTTACCCAATAGTAGTTATGTTTCGAAATCATTGCTAAAAAAAGCTTTAATATTAGAAAATACAGGAAAAAGTAAGGAAGCAATTTCCATATTCAAAAGAGTAGCAAATGATTTTCCTTCTTCACAAGAAGCATTACAAGCTGTTTCCTCTGCTAAAATTATTTATATAGAACTGGGAAGAGTGGACGATTATGCTACTTGGGTTGACAGACTTGATTTTGTAAATATTGAAAATTCAGAAATTGATGATGCCACTTTTAAAGCAGCCGAAATAACTTATTTAGAAAATAAAACAGATCAAGCAATTTCTCGCTTTGAAAAATATATATTTAAATTTCCAAAAGGTAAACATGCTCTAAAGACGCACTTTTATTTAGCCCAATTATATTTTTTGGAGCAAAATAATGAAAATGCAATCCTACAATATCAATTTGTGCTTGATAGTGACCGAAATGAATTTACAGAACAAGCACTAGCCAAAATTTCTCAGTTGTATTTAGAGAAAAAAGATTATAAATCTTCTTTACCTTATTTAATTCGTCTTGAGAAAGAAGCTGATTTTCTACAAAATATAATCTTTGCTCAATCCAATATGATGAAGGCCTATTTTGAACTTAAAACATACAATAAAGCAGTTATTTTTGCTGAAAAAGTACTTTTAAATGAAAAAATTGAAAGTACTATTAAAAGTGACGCCCATATTATAATTGCCCGATCTGCAATTAAAACTGGAGATCAAAATAAAGCAAGAGAGGCTTATTTAGAGGTTTTAACATCAGCTAGTGGTAAATTTGCTGCAGAAGCATGGTATTATGATGCGTATTTCAAGCACCAAGCTCAACAATATAAATCTTCAAATAGTAGTATACAAAAATTAGCGAAGGAGTATCCGGGATTCAAGTATTTTGGAGCAAAAGGATTACTACTAATGGCAAAAAACTTTTATCAACTTAACGATGCTTTTCAAGCTACGTATATACTAGAAAGTATTATTAATAACTTTACGGAGTATCCAGAGATTATAGAAGAAGCAACATCGGATTTAGCATCTATAAAAATGGAAGAATCTAAAACCAATGAGTCAATAAAAATAGATAATAAAAATTAACGTAGGTCTGACTAAAAATTAAATTAAAATTGAAAACACAAATCTATTTTATTCCAAACAACAGCTTAGCTATTATTTTTCTTGTTGTTTTATTCTTTTCATCTTCTTTAGAAACCTTAAAGGCTCAAAAGAAGGATACTTTAGAAACAGCGATAGTGAATATAGTAAAACCTTATTCGCCGTCAATTTCAGATGCCTTTAAAATAAGAGAAAACCCATTAAAAATTGATACTTCAAATTTTAAAAAAAGAAAAGTAACGTATTCTACCTTTTCGATTCCAGTAGCCTCTACTTTTAATCCAGCTAAAGGTAAAGTGATTCGTCTTGAAAAAACAGCACCTCTTCAACTTTATGATAATTTTGCATTTATAGGAATTGGAAATTATACTAATATGATTGCGCAGTTTTCCAATAACTTTGAAATAAGTGCTACCGATAATATCGGTCTATTTTTTAAACATAACTCTTCACAAGGCGGAATCAAAAAAATTTATTTAGATGATCAATTTTACAATAGTCAATTCGAACTAAATTATACCAGCAATAAAAAAAAAATGAGTTATGCGCTAAAAGCAAAATTAAAACACCAAATTTATAATTGGTATGGCTTAAATAATTTATTTGATTTTGCCAGTCCAGAACTTTTAAACTCAATAGATTCAAAACAAATCTACTACAGTGGTGAAGTGGAAGGTACTTTAGCTAAGGATGATTCTTATTTTGAAAAGATAGTAGTTAGTTTGGGGGTTACAACTGATCGTTATTCTTCCTCTGAGTTCAACTTTAAAGCCCATCCAGAATTTAGTTTAAAAACGATAGATATTCCTCTTAAAATTAATATAGATATTGATTTTTTAAATGGAAATTTTAGTAGAAATTATAGTAATACCAATGGGATTGATTTTGGTTTTTTTAATGTAGGTATTTTACCTAGCTATGATTTTAACTATGAACATTTAATTTTATCAGTAGGATTTGCAGGATACTTATCATCAGATTTGGAAAAAAGTAAAACAGCTTTTTATGTCTATCCAAAAATAAATGCATCCTACGGATTACTGAATGAGCAACTAATTGCTTATGCAGGATTGGAAGGAGGTTTGAAACAAAATTCTTACAATAATTTTATAGAGCAAAATCCTTATTTATCTCCAACTTTAAGGATTACACCTACCAGAGAATTATATGATGGATTTGGTGGTTTAAAAGGAAAATTAATCAATAATATCAACTTTGATGTGAGAGTATCTTATTTAAACGAAGATGATAGATCCTTATTTGTTTTGAATCCATACAAAGGTCAATCCCCTGAATTTGAAGGGTATGAATATGGTAATTCTTTTAAGGTAACCTATGAAGAACTTAAGACACTATCCTTTTTTGGAGAATTAATTTTTGACGTATCTAAAAATTTTAATGTCGAAATAAACGCAACATTCTATAATTATGAATTTAGAAGTCAAATTAAAGCATGGAATCTTCCAAAATTTGAAACTATGTTAACTGCTGATTTCAATATCACTGAAAAATTTTATGGAGGATTATCTCTGTTTTTTGTTGGAGAGCGAACAGATTTAATTAATAATTCTTTGACGATTCCTTCAGGCAATGAACTTCTAATTTTAGATAGCTATTTTGACGCTAATGTGCAGCTAGTTTATCAATTTAGTAACCAACTATCCGTATATGCCAGAGCTAATAACTTATTGGGTAATAATTATCAGGAATGGGCTAATTACAAGGTGCAAGGAGCTCAAGGTATGTTGGGTGCTTCTTATAAATTTGACTGGTAAATAGTTATGTTGAATCGATTATTTTTACAATTAGTTGAAACTGAAAAAATGAAAAATATACTTTATTTGTTCGTCCTTATTCTTATTGTTTCTTGTTCTTCTAACAAGCTTCACACAGATTTGTTAGTAAAAAATGCCACTATTTACACGGTCAATGAAAATTTTGAAAAGGCAGAAGCTTTTGTAGTTAAAGCTGGAAAAATTGAAGAAGTAGGAAAGCTTAAAGATTTAGTTAACAAATATGATTTTGCGGATGTTTATGATGCTAAAAACCAAACTATAATTCCTGGAATCATAGACGCTCATGCGCATTTAATGTATCTAGGAATTTCATTGCAACAAGTTGATTTAACTGGTACAAAAAGTTATGAAGAAGTATTAAAAAGGGTTCTAGATTTTCAAAAAAAAAATAAAACAGCATACCTTATTGGAAGAGGCTGGGATCAAAACGATTGGACAATTAAAGAATATCCAACTAAAAAAGAATTAGACTCATTGTTTCCTGACCTACCCGTTTCTTTGGAAAGAATCGACGGACATGCTATGATTGTTAATAGTAAAGTACTTAATTTAGCCAAAATTAATTCTGAAACTAATATCCCTGGTGGTAAAGTAATACTCGTTGAGGGGGAGCCAAGCGGTCTACTAATTGATACACCTATGCAATTAGTTTGGGATACTTATCCTAAAAAAGATGAAGATTTCTATATCAAAGCTCTTAAGGACGCAGAAAAAAAATGTTTATCTTTTGGATTAACTACTATTGACGAAGCGGGTACTGATCGAGCTACTATTACATTAATGGATTCACTACAACGATCTGGTGATATGGCATTACGCATTTATGCAATGATCACGAAAGATAAAGAAGATTTAACTTATTTTTTGAATAAAGGAATTATTAAAACTGATCGAATGAATGTTCGTTCAGTTAAGATCTGGGCCGATGGTGCGTTAGGTTCTAGAGGAGCTGCTATGCGGGAGCATTATAGCGATCAAGAAGGGCAACATGGTACTATGATTACCACTGAAAAAGAATTAGATTCATTGGCGAAAATGATTGTCAAAGCGGGTTATCAAATGAATACTCATGCTATCGGTGATTCTGCTAACATTACTGTTCTAAGAGTATATAGCAAATCTGTAAAAAACCAAAAAGATCCAAGGTGGAGAGTAGAGCATGCACAAATAGTGAGCCCTTCAGACTTCTCTTATTTTTCAAAAAAAATTATACCATCTATACAACCAAGTCATGCTACTAGTGATATGTATTGGGTAGAAGACAGGGTTGGAAGTCATCGACTTATGGGTGCCTATTCTTACAAAACTTTACTAAAAAAATCGGGTTTAGTCGCTTTAGGGACCGATTTTCCAATTGAGAAAGTAAATCCAATGCATACTTTTTATGCTGCTGTAGCAAGAAAAGATATAGAAAATTATCCTGAAAACGGTTTTCGAAAAGAGGAAGGATTGTCAAGAGAAGAAACACTCAAAGGAATGACTATATGGGCTGCCTACTCTAATTTCGAGGAAAATGAAAAGGGTTCTATAGAAAAAGGTAAGTTTGCAGATTTTGTAGTTTTAGATCAAAATATCATGACTGTTTCTGAAAAAGAAATACCTACTATAAAAGTAGTAGCAAATTTTATCAATGGAGAAATGGTTTATGACTTAGGTAAAAAACAATAAAAAACTTTTAATGAACTACTTTTAGTATCTAATTAAAGTATAATTGTTGCAGTATATTTAGTAAAACAATATATTTACAATCAGTTTTTTTGCCATAATAAGCGTATTGAATTCTAGGTAGATTGGCGAACAATTTAAAATAAAAATAGTAACGTATGAAGATCATAATATTAGCTGCAGGTATTGGTTCTCGTTTAGGAAATCCATTTCCAAAGCCTTTAACACCTCTAAAAAACGGGAAAAGTATTATGCAACGACAGATTGACAATATCACCACTTATTTTGATGTAAACGATATCACCACAGTTGTAGGTTTTAAAAAAAACTTAATTATGGAACAATTTCCTGAGGTTAATTATGTCTACAATCCATTTTTTGATACAACAAACACCTCTAAAAGTTTATTACGTGCTTTAAAAAAACATCGTGGAAATTCTATTTTATGGTTTAATGGAGATGTTGTTTTTGATCCACAATTATTATCACTTTTGTTGGACGAAATAAATAATAATCAATCGTTTGTATCAGTAAATACTCAAAGTGTTTCCGAGGAGGAAGTAAAGTACACACTTAAAGATGGGTACGTATTAGATCTTTCTAAAAATGTTAAAAATGGCTTGGGCGAGGCTGTTGGGATTAACTTTATTTCTTCTAATGATTTGGATATTTTTATCGATCAACTCGAAAAATGCAATGATCATGATTATTTTGAAAAGGGTCTTGAAATGGCCATAGCCAAAAACAATCTAAAAATAAAGGTTGTAGATATTTCAGCCTACAATTGTATTGAAGTAGATTTTAAAGAAGATTTATTAAATGCCAACGAAATAGTTTAATTGCTCATGAAGACTGTCCTATTTTGTATGAACCCGTATTCTTTTGGAATACTCTATCCCATTATGCAGGTTTTAAAGGAGAGAAATTATGAATATATTTGGTTTGTAAGAGCTGCTATTGTTGAAAAGTTTCCTTACCAAGATGAAAATTTCACTACGCATATTAAAGATATCATTACTTTTCAAAGTGATGCAATTTTTGTTCCGGGAAATGAAGTGCCATACTATTTAAGAGGAGTTAAAACTCAAGTTTTTCATGGATTAGCAGGCGAAAAAAAAGGACACTTCAGAATTAGAAGTTATTTTGATTTGTATTTAACCCAAGGGCCATATTTCACAAAATGGTTTTCAAAAGCAGCAGCAAAACACAAAGATTTTAGTGTGGTCGAAACAGGGTGGCCAAAACTAGATATTTACGGTAATGAAGTTCATAAATATGACCATGAAAAAGAAATTTTGCTCCATAATTCTAATTCAAAAAAAATTATTCTTTATGCACCTACATTCTCACCATCATTAACAAGCGCTCGATTTTTATCATCTCAAATAGAAGCGCTTGCCGCTAATAAAAATTATCTTATCATTATTAAATTTCACGATTTAATGGCCAAAGATTTAATTGATCAATATCAGGAAATAGCTAATAAATTTGTGAATGTATTGTACATCAAGGAACGTAATATTATTAAATATTTATTGATAGCTGATCTCATGATAAGCGATACATCGTCAGTAGTTTACGAATTTTTACTTCTTGATAAGCCAGTAATCACATTTAAAAATTACAATAAAATTAGTCATTGTGAAAATTTATTAACTCCAAGTAATTTAGTTCAAAAAGTCGCTGAAAATTTAATAGATGATTCTTTTAAAGAAAAACGTGCAGTTATTTTAAAAGATTACCATCCATACACTGATGGGAAATCAGCAATTCGTATGGTTAATGCAGTGGAAACATTCATTGAAAATAAAGGAGTTCCAGAAAAAAGAGTAATTTCATGGTTTCGTCGATATAAAATCAATAAAATATTTGGAAAAATTTGATAGAAATAAATCAGTATTAAAAACTCCTCACCGACGATGAATAAACTTAATATTTTCTTATTGACATTTTTTTTTATTTTCAGTATTAATTCTTCAGCACAAATAGATCAATATCAATCAGATATTGTAAAACTATTAAATCGTAACGGTACCATTGAAAAGTACGATTTTGAGTACGAAAAAACGTTAACATCATTAAGAGTTCGTATAGCAGCAGAAAATACTCCACTATCATTTTGGAATAGTTTTAGAGAAACTAAAAAAGAAAGTTTAAATGAACTTATCGCAATACAAGCTTTCGCCTACAGAAAATATTTTTCTCATGACGAAATTAAGGTGTTGCTTAATTTTTACAGCTCGTCTGCAGCAACTAAATTGATAAAAAATAAAGAAGTCACCTCAGAGGAAAAAACTCTTATAGATAATTTTAATGAGAGCAAGCTAGCTAATAAAATAGATTCTATAAGTGAAGATTTTGAGAAGGATACTGAAAAAATTGCTCGAGAATGGAAAAAAGAGTTGTTTGCAAAAGGAATGGGGGCACTAGCTAAGGCTGGATATACTAAATGACGGTTAACTTGGCTAAATAATCATAATTTTTTCCATTACCTATAACTTCAAAGCTTAATCCATTTTTATTAGCTAATTTTTTGAATGTTTTAGGATCAAGATATAACCAGTCAAAAGGTTCGCTTTTAAATGCTTTATAGTGAATCGTAAATTCTAACTCACCATAATAATTTCCAGCCGGGACCAGAATACTTCCTTCTTGGTCACCTTGATCATACATATATCTTAAGTCGGTTGAATCGATAAGTATTTGGCCATTTTTAGCTAATAGTTTTTTTAAATGTTGAAGGTAGTTGGATACATAGTCTAACTTTTGGAAAATTCCAGTGCCATTCATTAACAATAAAATAGTATCAAATTTTTCTTCATTTAATTGAAGTATATCGATTGCTTTTACTTTTGTTAAACCTCTTAATTTGCAAACTTTTATGGCGCCAACAGAGATGTCAATTCCTGTTACTTCATTGCCTGATTCTTGAAGATAAAGCGAAAGACTTCCGGCTCCACACCCTACGTCGAGAATTTTTCCATCCGCGGTTTTTAATGCTAATTGCTCTAATGGAGGCATAGCATCAAAACTTCTGAAGAGATAAGGAAGGGGTAAAACATCTAGTTCACTGATATTTGTTTCAGTATACAAATCATCTGTATAATGATTGTTTTGATAATCTAACAATGCTTGCCCAATTAAATCGTTCATAAGTCTGCAGCTTTTAGTATTTTTGGAATCTATGGATAACATATTGAAACAGCTACCAAAGAAGGCCAAAGATAAGGAGAACGAAAATAAAAAATTATTTAAAAAGCTTCGTAAAAAACCGCCGAAACATTTAGATAAATTAATGGTCGAGTTGCATGATAAGGAGTTTGAAAAGACTAATTGTTTGCAATGTGCTAACTGTTGTAAAACAACAGCACCTTGGTTAAATGATCAAGATATTGCAAGGATTTCTAAACATTTGAAAATGAAAGAACAAAAGTTTATTGAACAATATTTAGAGGTGGGAGAGGATCATGAATTTTCATTTAAACTTATTCCCTGTGTTTTTTTGATGCCGGACAATGAATGTAGTATTTATAATGTCCGCCCAAAGGCCTGTCGGGAATATCCTCATACAAATAGAAGGCGGTTTCAACAAATTGAGACTGTGACTATTGCTAATACAGCAATTTGTCCAGCTACCTATAATATAATGGAAGCATTAAAAAATGCGTTGCCAGTTCAGTACTCGGAGAATGGAGGGAAACCTCGTGAAAAGTTTAGAAAAGGAGGCGGCTAAAATTATCTATCATACAATAAATATTTTTCACGTAATAAATCGTAATTATTTAAATCTTTAAGCCAAGTTTTTCTTATTTCTGCATAAGTATATCCTTTTTCAATTTGTTCTTGAAGCTTTTTTGTTCCAGCTAATTTTGTAAAAAATGGCGAAAAAAAAGTATTATTTTTTTTTGTTTGACGATAAGCATTTATTAACCATTCAAGGTTTAATTTAGTTAGTTTTTCAGTATTTCTTAAATCCTTTCCGTAGCACAATTTATTTTTAAATTTCGGTGTTTTAGCTCCTTCATTAGCTCTTGGTGTAAAAGTAAAGGGATATAATTCTGGCGATAGATTTGGAGCGCCAAATACTTGGAATTGTATTTCTGTTCCACGACCTGCACTCAAATAAGTTCCTTCAAAAAAACAAAGGCTTGGATACAAGTTGATAGAGGTGTCGTTAGGAAGATTTGGGGAAGGTTTAATGGGTAAAGAATAAGTTGTTTGGTGTGAATAATTTTTCATTTTAACAATTAGGAGTTCACATTTAACTTCTTTTGACAACCATCCTTCTCCGTTAATCATTTGTGCATATTCTCCAATAGTCATACCGTGCACTACTGGTACGGGATGCATTCCTACAAAACTTCTATGCGCTTTTTCTAGAACGGGTCCATCAATAAAACTACCATTTGGATTTGGACGATCCAAAACAATCAACGGAATATTAGCTTCAGCACAAGCCTCCATGATATAGTGCAAGGTTGAAATATAAGTATAAAATCGAGCCCCCACATCTTGAATATCAAAAATGAGAATTTCAACACCATCTAATTGTTGGATTGATGGTTTTTTATTTTCACCATATAAAGAAGCAATAGGGATTCCAGTTTTATTATCAATACCATCTTTAATTAGTTCTCCTGCATCTGCTTTACCTCTGAACCCATGCTCAGGAGCGAAAACATATTTAATAGGTATATTTTTTTGGTGTAAATAATCAATTATGTGAGCGCTTGAATCTATTTTAAAATTTATTATTGAAGTTTGATTCGCTACAACAGCCACTTTTTTATTTTTTAATAATGGAAGATATTCATTTACTTGATCTGCTCCCGGGACAATATTGTTAGAGCTTAATTTATTTTTGGATTGACTTTTACAACAAAAACAAGTTGTTATAGTTAATAATAACAATAAGAAATGTGTATTTTTGAAATCCGTTAATGTCATAACTTGTCCGTGAATTTTGAATATTTTATCGCTAAGCGAATTGTCTCTGCAAAGGAATATAAAAATAGTATTTCATCACCAATAATAAAAATTGCGATATTATCGATTGTAATAGGTTTTGTTACCATGTTAATTTCAATTGCTTCTGGTGTTGGACTTCAAAATAAAATATATCAAAAAGTATCTGCTTTTAACGGTGACATCATTATTTCTAATTTCGACACAAATTTTTCTGATGATTCGCAAAACCCTATTTCTACAATTCAGGGATTTTACCCTACATTTAGTTCAATTAAAGGAATACAACACATCCAAGCTACTGCTTCAAAAGGTGGAGTAATAAGGACACCTAATAAATTTGAAGGGGTTGTGGTAAAGGGAGTTGGAAAAGACTATGATTGGAATTATTTTAATGAATTTTTAATCGATGGAAGCTTGCCAGATTATAGCCACCTTCTAACCAATAAAATATTAATTTCAGAATATACATCCACTCGCTTAAATCTAAAAGTAGGAGATAAATTAAACACGTTTTTTTTTAATAGCGATAATTCTAAATTGCCAAGAAGTAGAAGCTTTAAAGTGTCAGGAATCTATAATAGTGGCTTTAATGAATTTGATGAAAAGTTTGTAATAGCAGATATTCGACATATTCAACGGTTAAATAAATGGTCTGAAAATGAAATTGGATCTTATGAGGTTTTTGTTGAAGAGTTTTCACAAATAGATCAAATAGGTAACGAGGTTTATAATGAAGTTGGAAGTTTTTTAGATTCTCAAACTATAAAAGAACGGTACTTCTCCATTTTTAAATGGTTAGAACTATTTGATTTTAACATTATACTTATTATTATTATTATGATTGTCGTAGCAGGTATCAATATGATAACAGCATTGTTAGTTTTAATTTTGGAACGAACTCAAATGATTGGAATTATAAAAGCTTTGGGGAGCTCCAATAAAAGTATCAGAAAAATATTCATTTACAACGCAATGTATTTAGTAGGTATTGGGCTTTTCTGGGGAAATGTAATAGGGATTGGATTGTTATTAATTCAAAAATATTTTAAATTAATAAAACTAGATCCCACCATTTATTATGTTACTGAAGCACCAGTTTATCTTGCGATAGATTATATTTTACTTTTAAATGTTGGGACACTCATAGTTTGTTTTTCGATGTTATTAATACCTTCTTATATAATTTCAAAAATTACTCCTGTTAGGGCAATTCGTTTTGAATAAGCTCGATAAAAGATGTCTGTTTGTATAGTAAAAAGTCAAGCTAGGTTTTATATTTTTGTACCGCATTTAATAAGATTATGGAATACGCAAAAAACATTCTTGAGACCATTGGAAATACCCCACTTGTTAAAATCAATAAATTAGCAGAGGAAGTTCCTGGCTTGGTATTAGCAAAATACGAGACTTTTAATCCTGGAAATTCAGTCAAAGATCGAATGGCTTTAACTATGATTGAAGATGCTGAAGCTGATGGAAGATTAATGCCTGGAGGAACTATTATAGAAGGTACTTCAGGAAATACAGGAATGGGATTGGCATTAGCCGCAATAGTAAAAGGTTATAAATGTATTTTTGTTTTAGCTGATAAACAATCAAAGGAAAAATGCGATATCCTTAGAGCAGTTGGCGCTGAGGTAATTATTTGCCCTACTGCAGTTGAGCCAGATGATCCAAGATCTTACTATTCAGTTTCCAAACGATTATCTCAAGAAACTCCCAATAGTTGGTACGTAAACCAATATGATAACCCTAGTAATTCAAAAGCACACTACGAAAGTACTGGGCCAGAAATTTGGAAACAAACAGACGGAAAAATTACACATTTTGTAGTAGGTGTAGGTACTGGTGGGACTATATCTGGAGTTGGTAATTATCTAAAAGAAAAGAATCCAAATATTAAAATTTGGGGTATAGATACCTATGGAAGTGTTTTTAAAAAATACCATGAAACAGGGATTTTTGATCAAAATGAGATTTATCCATATGTTACAGAAGGTATTGGTGAAGATATATTGCCTAAAAATGTAAATTTTGATATTATTGATGGTTTTACAAAAGTAACTGATAAAGATGGAGCTTTATATACCCAAAGACTAGCTAAAGAGGAAGGAATGTTTTTAGGAAATTCTGCAGGATCTGCTATAAAAGGAGTACTCCAATTAAAAAAACATTTTACAAAAGATGACGTAATTGTTGTTTTATTTCACGACCATGGAAGCCGTTATGTAGGTAAAATGTTTAATGATGATTGGATGCGAGAAAAGGGATATTTGGAATAAATAGCTTTATTTTCTGATATGCTATTTTAACTGCTTTTAATTTAAAATTGTTTATTTTGCATTATGTTAAATTCATTTTATAATTTAAGACATTACTTCGAAAAACACGGGTTTTATGTAAGTTCTCGTTTTGCTGATCGATTAGGCATAAAAGCAAAAAATGTAAGATTGTTTTTTATATACTCATCATTTGCGACACTTGGATTGGGATTCGCTATGTATCTTACAATTGCATTTTATTTAAAATTAAAAGATTTAATTTATACAAAAAGATCTTCAGTATTTGATTTATGAAAAAAATATTTCATACTAAACTTTGTATTACCTTTAAGAGAAGAGAAACTAAAAATCTAAGATGAAAGAATTTTTAGCAAATATTATAATTCGAACAACTCTTAAGTTCAAGAATAAAAGAAAACCTCTAAATGAAAACCCCACTGAATATATGGTTGCAGAAGGTTATGATGGACAATATATTATTTCTTTAAAGCGTAATTTCAAGAATTTATTGCTTATAATACTTGGGATTTTCTCTGCTTCCTTTGGTTTTAAGGGTTTTCTGTTAACAAATGATTTTATTGATGGGGGAGCCACAGGTATTTCATTACTTTTAGCTGCAATTACAGAAATACCTCTGTACATTCTTATTATTGGTGTAAATCTTCCATTTATATTTCTTGGGTACAAAATTATGGGAGAACGCTTTGCTTTAAAAACAGCTATGGCAATTATTGGACTTGCACTTTGTGTTGCAATAGTTCCGTTTCCAAACGTTACAGATGATGATTTACTTGTTGCAGTTTTTGGTGGATTTTTTCTTGGAGCGGGAATAGGACTTTCGATTAGAGGTGGAGCCGTAATTGATGGAACTGAAATTCTTGCAATTTTTTTGAGTCGAAAACTTTCTGCAACAATTGGCGATATTATCATCCTAATCAATATTATTATTTTTTCTTTCGCAGCGTATTTACTTTCAATTGAAATTGCCCTTTATTCCATGATTACTTATATCGCTGCTTCTAAAACATTAGATTTCATAATTGAGGGTATCGAAGAATATATTGGCGTAACAATCATTTCTTCACAGAGTACTCGTGTAAGAGAAATGATAATTGATAAATTAGGACGTGGTGTTACTATTTATAAAGGTCAAGGCGGTTATGCCAAAAATAGTATCTCAAAAGAAATGGATATTATATACACTGTTATTACACGTTTAGAGCTCAATAAATTAAATACAGAAATAGAAAAAATTGAGCCAAATGCTTTTATTATAATGAATAGCATAAAAGATATAAGAGGTGGTATGATAAAAAAAAGACCCTTAAAACATTAACAAACTTAACTATGAAAATCACTTTATTTTCTATTGAATTCATATTTTAGCAATAATTTAATTAAAACAAAAAATGCGACTTTACCTTAGCTTACTATTACTCATAAACCTAAGTATCTTTTCACCTTTAGCCAAAGCACAGGACTGGGTTCAAGTATCCTCTTTACCAAGTTCGTTTAATCAAACGCATCACTCTTTTGCTTTTAGTTTTGATAACATGGGATATATTGTCACGGGTAATTCAGATTCAGGAGAACGAGATGATTTTTATCAATACAATCCTATAACCGATTCTTGGTCAGAACTCGCTCCTTTTCCAGGAGTTGCTCGTGGTTTTGCGATTGGTGATACTTGGGATGGAAAAGCATATTTTGGATTTGGAAATGATGGCACATCACGATTAAATGATTTATGGGTGTTTGACCCTTCGGATATGAGTTGGACAGAATTAGCCTCTTGTCCGTGTTCAGAAAGAACTCATCCCGCAATGATAGCGCATAATGATAAAGTATTTGTTGGATTAGGAGGAAGTTCAACGGGAAATTTGAAAGATTGGTGGGAGTATGATATCGCATCAGACACTTGGTCACAAAAAAGTGATTTACCTTCACTACCGAGACATCATCCCTATCAATTTGGTATTGATGACAATGTCTATACTGGCTTCGGACACGGGAATGATATTTTTAATGATTGGTTTCGTTATGATATCGCTGAGGAGACCTGGACTCAGGTAGCGTCATTACCAGCAGAAGGTCGAGTGGCGGGAACACAATTTTCATATAATGGCTTTGGATATGTACTTAGTGGTGACGGAGATGATCACAGCTCAATGGAGACTGGAGAATTTTGGTATTATGACCCTTTAATGGACATTTGGGAAGAATTACCTCCTCATCCTGAAGGTTCTCGATGGGCACCTGCATCTTTTATTATTGGTGGAGAGGTTTATATTATAAATGGTACCAGTTTTTCAGAATATGTAACAGAGATTTATAAATTTAATTTAAATTCGATTTTATCGGTTGATGAATTAAAACATTTATCTATTGATATTTATCCAAACCCTTCAAATGATATAGTATATATTAGTCTTGAGAAAGACCAACTTCAAAAAGTAGAACTTTACAGTATAACAGGTAAACTACTTTTTAAAAATTATTTAAATACTGATTCTTATGCTTTAAATATTGATGAATATGCATCTGGCCATTACTACTTGAGAGTTTATAAACAAAATGGGGATGTAGTAAATTCAAAAATCATTAAAAATTAATTAAAGTGATAATAATATTAAAGCAGTTTGTTCTATTTAAAGCTCGTGAACAAATTAACCTGCAAAAATTTGAAGTCCCATTTTTTTTTAGTTTATTGTTGTCTTAAATTAAATAATAAAAACAATCATGAATAAATACCTTCTTTCCTTAGTCACTTTTTTAATTCCAATTTTAAATTTTGCACAGGAGACTTCTGAAAAAGGTCTAGATCAGCAAATTGATGAAGCATTCAAGCCTTTTTCAGATTTAATTTCTAGCATTGTCTTTTTTGAAATTTTTGAGGGAGCGCCATTTGTTATTATTTTATTGGTTGGAAGTGCTTTGTTTTTTTCATTGTATTTTGGTTTTCCAAATTTCAGATACTTTTTAACTTCAATAAATATAGTAAGAGGTAAATACGATAACATAGACCATCATGAGTCAGGTTCTCCAGAACTTGCGATCGATGGAGATATAAAAGGGACCATTGAGGATGAAAGTAAAGAAGGCGAAGTAACTCACTTTCAGGCCTTAGCTACAGCTGTTTCGGGGACTGTCGGAAATGGAAATATTGCAGGTGTTGCCTTAGCAATTGCATTGGGTGGACCAGGAGCAACTTTTTGGATGATTGTATGTGGTTTATTGGGAATGTCCACCAAGTTTGTAGAATGTACCTTAGGAGTTCAATATAGAGATGTTGATGAAGAAGGAACGGTTTACGGTGGTCCAATGTATTATATTAGTAAAGGTTTAAAGGAAAGAGGTTTTGTGATGTTAGGTAAAATAGCTGCTATTTTGTTCGCTATTTTTTGTATTGGAGGGTCATTTGGTGGGGGTAATGCTGCTCAGTCTAATCAGGCTACAATTGTAATTAAAGATTTATTAGGTATAGAAAGTACAAGTGCAGGAGCAATCATTGGTATTGTTTTAGCAATTCTTGTAGGTGTGATAATAATTGGTGGTATTAAAAGAATTGCTTCAGTTACTGAAAAAGTAGTGCCATTTATGGCGATCCTTTACTTGGTTGCATGCCTCTATATTATTCTTTCTAATTTTTCATTAGTAGATGATGCAATTGGTTTAATAGTTTCGGAAGCATTTAATCCAAAAGCAATTGGAGTTGGAGGAATAATCGGAGTCTTATTGGTTGGTTTTAAAAGAGCTGCATTCTCCAACGAAGCGGGAGCAGGTTCAGCATCTATTGCGCATTCAGCTGTAAAAACTAAATATTCAGCCTCTGAAGGTTTAGTAGCATTATTGGAGCCATTTATAGATACGGTAGTAATTTGTACTATGACGGCATTGGTCATCATTATATTCAATTTTGATGGTGCTTTTATATATGGAGGTGATGGACTTGGTAGTGTTATGATAGATGGAGTTTCCTACGAAGGTGCTGGAATTACTTCACAAGCATTTGCTCAGTACATACCTTACTCCAACGTATTTTTAACGATAGCGGTAGTGTTATTTGCGGTTTCTACGATGATTTCTTGGTCCTATTATGGTCTTCAATCTTGGAAGTTTTTATTTGGTAGAGGTAAAGCAGCAGACTTAACTTACAAACTTTTATTTCTGTTGTTTGTTGTTATCGGTGCAGCAGCAAGTATGAATTCTATTTGGGCATTTTCTGATGCAATGATTTTTGCTATGGTATTTCCAAATATGATCGGGTTATATTTCTTATTTCCAGTAGTTAAAAAACAACTAAAAAGATATTTGGATGCAATTAAAGCCAGTAACGCTTAGTTAAACACATATTTAAATAATTGTTTCGAAATTCTCCCCAGAATAAAATACAAATATTCTGTTGGATAAATTTAAATCTTTTTTTGTTTTTAACAGCTCTCAGCGCAATGGGATTCTATTTTTGTTGTTATTGGTATCAGGTTTTGCTGTAATTAATAATTATATTGACTTTACAACTGAAAACTTATTAGATACCAATTCAAAAGAAGTTTTAGCCGTACAAAAAGAATTAGATTCAATAAGAACGTTATTAATAGAATCAAATCAATCTAAAATTCATCCCTTTAATCCAAACTTTATAACAGATTTTAAGGGCTACAAGTTAGGTATGTCGTCTGAAGAAATAGATAGATTGTTAGATTATAGGAAACAAAATAAATGGATTAATTCGAAAGAAGATTTTAAAAAGGTAACTAAAGTTTCCGATTCTTTTTTAGATCAAATAAGCAGCTATTTTAAATTTCCAGATTGGATTAGCAACCCAAAACCAAAATACAGCGATTGGAGAAAAGGATTTAAAGAAAAAACTTTTGACCAAAAAACAGATCTCAATAGCGCAACTCAATTAGAGCTTAAAAAAGTTAATGGAATCGGCGAGGCTCTAAGTAAGAGAATTATTGATTACAGGGACAAATTAGGAGGATTTACAAATGATATACAACTATACGAAGTTTATGGTTTGGACTATCAACTTACTGATAAAGTAAGGAATGATTTCACGGTAAAAACTCCAAAAGAAATTATAAAAATGAATCTTAATAAAATATCAGCTTCAGATATTGCAACTGTTCCAGGCATATCTTTTGAGCTTGCAAAGAGAATTTGGGAGTTTAGGGTATTAAACGAAAGAATAGTTGACTTTATAGAATTGAAAAAAATTGAGGGGCTCACAGAAAGAAAGTTACAAGGAATTCAGCTATATTTGAAGTTGGAATGAAACTCTTATTAACCTTTATTTTATCAATAATTAACTTAATTTAATGAACAACCTATATTTTACTGAAGAGCATGAACTGTTTAGAAAAAGTTTAAAAGATTTTTTACATAAAGAAGTGGTTCCTCATATAAATAAATGGGAGAAAGAAGGAAAAGTTGAACGCTTTATTTGGAGGAAAATTGGAGAGATGGGTTTTTTCGGTATCAACTACCCAGAAGAATTTGGAGGCTTAAATCTAGATCTTTTTTACACAGTAATTTTTCTTGAGGAATTACAGAAAATAAATTCAGGTGGTTTTGCTGCAAATTTGTGGGCTCATGCTTATCTAGCTATGACGCATCTAGACAAAGAAGGTAGTCAAGAAATTAAAGAAAATTATTTAGCAGCTAGTATTACCGGAGATAAAATAGGATGCCTGTGTATTACAGAACCTTTTGGAGGTTCTGATGTATCAGGTATAAGAACAACTGCAATAAAAAATGATGACACCTATGTTTTAAATGGTTCAAAGACATTTATAACCAACGGAGTCTATAGTGACTATCTAGTAGTTGCTGCTAAAACTAATATTGAAAAAGGAGCTAAAGGAATTAGTATTTTTTTAGTAGATAGGAATACACCAGGTATTTCATCGACTAAGCTTGATAAACTTGGTTGGAAAGCAAGTGATACGGCAGAAATCGCTTTTGATAACGTCATTATTTCTACAGAAAATTTAATGGGCGAAGAAAATAAGGGCTTTTCTTACATCATGGAGCATTTTGCCTTGGAACGTCTTGTAATGGCTATTAATGCGCACGCTAGAGCAGAATTTGCATTGGAATATACGATTCAATACATGAAAGATAGAACTGCATTTGGTCAAAGTATATCTAAATTTCAAGCATTAAGACATAGTGTAGCTCAAATGTCAAGTGAACTTGAAGTCTGTAAAGCTTTTAATTATACAACTGCTAAGAGATTAAATGATGGGGAGTATGTGGTTAAAGAAGCTACAATGGCTAAATTAACATCCACTAAAATGGCAGATGACATCATATATCAATGTCTTCAGTTGTTAGGAGGGTATGGCTATATGGAAGAATATCCTTTAGCTAGACTTTTTAGAGACAGTCGACTCGGTCCAATAGGAGGTGGTACCTCTGAAATTTTGAGAGAAATTATTGCTAAAATGATAATTGATGGTAAAGACTACAAACCGGTTACTTGAAAAAACAAATCTCAGAAAATTGTTCGCTAAAAGTGAACGATATCATTACCAATTAAAAACACTACTATTTTGCTTGTTTTTTATTTGTACTTTAAATTCATTTTCTCAAGTTGAATTAAAAGGAAAAGTAATTGATTTTATAACCTATTTACCTCTTGAAAATACTAGTGTGTATGTAGATAGATCTACAATCGGTTCTGTCAGTAATAGGGATGGTAAATTTATATTATCGGTTCCAAAAAGATTACAGAATGATACGCTAGTGATATCATCAATTGGGTATAAGAGTTATAAGGTTTTAGTAAACGATTTTATAAATGATGCAGCAATTTTTTTAGAAGAAGATATAGCATCTTTAGATGAAATCTTGATAGTTGCAGAAACTAGGCCTAAAACAGGAAATGATGTAGTCTTAAGAGCAATTGAAAGGTTGCCAGATAATCTGCCAGAAAATCCTTATCTACAGAGAGGTTTTTTAAGACATCGAGAACGAAATAAAAAAGAATATAAATGGCTGATTGAAAGTGCCATTACTTTGTACGATTCAAGTTATGCATCGGGATCAGATAAAAATTTAAAAATAAACATAGATCAAAACAGAAAGAGTTACGATTTACGTGACGTAGATAGCTTATTTGCATATTCTTCTTATTTAAGAAATGTCTCTAAATCGTTTAAAATGTCTTCTAAGGAACTTCGGAGAGATACAATTAAAACAGAAACACTAGTCAAGGCTATAAAGTGGAATGACGAAAGAATAAATGGATTGGATTTTTTATTTAGAGGAAAATTAAATTTAGTTAGAAATTCTAATAGAAATAACTCGATATTTGGAGCTGATATCCTCAAAAATCATCAATTTAAAATAGATACAATATTGGTGGATAACGACAGAAAAATATATAAGATTGAAATAAAACGAGGATTTGATTTTGTTGGACTTAACACCAAAGGAATTTATAATGAAGGTTTTGAATCAAAAGGCTGGTTATATATTTATTGGGATAATTTTGCAATTAAGAGGATAGAATACGATTTAATAGCCTCTTCAGATAAACAAAAGAGAAGAAGTAAAAGTTTACTGGGAACTCTAAATAATCACAAGCTAGTTATATCTTACAAAGAATACGAAGAAAAAATGTATCCAAACTATTACTATTATGAAACCCCAAAATTAGTGAATGTTGGAGATCGTTCTACGGATAAATTATACAAAACCGAAGTGGAAAAGAAAAAATTAAAAGAAGAACAATTTTATTATTCAGTTCAAGAAATTCTTTTTTCAGAAATTATTCAAGATTCTTTAGTGATCGTAAATGCATTAAAAAAACCATGGTCAGATGATATATTTATTCAAAGACCTTACAATAAAGAATTTTGGAAAAACTATAATGTATTATTAGAGAGCGAAGAAGAAAAAAAGTTAGTCGAAGATTTAAGTAAAAGAGCAACCTTATTTAGAGAGTAGAATTTTACTTTTTGAAAAAAAAAGAAATCTTATTATATAAACCAAAAAACTTATTATATTTGCCGACCTAAAAGAGAGGAGGTTAAGAGTTATGTTAATAATACCAATAAAAGAAGGAGAGAACATTGATAGAGCGCTGAAACGTTTCAAACGTAAGTTTGATCGTACAGGGACAAAAAATCAACTACGTGAAAGAAAACAATTCACAAAACCTTCAGTAAAAAGAAGAGCTCAGATTCAAAAAGCTCAGTATATCCAAAATCTAAGAGATCAAGAAGAGGTTTAGTATTTCTGTTTGATTTGACATATAAAGTCCCTTGAAAATAGTAATTTTACTTTTTAAGGGATTTTTTTATGCACTTTAATTCTTTTATAGATTACCTTCAGTTTGAGAAAAATTATTCTCCAAATACCATAACTGCCTACAGTAAGGATATTGAAAGTTTTTTTGATTTTGCATCCAAACAATTTGGCTATTCTGAAATCAAAAATATACACTATTCAATTATAAGAAATTGGATTGTAAAATTAGTTGATGACGGAGTATCCAATACTACCATCAACAGAAAAATTTCTTCTTTGCGAACTTATTATAAATTTTTAATTAAAATCGGTGACTTAAAGGTAAGTCCTCTTTTAAAGCACAAAGCACTAAAAACAGCTAAAAAAATACAAGTCCCTTTTTCAGAAAAAGAAATAGAAGAGGTTTTAAATCTTTTAAAAGATCAGGACAGTTTTTTAGGTGCCAGAAACAAGCTTATTGTCGAACTTTTTTATTCAACAGGAATGAGAAGAGGTGAGATGGTAAATTTAAAATTGATAGATGTCTCTTTTTCTCAAAAAACAGTAAAGGTTTTAGGAAAAAGAAATAAAGAAAGAATAGTTCCTTTATTACCTTCAGTATTAAAAACAGCCAATACTTATCTAACATTCAGAAAAGGCTTGAAGAAAATTAAGGATACAGATTATTTTTTGCTCACTGAAAAAGGCAATAAAATATACGAGACGTTGCTTTACAGGTTAATCCATAATTACTTTAGCCAGGCTTCAGAAAAAGTAAAAAAAAGTCCTCATATTCTAAGACACTCTTTTGCTACTCATCTGTTAAGTGAAGGTGCAGATATAAAATCTGTTAAGGAGTTACTTGGTCATTCAAGTCTTGCATCTACTCAAATTTATGCTAACAATAGTATATCAAAATTAAAACAAGTATATAAAAATTCACATCCTAGAAATTCAAATTAGAACAGAGTGTTCCTTAAATATTTTGTAAGAGTCCTAACAGATTACAACTATATATTTTTCAAACTCTAAAACATTCTAAAAAAAGTAAAGTAAAAAATAAAAAGAATATTCTTGAAAAAAAGTTTTTTAAAAAAAATAATTTATTTACATTTGCAGTCCGTTAGAAATAACGTGTTTTTCTTTGTCGAAAAACAAGCCGAAAGCCGATGTAGCTCAGCTGGCTAGAGCAGCTGATTTGTAATCAGCAGGTCGTGGGTTCGAGTCCCTCCA
>ENA-ORDA01001120-ORDA01001120.1-marine-metagenome-genome-assembly--contig:-NODE-1120-length-23736-cov-6.831692_pt1 | contig 23736 bp, 46 predicted proteins | sample MGYA00237778_ERZ508506 | MGnify/ENA primary metagenome ERZ508506 (study PRJEB26177, sample SAMN06267891) | marine metagenome | isolation source: Monterey Bay, California, USA | place: Pacific... | reverse complement strand
ATGTACAGAGATTCCCTTTATACTTTTTATGCGCCCCCCTTATTAGTATTATCTATATATTCATTGGTAATAGATATACATTCCTTTTGTAAGTCTGTAATCTGTTTTAATTGTAATTCATTCCTCAACTCTAAACCAGTAAACAAAAGATTAAATTTATTTATTAGTTGTTGCTGATCCTTTATAAGTTTGTTCTGCTTATCTATTAGTTTATAAGCTGACTCTACTAATGTAGTAACCTCTCTCATTGTTATTCTTGTTTTAATTCATTTATTCTTTTTCTTAATAAATCTTTATTCAAATTCCCATCTAAAACATCTAATAATTCATATAACTCATATATCACTTTTTGGTTAACATATTCATCTATGCTATCCATTAAATCCATTGGACATAAAATACATTCTGCTAGTTCGTTTAATTCGTCTATTAATATCTCTTCAGTCATATCTATTTTGTTTTGTTATTGTTCTCTATTGTTTATCTTATCTAATTCAAATTCTAAATGATTAATGGCTTTCTGTATGCAGTCATAACTTGTATCGTGTTTACGTTCTGCTCTTAACAGATAAGCTACTGCTGAGCCTACGTTATATCCTAAATCGTAATCTTCTATTATCTTTCTACATTCATATCCATAAACCTCTCCTATATAATAGTTGGGAATCTTATTATCTTTATAATCTATTTTATCTTCCATATCAAAATAACATTTTAAATTTAAATCTTTCACTTTATTTTTTTAGGTATTCATATATTCTAGACCTACTTAAAGATAAAAGCTTTGCAATCTCTTTTACTTCCCATCCATACCAAAATAATACATTAGTTAATAGTTTTTTAAGTTTAGTCTTAAAGCCTTTTATTTTATAATACTTTTTCTTTTTGCTGCTCCAATTCATCATCTTTATTTATTTGTTTCTTGTAACGCTTTACCCATTGCTCCATCCTCCAATCAAAATACATATTTAATAATATATATCCAGACATCATCAACAGAATTACTATATATAAGTATTTCATACCTTACCACCTTTTTTACTTGTTATCTTTCCCCATCCATCAAACTCTTTTACTTCTTTACCATAAGTATTACAATCCTCACAATAAGACTCTAGTATTACTACTTTGTCATCTATTATAACTATTGTAGCCTTATCTATCTCAATCTCTTTACATTCGCATTTATAAACCATTTCTCTTTTATTTAGTGGAGAATGTGAGACTCGAACTCACGACCTCTTCCGTGCAAGGGAAGCGCTCTAGCCAGCTGAGCTAATCCCCCTTATTTCTTTTTCTTTTGTTCCAGATTGTTTTCTGGTTGTGATGTGATAAACAAAGAGTCTGTAAATTATCTTGATTTAACATATCTCCTCCATCGTTTATTTCTATTATATGATCCACTATTAATTTTTCTATTGTTAGCTTTCCCTCTTCTTTACACCACTTACAAACTGGATATTGTTGTATATGATACTTTCTTAAATTCCTCCAGGCTCTACTATTATAAAAGTCAGCGTTAATAGTTGTACTCTTATTACTTGTTTTAGTCTTAGCGTTAGAGCTTGCTATCCATTTCTTTTTCTTTCCCTTTGGTAAATTAGGCATTAGTTTAAAAAGATATTGTTATCGTCCTCTGTTATTCCTGGTAATGAATACTCTATTTTAATTATTGGAGGTAATCCATTATCGTTAATCCATTCATCAACAGAATCTATTAGAGCATCTATTGCTCTTGCTTGAGCTTCGTCTAGTAGTTCTGTATCGCTAACTATTATTTCAACGCTTACGCTTGCTATTATCTTCATAATATAAATTATGTTCGTTTATAAACCCTTTAATAAAATAATGTATAAAGATTAAAACCATAATCGGTAAAATACTAAATAATATTATTATAGATATTAAAGTATTAAAGATGGTCTTTATAGTGTTTAACATTGTTATAAGTTCTAGGTTTATAGTTGTTATTGTTTTTATATTCTTTTTTCTTTTCAGCTCTAAAACATTCTCTTTCTCCAAACATTAACTGAAATCCTATATCTGTATTAATAATTTTTGGCATATCTAACTCAAGTCCGTTCTCCGTTCTGATATAAATTTCTTGATGTTTTGTCGACTTAATCAAGATTAGCTTTATACTTATTAATTATTCTTTCCATTTGCGACTCATACCATATAGGGAAATCATAAGCTTGCTCTCCTTGTTCCCATACCCTATACAATACCGCTCTTAATCTTTGACTAGATGTCTTTGTTTTACCTATCTCAAAGTCTGTTGTGAATTGCTCAACCTCTTCTTGTTCTGCTTTGCTTATGTCATCAGAAGATATTAAAACCATTCCTGGACATTTGCGTAAGCTAAAAACTCTCATCATTGTTTCGTCTGGCATCTCTTGGCAATGTAGATTAATACTAATTGTACCATCTGCTAACGTTGAAACCTTATTGATTCCAGCTTCTATAATTACTGTTTTCTTCATTGTTCGCTAATATATAAAATAAATTCAATCTCTAAACCTTGCTCTATTAGACTTATTAAGATTGTATTGTTAATTAAGTTCTCTAATCTTTTGCTTGTATATTTCGATTGCTTCCTCATAATCTACTCTATTTAATTTTGTTGTTATGTGCATTCTAGACTCTAACTCATCTACTGTACCCTTTCCCCATTTATTCTCTACTCCTCTAGCTGCTTTTATTTGATTACCATTTAAAAAGGTATTGCAGTAAGCACATTGAGCGTTTACATTCTTCTCATCAAATCTTATTGAGAGATAACGTCGGCTGAATAGATGGCCAGCGTGAGTTGATCCTCCAAAAGCTGGAGCTTCTTTACCACAAGAGATACATTTACAATTCCCTTTATAATCTGAATCTCTTAATCTAATGTATTCGCTAAATATCTTATCTAGCTTTTTCTTTAGCTTACTTATTGTTGCCATAATGAGTTAATATATTTAATGTAATAATGTAATGGTCTTTTACTTTTGCTTTCTTTTTGATTAAGATATGTACTTATTGTAGTTGCTTGGATGTTATAACCACAAGCAGACCAAAATTTATTAGACTCTAAATCTATTGCTACTCTACAAGTTATAGCAGTTTTTCCTTTTTCATTTGCTACTTTTTCAACATAATCTAACAACATTAAAGCTCTATGTAATCTTCGTGCATCATTCTGAATTACTATTTGTTGAATGTGTACATCTTGACCAGCATAAGTAAAATAACAAAATCCAGTCTTTTCTCCGTTATCTTCAGTTAAAACAATTTTACTATATAAAAATCTATTTCTATTTGCCACTTTCTTTTTTAATAAAATACTTTCATAAACTGCTTTCGGTATAAAACCTAAAGCTTGTCCTTCTTTTTTTCTTAATGAGTCAATATAAATAAAATCATCAATATTACCCTCTCTTAATATTGTTGGAGTGCCATCTATGATACGACAGTCTAGTATATTATTTATCTTTAACATTCCCAATCTTTTTAACTTCTCTATTTTGTAGCTGCTTTCCCATTGTTTCCAGTCTTTTCTTGTAGATGCTATATTCTTCAATTTGATTAGTTTGTCTTTTAAGTTGTTCCGAGCTTTTAAAATCTCTTATAAACTTATTCCAAGTTGGAACATTAATAAAGACTGGAGGATCAGTTTCTCTTAATCCTTTGTTTAAAGCATATTTAACCATTTCTAACTCCATTGTAGCGTATTTAGTAGCTAAATCATCGACAAAGGTATTAGTTAATATAACAACCATTTCCGACTCTGGCTTCTGTCCTAACTGAATAAATAACTCTTGGAGCATATTATAACAATCGTTTTTTAATTGTTTTAAATCGTTCTTATATAAATACCAGATTTGTTTAGTTTTATCTTTCATAATAATTTAAATAGTTTATTAATGTTTTCATCTAATCTATTAGCAGAAGTATTAAAGATTTGTAAATTAACTTTTTTATTTACTTCTATTGTGTTTAATCTTTTAGCTATTAGCTTTTCTTTCCAGTTTCCTTTCTTTTGATAATAACCAGGATATTGTTTTTTAATATCTTCTATTCTTTGACCTCCAACTTTTCTAATCATTATTTTTTTTCTTTTTGTTTCCACTATTTCTAGAGAATGGATAACCCATATGTAGAAAATACATATCCCATTTAATCTTTTTGTTCTTTCTAAACTTATCTGTTTCAGAAAGTTCAAACATTTTTTTTACTACCTTATTCATTAGATTGCCTTTTTACCTCTATTATTATATCCATTAATTCATCATAAACTTGCTCCAGCTCTTCGCTTCCATCAGTCCATTTAACTATCTCTTTTTCATATTGGCTAGATACCTTTAAAAGTCTATTAAACTTCATTTTTACTATTCCAGAATGTGATCCTTTTAAATTATAAAGCTGCTCATTAAAGCATCTAAAAGTAGCTATTAATAAATTTAAATCTATTGTATCTTGTTTAGTCATCGAATTGTTTGTTTAGTATTTCTAATCCTTTGTTATATTCATTCATTAAATCGTTAATCTTTCTCTTTTTTTCGCTTTTAAGAGCAAAAATTCCAATCCAGCCATTCTCCATTGATTGCTCCAGAATTAAAGCTTGTTCTTCTTTAGATTGAGTTAATTTAAGGAGTTTTTTAATAGCTGCTTTTTCTCCTAAATCTTTATAAGACTTTCTATATTCTTTTTTTCTAAACTCTTTCCAGCTTTCCCAAGCTTCAACATTTAACTCAAATGGATATTCAATCCCCTCTGTTTTATTACTATTAGTATTTACTTTAATTAAGTCTTTAGTATTATTAGTATTTAGTAGTGGTTGATTTTGTACATCTACATTTTCTACATCTACGTTTTGTATATGTAGCTTTTGTGTGTATGGTTTTTCATAAATAATATAATCCCATCCAACTATTTTACCATTACTTCTATTTTGTTCTCTTTCTAAATATCCATTTTCTTTAAGTTCCTTAAAAGCTGAATAAATAGCTCTTTTTCCATCTTTATGCCATTTTTCTACTTCTTCTACATAAAGCTTCCAATCATTAGGTAGAGCTAGAATATGACATAATAAACCCTTTGCTTTTAAGCTTAAATTATTATTGAAGATAAACTCATTATTAATAGTAGTAAAGTTTTGATCCTTTTTAACTCTAATTAACTTCATTTCTTAAACTGTATTTAGATATTACTGTTTTTCTTCCTAGTCTAGTTTCTACTTGGACTCTTTCATCTGGTATAATAATACCATCATTTCTTAAGCAGTAAATATGATGACTTAATCGAGTTATTCCATACTCCATAATAGCATCCCAGCTAGTAAGTGATCCGTATGTTTTTAAATGATTCAATACTTGCTCCTTTTGTGTTAGTTTTTTATTCATTGTTTTTCTGTATTAGTTCTGTTTCTATTCTTAAATTCTCTGCTTTTAAATAATTTATTTCATCTAAAAGCTCTTCTGTTGTACTCAAGTCTAAATTAGATTTAATAAGATTAATAAAATATTCATATCTTTTACGATAAAAAGCATCTACACTAATTAAAGCTCTATTCTGCTTGATGTGATGAATTGCAGTAGCGTGATCCTGATTAAATATTTTTCCAGTTTCCGAGAAAGTCATCTCTAATAAATCTCTAGCAACATTAAAAACCATTCTACGAGCTTCTACAACTGACCTAAGCCTTGACTTACTTTCTAGTTGGTCCATAGTTATATGATTAACTATACAAGCAGTTTTTTTAATTTCTTCTATCGTGTTATCCATCAAATTCTTCTTTAACAATATTATAAACTTCTAAATCTATTTCTTTTAATTCTCTTAAAATCTTTCTAGACTCTCTTTTAGCTGCTGCTTTTTGCGTTTTGCTTATATCTATTCCAGTAGCTTCATTTATTACTATATGAGACTTTTTAAGAATCTCATTAACCTTATCTTTCTTTTGTTTCATCTTCTATTTTTTTAGATAAATTATAAAATTCCTCAAGCCTTGCACATTCTTTAGCTTTTCTGTTTATTGTCTCACCTTCTTTAGGCTCTAAATACCAATCATCAACAATAACCTCTAAATATGTTTCTCTGTCTATTATTTCTGTTGCTTTTTTACTTAGTGAAAACAAGCTTACATTGTGAAAACCACTTTTAAAACAATAAGATCCAGGAAAGTCTAAATCTGCTTTTCTTTTGGTTTTACTAAAAAGGTAAGTCATTGCTTTTAGTTTTAGTTGGTTTAACGTCATTTAATACCCATTCTTTAAAAGCATCTGCAATCTCAAGAATCTTAGCAACATCTGACTCTCCAACGATATTACACGCATTAGTAAGAGCATTCTGTTTAACTATTAACTCTTGTACATTGCTATTGTTAGATTGATTGTTAGAGTAGTTGTTAGATGGTTTAAAGTCTGGAGATACTGGTTTAACCTTATTAATAGTTTTTCCGTTATACTCTCTGCTAGTAAGCTCTACTTCTGTTTCTTTGCCTACAATAAACTTGTTTTGCGTTTCTGTCTTGCTTAAATACTCTGCAATCATTCCATCCTCAAACTCAATAATATGCTTAAAGAATGTTCCCCATTGCGATTCAAATGATCCGTCTTGTTTTAGTGATTTAACTAATTTTTTCATTTTAAATAATTTAAATAAATAATAATATAATTGGAGAAAATACTAATATAACTCCGATGATTAATTCTAATGATGTTTCTTCTCTTTCCATTACTTAGAGTTTTCTATAAATAATAATCTTTGGATTAAAAGCTCTAATCCATCTGCTTTTCCTTTATGATAGTAAGCCATATTAGAGTCTTTTCTAGCTTCTTCTTGTTTAGACTTGTTAAGCTCTAGCTCTTTGTACTTTCTAAACTCAGCTATTGATTGCATAATTAATAATTCTTTTGTACTCATTTTAATTTAGTGTTAGTTACAGACACTAAGGCTTCTCGTTTAATTACCTGGATATAATCGCCCTAGTGTTTCGACCTCTTTGGCCTCATCAGTGTAACATTGTATTTATTAGTCAGTAAAAAATTCTTCAAATTCTTCTTCATATTTAAATTGATATTTAGTTGAGGAAACTTTTTTAAAATAATATTCTATTTGTTCCTCATTATCAATTAAAATAATTACATTATTAAAAGTTTTAATTTTTCGTTCATTATTTAAATCTTTGTACTCTTTAATTTCTTCAATAGTAGTTAATTCACTTATATCTTTATTATTAAAATACTTTCCACAAGAAGATAATTTTTGATTTGTCATTTTAGTAGCGTGTTAGTTAGTGTTTTAAATTCTTTGCTAAATTAAACAATATTTCTTTATGTGCAAACTTTTTAACAATAAAAACACATAAAAAAGTAATTAAATTAACTTTACTAGGTTAAAATAATTATATAAAAAAGTTAAAAAGAATTAAGATTTATTAGCTTTAAGACAAAAAAAGAGCCTATTAATTAAAATAGACTCCCTGAAAAACTAACACAAAATTGATTGGATGAATCAAAAAGCAAATATATTAAAAAATATGTGTTAAATGTGCTATCTGTCCATATTTATTATGAATAAATCCCTCTACTGCTTTAATTGATCCAGTATAACCTTTAGAAAAATGCCAGGAATCTGTACCACTAGGAGAGCGTAAAAATTCAACAGTTACCCCGATATTATCAAAGCTAGACATAAATTTATATCTTTGTTTATGGTGTAGATGATGTAAATACCAATATCTGTATTTAGTTTCAGCCCACATTTTCGGTTCTTCTTGAGCCATATGTAATGGCAAATTATTTAATTTAGCTCCATCTCCATGAGTCAATCCTATTAAGCTATTTTTCCAACTATAATACTTTCTATGTTTAGGATCAGCATCTACATAAACACTATCTGTATTTCTATACCAGCTTTTAAGAGCGTGTGCTAAATGAAAACCAGACATATAATCGTGATTGCTCATTGAATGAACACAATCTACTGGAGCTATTTGTATTAACATCTCAACTATTTCAACATAAAGCTCTAAAGCTTCTGTAAAATGTCTAAACCATTTGCCATCTGTATCTTGAGGAGTTAGTCTAGTTGTGCTTCCCATTGTATTATCTGTGTGTAAAATATCGTTACCAATGCAAAATAATATCTTTTCTATTGGATAACCCTCAGCATTCCTTAAAATACCCTTTACACCCTCTCTAACGCGCTCTTTAGCTATTTCTATATTGTAGTCCTCTCCAGTTTCTAAAGAGTCTGCAAATTTACCGATATGTACATCGGCTGGATTAATGATTAATAAATGGCCATCTTTTCTTTTTGGATAATCTATATGAGGATATGAAGGAGAGTAATTAGAAATTAAATCTTCAATAGACTTTAAAAATTCATCTCTTGTGTATTCGTTAGGCTTCGCAAAGATTGAGAACTTTTTGCTTTTATACCAATAATGGGAAACAGAATTAACATCTATTCCAACTTCATTACATTCATCAGCTAATAAACTTTTAGCTTTTTTATCTGTTCTATATTCATCTATTAAATTCCATTCATCCTCTTTTAATCTGTACCTTTTAAAGTCTTTCATTTTTTGATTTTAGTTATCGTTCTTCCTACAAAGTAAGCTCCATAAATAGAAAGTAATAAAGTCTGATAGACTGGTATGTAAGACTCATTTAATTTAAACTCTCCTACATTACCATCCATAAAGGATATTATAACAAAAACAACTGTTACAAATATTAAAGATAATGGACGTATATTTTTACTGAGCTTATTATCGCTTAAATTATCAGACTTCCATCTATCAGTAACTTGATTAGAAGCGTTTTTTTCTGCTTCGTTTACTATCTTCTCAAGCTCGTTTTTTACTTGCTGGAGTTCTTCTTTGTTGGTAATAGTAGTATCTAATATCCCTTCAGCAGACTTAAACAACCCACTAAATAAACCGCTTAATATGTCCATATCGAATCGCTTTTAGTATCGTCTATGTCAGCGTGTATAAATGTTTCGCTTATTCCTATTCTAGTAAAACCAGTAGTAATTAAAGCAGAGAATATTTTTAATCTTTCTAGTCCACTATTACAAGCTATATCTACCGCCATACCTTTTAAATGACTACTATTTTTTGAGCTATTTTTTAAAGAGTTATTTTTCTCTTGACTCCTCCAGGAGCTTGTAATTTTAAATGGAGTATTTGCTTTCTCTCTTGCTTGATCCAGCATCTTTAAAAGCTTTGGACTCATTTTATCGTAACAGATTGCACCATCACAAGTAAACTCTTCTATCTTAAAATATTTCATATTATCTTAAAGCTAATGTTGCAGTCTTTGTTACTGGAGTCCTTCCTGAACTATCAACAACAGTAAATACTAATGAATAAGAACCTCTTGAATTAACTACGCTAAAGCCTAACGTATGATTTGCAGTAGATAATCCCTGAGATACTTTGTTTGTATTGTTAGCAATAGCAGTTTCTTGAGCAGTAGTTAATCCTATACTATCATCTGAAGTATTAGAAGCACTTTTTATAAGAATGTGCATTAATGCCCTAAAGCTTTCTGTATCTATTGGTAATTGCTCCTCTATAACTCCATCTTCTAACTCATTTTCAGAATCAAATAAATCCTCTAATATATCTAATAATTCTGCTCTAGTTCTTTTCTCTTCAGTTGCTACGCTTACTAATGGCAAGCTTGAGCTAGGCCTTCTAATTAAATCTTTGTACTTATTAATTAAAGTTGTATCTCTATAATTATCTTTACTCATTTTCTATTTTTTCTAAAATAAATTATTTTGTCAATAGTGTAAAATATTCCTACAACTAAAGCTATAATCTGTAAAATTGTATGTACTTGAGTTAAACTAAAACCTATTGTAATTGTATTAATACTGAATACGTCTAAATTTTCTTTTATAAATTGTTTCATTGTTTTTAGATTACGCTTGTTCTAGGATCAAAAGAAGTTAATATTTCAATATCTCCGTACATTTTAGTTGAGCTTACTTTAGTTCCCTCTTTTTTAATTGTTGGAATTAATACCTCGTTAGGATTTAAAGCTCCATCTGCTAAACTTGGAGTAATACTAGCAGAGAATACATAAGAAGCATTATTTTGAGATGTCATACTATAACTATCTATTAAAGTTAATGCAGTTGCAGTAGTTCCGTTTTCTGTAACTGGTTTTTTCCATAAGCTAAAAACAAATATCTCTCCAGCTCCAGCGTTAGTGGTAAATTTATAATTTATTCTCTCTACTTGGCATCCATTTTGCGGAGCATTTAAAAAGCCATATCTAGCTCCCCAGTTATTATTTTTAGAGTCTCCACTTGATAAAATAGCTCCTGAATTAATATTAAAATTATATTGAGTAAAAGACATTAATAAATCGTTTCCATGAGTATTACCTTGCTGGTATAAATGTAAATGATTTAATGAGTTTTTTCTAAATAAACTATTCCACTTATAATCTTTACTTAAAACAATGTAAGAGCCTAATGGAACAACCTCCTCTAAAGTAATTGAGGTAAATTGTAATCGTGTACTATTATAATCAAAGTCAGCATCTAAAGTAAGTGAGTAAGAGTTACCAGTTGTAGAACATACTACTATAACTACATCTCCACTAAACAAAAGCTCTGTTGTTAGCGTTCCAGGAATAACAGTTAGAAAGCTAATAGTTGCGCTTGTTGGCTGCTCTGATACTATCGCTACTGCTTCTGCTCTTAAATAATTTGTTATTGAACTCATAATTATAAACTTACATTACCAACCTCATTAACAACTTCTAAACCAGTATCTACTCCAACTGATATAGTTTGCCCTGTGCTATCTAAATTAATTTCGTAATATTCTCCGCTCCAAGTATCTTGTTGAGCATTAAACGTACATTGATAAGGAACAAATGAAGAGCCATCTATTACTATTCCAAAGTAATAAGGTAATAAAGATTTATCAGTTATTTTTATTGCTCCATTAAAAGTTCTAGCTCCTACGTTTTGACCTTTTAATATTTGCTCTACTAGTAATTGTGTTATCCTTGTACCAGTTCCAGCGTTAAAAGCTTTCCAAGTAGGATTAAAATCTTCCCAAGCTGAACTAGTAAAATTATAAACTTCTATTCTTCCTATTCCATTTGGAGAACTACCTACTAATAAATCTGGAACTTCATAAGTTACGCCAGTAGAAATAGCAGTACCTCCAGGAGCATTAGTTGCTATATAATATTCTAAATTAGAAAGCTCGCCATCTACTAAATATTGAACTCCTCCGTTTTCACTATATACTGGAGGAGAATAACAAAGAATGTGATCCGAGTCAGTAGTTCCCTCTACTACTTGAATAGCTGACTCAGAGCTTAAAGCATCTCCATATAAATTATAATAAATAGCAGCGTAACCATCTAAATATAAATCTCCAGTAAAAGGTAAATTTAAAGTTTCACAATTAATATTAAAAGTAAAATTGTTATTTAAGTTATTAGCGTTTAATTCTATTGCTGAACTAAAAGTTAATGAATTTGCGAAATCAACATCGATGTCGTGCCAAGGCTCAACTGTTCCATTTCTTATAAATGCGTATTTAGTATCACTTGCTCCAACTAGTCTAAATCTTAGCTGTACTTTTATCTGTAAAATATTAGCGTTACCAGTAGATGGACTAAAAGCATCTAATGCTTGTATCTTAAAATCCCTATTAAATCTTAATGTAGAGTTATCTGTTGCAGTAACACTTCCTAAATTAACACTAAATAAATCTGTTTTACTATTATTAATATCATATCCAGTACCACTAAAAGTTAAATTATTATATCTATATCCATTCCACAAAGGAATCTCATTAAAGTTAGGAGTAAATAATGTACTTGTATCTGAATTATTAGAATATTGTAAAAAAGGTAAATTAAAAGTTTGTAGTCTATCATAATTAGCTCTTACTTCTTTTAATACTGCTAGATAATCAAAGTCAGCTCCTCCTAATCTTTTATAATTTGTTCCCTCTTGTACTACTGCCGATGTAGAGCCTGAACTATCTGGAGAGCCAGTTGCATCATTACCTACATTATAAGTTCTAAAAAAATGAGTATTTCCACTAGTCCAATTATCATAATAATTAACTTGAACAAATACCCAAGAGCCATTAGAGAAGAAAACCCTCATTCCAAAAGTTTTACAAATAGAATCTAATAGCTCAAATGTAGTAGCGTATTCTTTTACTCCACTATCTCCTAACTCTACAAAAGCCATAAAATTAAAACGAGAATAAACTAAAGGATCTCTGTCTGCTTGATGAGTCATCGTATCAGTAGTCCAGTCTACAAATGTTCTCATAAATTTACCAAATGGAGTTGAGCCACTAAAAAAAGTATCTGTATTTATTTGTAATGTAAAAGCGTTTCTAAAGTATTGTAAACAAGTAAAAGAAGATGGAGTAGTATATCCAACTCCCTCATTAAATTTAATATCTTGTAAATTAGATAATCCACAAACTGCCGTTAAACTAAATTCTCTAGGATATGCTACGTCTTGCTCTGGACTAATATCATTTAATAAATTACCACACCAGAACAAAGTATAAGTAGAGTCATCATCTGAACGATAAACTCCTATTTGCCATCTACCATAAACACTAGCTTTTATGTCATTTATAAGCGATTGCTGGGCATTTGATGTAATAAGCATATCAAAGACTAACTCACTAGGAATTAATCCCGTAAATCTATCCTCGTCATCTGTTTGATAAGTTAAGTCGAAACCTCTAGAACTTAAATCTGGAGAATAATAAGTGTTATCAGTTGCTTCGTTATCGTAAATCTCTAAACGATAATAAACGCTGCTATCACTTGAAAAGCTTAATTCAAATTTTTTCTCTCTTGCCATTAGTATCCTCTAGTTCTGTTTCTGTTATTTTTAGCTCTATCACTACTTAATAAAATATCTGCTCCTTTTATCGTTCCAAATACTTGAACATTGCCGCCACCACTTTCTCCAATAATACCTTTTAATTTATCTAATGGAGCTATTACTTCTGGATTAGACATTGATGTTCCTGGTCCTTCTCCGACCATTCCGATGGTGCTTCCAGTTACTAATCCACCATCAGCAAAAGCTGGAATTAAACTATTAAAAGCAGTCTTTGCTAAACCTCCAGCCAGTCCAGCAACTACTGGAATTAGATATGGATTAGCTGCGAAAAATGGACTTTTTAAAGAAGAAGAAATAGCAGACGCTACACCCTCAGCAATAAAAGCACCGATTGCTGACTTTGCTGCTGACTTTGCTGCTTCTGCAAAACTAGCAAAACTATTAGCTCCAGCCATTAAAACATTACCTAAAGTAACTCCCATTTTTTGTAACGAAATATCTAACTCCATTACTAAGTCCATTAAAGATATAATACTATTATCTAAATCGTCTGGCATTTTAACACCCTCTAAAGTTTCTGGAAGAGCTGTAGGATCTTTTCTTTCTTTTCTTGCTATTGGCTTTGTTGTTTCTTTTTTTCCAGAGCCTAATCCTATTCCCTTATTAAATTTAGCTATTAAAGGTAAGACTTTCTCTAATGTGTTTTTTATTGAAGTTCCAAAATCATTAAACTCGTTTTTGTAATCTTTAGTATCATCTTTTAACTTTTCTAATCCGTCTGTTACAATATCAAATGGATTATCTAATGGATCTTGTCCTAGTTTTTCTCTTAAAAGATTATAGCCCTCAATAATAGCAAAGAAAGGATTAAACTCTATTAAAAATATTAGCATATCAATAAGAGCATTTTTCCACCAGCTAATATCGCTAAATCGTTCTTTTAATGCTTCCCAGTTATCAGTAATAAATACAATAGCAGCTGCTAAAGCAGTAACCGCTGCAACAGTTGCTAATGCTGGAGCAGAAATTCCAGCCATTGCAATAGCAATACTCCCTAAAACTATTAATAATGGTCCTAATGTTGAGGCTAATAAAGCTATTCCAATAATTATTTCTTGAGTCTTAGAGTCTAAATTGCTAAAGCCATTGAAAAAAACCATTAATTTTTCTCCTAATTTAACTACTATTGGAATTAATTTTTCTCCTATTTCTTCGAATATATCGCCTAAGCGATTCTTCATCTGAATTAATGGTCCTAATCCCTCTTTAGATATTGCTTCAGCTTGTCCACCAAAAGCAGTAGATAAAGCATTAACTGCACTATTTAATCTTTCAACAGTTCCAACTTCTCCCTCTATTTGTATCCCATAACGACTTAAAGCATTTGTACTCGATCCAACACTTTTAGCAACTAATTTAGCTGCATCTCCTAATCCTACACCTTGAGCAGTTGCAAAGTCTTGAATTAATGGAGTAAGTTTTAATATCGCTGCTTCATTAAGTCCTAGTTGAGCTAGAAACCCTTGAGCTTCCATTGTAGCTTCATCTCCAAATAGAGTTACTTTTTGTAGTTCTTGAGCTTGGTTTTTTAGACTTTTAAAAGCTTCTTCGTTTCCTTTTAATGAAGTTCTTAGTTTTGTTTCTGCTTTTATTTGCTCATCAAAAGCTTTAATTGCTACTGCTCCAAAAGCTATTACTGGCATAGTTAAACTCCTAGTCATTGTTTGACCAGTTCTTTTCATACTTGAGCCAAACTTTTTAAGTCTTCTAGTAGCTTTTTTTAAACTGCTCTGAAATTGTTTATCGTTTAAAGATAGTTTTACGCTTAAATTCTTTTCAGCCATTTTTTTTATTTATTAAATCGTATTTTTTAGCTATATACTCAGCACGCTTTTTTTGTTTCTCAACATCTTTAACTTCTTCTCCTTTCTCCCATTCAAACTTAACTAGTTTTTCTGGAGTTAAATTTTGTCCTTTTTTAGCATGAGGCTGCAACATTAAACAAGCTAACCATCGTACTCTTTCCCATTCCCTCTTTTCTTTAGATTCTATTACGTCATTACGACCTTTTTGAATTAAAAAAAATTCGTGAAAAGTTAAATTCCAAAATTCATCTGGTAATAATCCAAGCCCATAACCAACAGACTCTAATGTATCCCAGTCTATTTCTTTGCCGCTTTCTTCTTCTTTGCGGCTTTCACGTTTCCCTCGTTTCCAAGTTTAGCACTAAATTGTGTAGAGAAAACTTCTAATACTTTATTTAAAGCATCAAAATCTTCATCTAATAAGTCTGCTACACTTTCTACTGTTAAAGAACATTCTTGTCCGCTTACTCTTGATCCGTCTTTAATTCCGTTTAGAATCAAAAAGCAAGCATCATCTAAACTCATTGAATCTCCTAACTTATCTAAATCGCTTAAAGCTCTATCTGTATCTTTACAGAACAATCTTAAAGCATTCATTCCAAATCTTACAGGATAATCCTTTCCGTTTATTATAACTATTTCGTACATTTTTATCGTTTTTTTTTATCGTTAATATTTAATTAAAGTTGAGGAGGAGGAGCGTTAGCTCCAACCTCGACAACGATAAAATCATTATACTGCGTTCTGAGTTAAGTCTCCTGATCCCTCAATAGATACTGAGTAAGTTGGAGCGTCTTCTGTTCCTCCAGAAATCTCTAGAGAAGTAATAAAACCACTACCAGTGTATGTATAACCAGCAGGAGTAGCTAGAGCAAAAGTAAATGTTACTGCCGTTCTATCTCTAGCTTGAGAAAATAACTCGTCTACGTCTGTTGTTGTTCCAGCACTTACAAAGTCCATAAGTCCATCAGCACTTAAAGAAAAGCTTTTAGTACCTCCTAAAAGAGTTCTGTTACCTCCTGAATCTTTGTTAGTTATGTCGATTGTATCAACATTGTAAGATAAACTTACATTTTGTGAGTGCATTAATTTAAATTGAGTTCCTCCACTTGTAGAGTCTACTTTTAAAATTAAATCTGTTCCGTTAAAAATTGCCATTGTTTAAATTTTTTTATTTATTAATATCTTCTTTTTTGCTTTCTTTTTTATTATCAAGAGCTTTTAAAGACTTTAAAACTCTGAACTCTTTTATACCTACTTCGTAAGATTTGCCTTTTTCATAATCAACACCTCTAAAAGTAATATCTTTTTTTAACTTAATTTTATACATATCTATCTATTTATATTAAATCTGTAATCGTGAGCTATTTGATAAATTCCATTAGTACCACTTGTATCATCAAAAGACTCAACAGAATTTTCAAAAAATATCTTATCTACTACAACTCCATCATAAGTACCACTTACATAATCTAAAGCAGTTCTTACATTAGCTGACAAAGTCATTAATTCACTATATTTAGAATGAACTAAAGTAATTTGAACACTAACATAATCGTAAGTAGATACTCCGTTTTTAGTCATATTAGGAATATCGCTAACAACTTGGTAAACTATAAAAGGTAATGTTCCGTTTTGCTGATTAATTTTATATCTAGACGGATAAATTCTAATTACTCCACCCTCTGTTACTAATGGAGCAACCGCTGAATCATTACTTAAAATATTATATATAGCTTTTCCTACCTCCATTATTTCTTAAATCGTTTTTCAATCAATCCTTTTAATTGATTTGTTACGTCATTTAATGCTTGTGATCCTTTGCTTCTTGCAGCATCATCTAACATTCTTAAACCAGCTACACCTCTAAAACCATATTCAAAAAAGTAAAAATAGAAACCAGTTTTATTTTCATTTGCGTAAGCTCCTTTTACTCTTGGACCTACAAAAACACTTGGAGGAACTCCTTTTCTATTTTTTCCATTTATTACTGCTAAAGACTTTTTTAATTGTCCAGTCTTTCTACTACTTGCACCTTTTAAAGTAGGTTTAATATTATCAACATTAGCTCTTAATTGTGTTAATATAGGCTTTGCTGCTTTTCTCATTGCTTGTCTTAAAAGAGTTTTGTTTTTAGAATCAGACATATTTAAAGACTCTAAATTTCTAGCTATTTCAGCAAGCTCTTTCTTATTTATTGTTAGTCCTACATTCATTAAGTTGAGAATATATCTTTTAAATCTTTTCTTTCTAAAGTCAAAATCATTTTATCCTTTCTTCCTACTTCTCTTATTCCAGTAATTGCATAAGAAGTATCTCCATTTCTAATATAGAAATCTGGACTTACTCCTATTGAATCTCTATATCTTATTAAACATTCTATCGTTTGCTCTCCTATAAAAACATCAGATTCATAATTAGCTTTACCAGATTTAAAATTAAAATCTCCATAAATCGTTACACTTGTACCACTTCCAGCAATTCGCTCTCCGTAAGCATTAGTAGTATAAACTTGATTTAATAAAGTTAATTTTCTATCTAGCTTTCCAAATATCATAACTCTAAAAATCTGTAAGGAGTTAGCATATACTCAACCATTAAAGGTAATTCTGCAACTTGTGTACCTAAAACTACGTCTTGCCTTTGTTCGTAATATCTTCCTACTATAATTAACATAGCTTGTTTTATAGCATCCTCTACTTCGTTAGCAGTTCTTCCAACCACAAACTCTATATCTACTGCATTTGGTCTTTCGTAAGTATCAGGAAAAGATCCAGTATTACTTTGGTAAATTCTACCAGGTTTAATTTTATCGTCTAAATCATATTCAGAAGTTGCTAAAGTTTGTAAAGAATTACTAGCATCATAATACTTTATGTGTGTTACACTTTGCACTATTCCCACTTGTAAGTCAATATATGGAGGGAAAACATCAAAGTAAAGATTAAAAGTTTGACTCATTAATCTTCTTCTTGTAAACTCCTCAACTTGATTAGTAGCAACTCCAATCAATGCAGTTATATAATCATTGTCATCATCATAATCTGAATCTACTCTTAAATGTTGTTTAGCTTCAGCTAAAGATATAGCAGTAGCAGATGGACCAGTTTTTAAAACTAGCTTTCCGTAATTAACGTAACTATCAAGATTTAAGTAATTATATATCATTATAAAAAGTAAAAAAAGGAGAGAGCGATTAAACTCTCTCCAATTAAAAATTATGCATTGTCAATCTTAACAAATGCAGTACTATTTTGAACAGCAGCACCATCTACAAGAGAAGTAGCTATCATACGTCCAACACCAGCAGCAGCATTAGTATAAGGATCAAACAATAAGTCTAGTCCACCAAACTGAGCGATATGCACTTTAGAATAATCTCCTAGTAAGTAGTTTGTACCAGTTCCAGCAGAGTTACCTACATTAGAAGAAGCAAAAGCAAAGTAAGATAAAAATTCTTTTGTTGCATTATCATAAGCTGGAGATACAGATGCAACCTGAGCTAAACTTTTAGCTTCAGTTAAAGCACCACCATCTAACAACCAAGCCATACGAGCAGCTTCTAAATTAACGCCATTAGCGATTAATGTAGCTTCCATATTTAAAAGTTCAGCAACAGTTGGAGCAGCACCAGCAACAGCTTGGTCAGCAGCAGCAGCAAAGATAGAAGCTGGTCCGCTTGTTACGTTAGCATCAGCCAATAAAGCACCTTCTAAAGTTGCAGCGATGTTAGCAGCTAAGTTTCTTCTAACCGCACCCTCAACACCAGCATTTTGAGCCATTGCCTCAGCAGAAATTTCTACAATAGAAATCATCTTTTTTGGAGATAATGTAACACTTGATGCAGTACCAGCAGCAGTAGCAGTTCCACCAGTCTCAGCAACGAATGCAGAAGAGATACCTGAAAGAACTGGTAATTTCATATCAGAAACACCAGAGTAAAAGTTAGCACCAGCAGAAGCAAGAACTAAGTTAGCTTCTAATTGGTCTGTAAAAGACATTACTTCAGTTGGATTAACCGCTGCATTACCTACTGCTCTATGTTCTAGAACTGAAGATGGAATAGCGATACCTCTAAACATTTGGCCATTATGCTCTCTACGAGCTTCTTGATCCATTTCTTTAACTAGACCTTCTAGTTTACCAGTGTATGCTTGGCGCATAGCTTCTTGAAAAGAAAACTCAGCTACTTCTTTTGGAGAATTAGTTCTTTCTTCTTTTACCACTTTTGAAGCTTGGATGTTTTCAAACTTAACACTTCTTTCAGCCATTGCATTTAATGACTCAACTTTTTCATTTAAAGAATCAAAGCTAGTTAGTTCGTCAGATGTCATATCTCTACCCTCAACTTTACACAAGTCAACTAGAGCTTCCATCTTCTCAACATTTATAGCTCTTTCCTCTAATAAAGATTTACTATTTTTCATATTAAAAATTATTTGTTTTTTAAGACTTTCAATCGCATTTCTGTGAGGTTGCGATTTGTTAAGTCTATTTCTTCTTTTTGTACCTCTTTTAATTCTTTCTCTAGACTTTCATCTAGTTTTATTTTTTCTTGTTCTTCTTGCCAAGTCTCTAAAGAGCGTAAAGCAAAAGAGCCAGCTTCATTATATGCTGGATATGTTACAGAGCTAACATCGTATAATCTAGATACTTTGTTTATTGTTCTAATGTTTCTACCATCTACATTCTCCCAAGAGTCCTCCTCAACAGTAAACGCAAAGCTAGACTGACTGATAGTTCCGTTTCTTAATAGAGTCATTAAGTCATTAGCTAAAGTTGTATCTGGCATATCAGCCTCATATTTTAAACCTCTTTCATCTACTGACAATCTTAAAGTATTATTAGTAGTTCTAGCTAAAGGTAAACCATCGTGATTAATTAAAAATCTAACATCATCTTCTAAACGTCCATCAAAAGCACCAGGAGCAACATATTCAACAAATCCTCCTAAATCGTTTGATTCAGAATTAAAGACTGCTCCATAACCTACAACAGTATTAACTCCGTTATCGTTTCTAACTTCAATATCTGATACATTAAAAGTCCTTACCTCTTTGTTAGTTATTGTTCTAATCTCTTGACTTTCCTCTTCAATAGTAACCTCTTCGTCCATATCTATTACAACCTCAACATCTTCTTTGTTTTTTGCGTAATATATAATTATAGACTCTTCGTTTTCTTCTATCTTTTGGATATGTCTTAACTCTTTATTTTCCATAATATTTCTATTTTCTTCTTCTTCTATTTCTTTTATTTTTCTTTTAGTCCAAGCAAAACCAGGATCTCCTCCCCACAATCCCCAAGCAATTCTACCAGCACTAGGGAAACCCTCATCTCCTTTATAAAATCCTTTTCCCTTTTTATCGACTTCGTGCCTACTTAAATAAGAGAACATTCTTTTAATCGTTCTTATCGATAGATTAACTCTATTCTTTAAATCTCTAGCTCTTGCAACACCTACTTCTGTTCCTCCTCTTCCAAACTCTGCTCTCCATTCTAAAGCTTGTTCTGCTTCGTCAGCTATTTCTTGAGTCGGCTTTGTGTTTATATCAGCTAAAGCCATTATTCGTTTTCCTCAGTTTGTCCTATTGGAGCAAAGTTTAGAGGATAATAATGTGTATCTCCCTCATCTCCTATTCTATTTAAATCTTCCATTCGTCTAATCTCATTAATAGACAGTACACCAATAGCAGACATCTCTCTATAATATGTAGCTCTTGCAGCAGAATCTCCTCTTAATAAACCTTTGGAATCTAATCTAACAAAATAATTATCTAGTTCGTTTTCTCTAAATAGCTTTCTGTTTAATTCTTGCTCTATTAAAACCAAATAAGGCTGCAAAGTAAATCTTACAAAGTCAATAGACAAAGCTTCTATACTTGAGTAGTTAGCTGCTTTTTCTAAATGGCCTATTAAAGATAATGGAACTTTAAAGATTCTAGCTATTTCTTCTATCTGAAATCTTCTAGTTTCTAAAAGTTGATAATCGTTTGCGTTTATTTTAGACTGCTCGAAAGTCATACCCTCCTCAAGAATTGCAGTTTTACCAGCAACGAATGAGCCAGTAGTTGACTGATTCCAAGAAGTTTTTAATCTTGCGACTGCTTCTTTAGATAGTTTACCTGGATGCTTTATAATTCCTCCTATTTGAGAACTATTACCTAAGTAACTATTAGCAGTATCATTAGAAGCTATTGAAGTTCCTATTGTTGTTCTTTGTGATCCTATTACACTTGTTCCCTCATATCCATTAAAAGATAAATTAAAGAAGTGTAGCATATCTTCTTTACGAATTGCTAAATCATAATCTTTAACATCGTAATAAATTTGGCCATCGTGATTAATAACTTTAACGTGCTGAGTTTTAATAGGTATTAGTCCAACTGGTCTAGCTGAACTATCTCTCTCAATATAAAAATAACTATTGCCCTCAAGTAATAAGTTATTCATTAAAACATCTAAAAAAGTATAAGTAGTCATAAAGTCATTAGGCTTTCTAGTCAAAAGTCTATTAACTGGATGTGATACTTCTTCTATCTTATCTCCGTCTGTTTCAACTCGATAAACTCTAACTGGTAGAGAAGCTATTGATTCCGATATAATTCTAACACAAGCAAAGACTGCTGAGAATGTCATTGATGAATCGGTAGTTACTGAAGTTCTATTAGCTGCACCTCCAAACGAAAAGTTTGAATTGGCATTTAAAAAATTATTGTTTCTTTTTTCACTACGAAAAAAATCTAATAAGCCCATAAAGAAGATGTGTAATTACATAGCAAAGATACGAAAAGGTACACTATTTTTAATTCCATATCTTTTTTAAAAATTTTTTTTATTAGTGTTAATATCTTTGGTAAAAAAATTATATCCAAACAATACCTCTATCATCATAGCTTGACTCCTCAGTATCGTCATTCATATAAGAGCCAATAGCCATAACTAAAGAAACCATACCATCTATCTTTTCTGTTGCTTTGCTTTTATCGAATTTAATGTTACCGGCTGGATCAGACTTAACCGCTACATTACTAGCCATCCATCTTAACACTTTATTTCCTCCATGATTTAACTGTTTATTTAAAATAAGCTTTTCAACTTCTTTTGTAGGACTACTTAAACTCGAGAAACCTTGACCAAATGGAATCATAGGTAATCCATCGTTTACTAAATCTATAACTAATTGTGAAGCATTCCATCTATCGTAAGCTATCTCTTTTATGTTTACTATTTCAGCAACTTCTTTAATTCGTTTCTTAATGTAATTGTAATCCGTTACATCTCCCTCTGTTAGTTCTATTAAATCTTCTTTAGACCATCCAATGTAATCAACTTGATCCCTCCGACTTCTAACGAATGCAGTATCTTTTGGAGCAAAGAAATAAGGAATAATTGTAAACCTATCATCTTCAGGAATGATTAAAACAAATGCAGAAATATCTCTAACACTAGCTAAGTCTAAACCAGCGTAAGCAGTCATTCCTTTATAATCTTCTAATCTTACTGGTGATTTATTACATTCCATCCATTGAGCATCTGATAACCATTTACTTGCTGAACTCATCCACTGATTAAGATGCAACATTCTAAAAGTATTCTCATAGCTAGGAAGCTTAATAGCTTTCTCTTGCTCTCTTTTAAGATAGTCTAATTTAACTACACCACTTTCTAATCCTGGATTAGCTAATCTTAAAGCTTCTTCACTTGTCCAATCTATATCTAATGGACAATCATATTTAATATAATAAAACGATTCATCTTTAATAATACCTTCTGAAACTTTACGACCATAATCCTCTGTCTTATAACAAACAGATTCTCTATTGTATCCAGCAGTTGTAATTGCTATTGTTAAAGGCTGACGTCTTGATCCTACACTTGTAGTTAATGCGTCCCATAGACTAGAGTCTTTTTGAACGAAGAACTCATCCATACAAATAAAAGAAGCATTATATCCGTACTTACTAGACGCTTCACTACTAATGGCCTTAAAAGATGAATTGCTTTTTTCGTGTATAATTGAATTCTTAAATACTTGTAAATTGTTTACTAGTTGTTTGTCAGCTCTAACCATTCCAGAAGCTACCTCGAATATTATACCAGCTTGTTGTCTATCTCCAGCAGCAACGTAACACTCTGCACTAGGCTCTCCATCTGCTAGTAACATATACAAAGCGATAGCACTAATTAACGTACTCTTTCCGTTCTTTCTTGGCAGACATATATAAGCAGTTCTAAATCTCCTTAGTTCTGTTGTTCTATATTTCCATCCAAATAAATCTCTTACTATCTTTTTTTGAAATGGCTCTAGCTTAAAACTAGTTCCTCCTAACTCTCCTTTTAAATGTCTAATGTGATTCTCAATAAAATAAACTACTCTATCAGCAGCTTTCTCATCAAAGTAAAAAGTATTATCGCTTATAATATCCATTAATCAAAGAAATTAAAATCGTCTGTTCTTTCTTGCTCTTGTTCTGGCATTGATAAACTAGCTCGACTACTTGGAGTAAATCCAAATTGAGTAGATAGTTTAATTGCATTCTGTAACGCTGCTTGCATTACTTTATATTTAGGATTGATTTTAGTCATTCTTAATTTACCATCTTTATCAACTGTTTGCTCTGTAAAGTTACCTCCTAGCTCTGCTGAGATACTTCTGTAAATTCCTATCTCATTACAATAAGCAGCCAGGATCGATAAGTCAGTAAGATGTAGCATCTTAATTTTAGCTAATTCGTTAGATACTATTTCCCATTCATAAGCTCCCTCTTGATTTAAAAACAAAGGAGCATCAGGCATAGTTACAACTTGACTAGTTGCCATTTCATTATCAACTAATCTAGACTTTTCTAAAGTTCCTTTTAATTCTTTAACTGATGTTGGTATTTTTTTTCTGCCTTTCATTTTATTTTAGCTTGGCCAAACAACTATTATATTTACATTCATAAACTTAAACTAGTTTTAGTTTAGTAAATTGTTGATAAAATACTGTTTTTTATCTGTTTTTTTGCTTGGATGAGGATAA
>ENA-ORDA01001114-ORDA01001114.1-marine-metagenome-genome-assembly--contig:-NODE-1114-length-23859-cov-3.810823_pt1 | contig 23859 bp, 18 predicted proteins | sample MGYA00237778_ERZ508506 | MGnify/ENA primary metagenome ERZ508506 (study PRJEB26177, sample SAMN06267891) | marine metagenome | isolation source: Monterey Bay, California, USA | place: Pacific... | reverse complement strand
TTGATAAATAACTACACTCCTGGTGATTCTATCGGAGCCTACTGGTATGAAGAGTTTCTTTTGTATGAAAACGAATACGAAGATGGGTATGAGAATCCATATCAAGAAATCTATGTGACTCTAAAAAACTCCTTAATCAAAGAGGGGTTTCAACCTTTTAGTTCATTTCCAATATATCTAGCCTCAGAAAAAGCGAACCTACCCTATTTCAATAAAGAAAATCTTTATGGACAAAAGTTAGAACAGCTCGAAAATGTTGAAAATAATGGCGTATCAGGTGTTTGGATTGTTGAAAAAGCAAAGAATACTATAAAAGAATTTGTTGAAAAGGAATTGGAACAGCCCATTTCTTTAGATGAACAATTTGACTTAGTTGTTTGCCTTGAAGTTGCTGAGCATATTAGTCCTGAAAGAGCAGAAACTTTTGCTGAAGATTTAACTAAGCTAGGGAAAACAATTTTATTTTCTGCAGCTATTCCTCTCCAAGGTGGTGATCATCATTTGAACGAACAATGGTTGGCTTATTGGGAAGAAAAATTTGCCAAATGTGGCTATACTGTTTTAGATAAATTAAAGCCTTTCTTTTGGGAGAATGAAAAAGTCTTTTGGTGGCAGAGCGGCTGAAAATGCACTTTACATATGGGTTCATGTTTATGAAAATTTAAATCAAATGAGTAATGCTGGAAATTGGTGGGAAACTAAAGATAAATTTGGAGTTCCTGCTTCAGAAATTTATGATGGAGTAACTCGATATCCCGTTGGAAGTTTTATGTATAAGACCGAAAAATCATTTGATACTGGCAGAGCAGGAAAGTATGTTATTTTCAATTGGGCTGCACCTAGTGATATTGTTGAAGCGATTAGTCTTGCTGATAAAATTTCAAATAGTTTTAAAGATAATATGAAAAAATCAGGAATGACTTCTTGGGGGATGGCAACAAGAGTTTATCCTCAAGGCGAAGAGTTTGATCCAATGTTTTTTTGGGATGGATATGAAACTCGTGAACAGGCGTTAGCTCACTTAATGAATCAAGGCGTACTTGATGTTGTCAAACCTGAAATGTTTGCTGAATTATATAAATTAATCCCTAAAGGGTTTACCAATAGAGTTATCATGGAAGCAGTTACTGGGACCGATTAAATCTATTTAGAACTTTCTAGATTTAACCCTCCCAAGCGGAGGGTTTTTCTTTTACACCAATGGATACAACCCAAATCCCCTCCAATCCATTGATTTCATTGCCTTAACCCTATGATTCCTATGTAGTGGTTTTAGGGGGGAGTTGTTTAGGGAAAGTTTGTAGTGTGATGGAAGAAAATTTAGTTACATCGTTATGATACTAATTTAACTTTTCATTTTATTGGTTACTTTAGATGTATGAAAAAACTACTCTACCCTTTAGCATTCATCCTAACAACATTCCTAATCCTTTACAGCTGCTCTGTAGATGAAGAGGATACAACCCCTCCAAATAGCACTATTCAAAGTACAACTCCAGAACCTGAAACCCCAGCTCCATCACAATATACTCTAACTGTTACAGCTGTAGAAGGAGGGACTGTGTCTACAGAAGGAGGAACATATGACGAAGGAACAAATATTAATGTTTCAGCTCAGATTATTCAAGGATATGTCTTCACGGGGTGGAATGATGGTTCAATTACTAACCCAAAAACAATTACTTTGAATCAGGACACTAGTTTAAGTGCAAGTTTTATTAGTATTCAAGATTATTTCAATTCAAATTTTAACTCATCAACTATCCCAGAAATTAATGCTCCAAACAATACAACTGACAATTATTTAAAATGGTTTAGACCGTTCTATGACTATAATTCATTAATAGACAGAGCTCAATATAGTTTTACTTATATTAATGATAATGGTGATGTTGGATTAAATCCTCCTCCATCAGAAGAAAATCATGGACACCAACAAATGTTCACACAGTTTTTAGATATAAATAATAATCAGATTCCTGATTTAGTTATATCAGCCCATGATGTTACAACAGATGATATTGGAGAAATTTATGTCATTATAGATAATGAGTTAAAATTCAGATTTGACTCTCAACAAGCTGTCACAAGAAAAATATTAAGTGGAGATATTGATGGCAATGGCTCTGAGGATATTGTCTTAATTGGAACTGGAATTGATGGACCCCCCTACACTGGGACAAAAATTAAAATAATTTATTTCACACCTAACAATTATGAAATTGTAACACTTAGCGAGCAGCCTTCATATTATCATACAGGAGCAATTGGCGATGTTAATAATGATAATAACCTAGATATAATGGTGGTTAATAATCAAAATACAGCTAGTGATGGAGAAACTTTTATTTATTTAGGTAACGGAGATAAAACATTCTCTAAAATTTATCAAGGCAATAATTGGCCCTCAGCAAATTACCCTAGTGGTTTTACAAATAGATATAATATGGAATTCCACGATTTTAATAATGATGACAATTTAGACATAATTATTGGAGGACATGAGTGGGAATTTAAATTACCAGAATTAGGAGTTCCATTCAGAACAACTATTTATTATGGTAATGGTGATGGCACATTTGATTATTTTAATCCAATTATATTACCTGAGATTGATTATTGGGGAATCGTAAATGATTTTAAAATGCTAGATATTGACGATGATGGTACTTCAGAGATTATAATTAATCGCACAACAGGTCACGAAGATTATTATGTTGTAGATAACGATAGGGGCTATGATGGAATCAAAATTCAAATTCTTAAAAAAGTTGATGGGGAATATATAAATCATCAAATTATTGATGGTCCTTCAGGATGGTTTGATTTACCCCCAACTTGGATTGAATGGATTCCATTTATTGAGATGTTTGATGTTAATGGTGATGGAATATTAGATATTGTTCCAGATTCTGAAGGTATAAGTAATCCAAATTATAATGAATTAAAAAGATATTGGGGGATGTATTACAGAGGAGATTCCTCTGGGAGATTTGAGTTAGACTTCTTCAATCCTAATCAGCTAAACTAAATTCACTTTCCCTAATTTGAGACCCTTAAACCCTATGGTTAAAAAGGTAGAACAACTGACACAGAACTGACACAGATATAGGAACTAAATGTTACTTAATCAAATTTAATAGTATTGTGATATTAGTAATAGAATGCTCTGTGGAAGTAAATAGAGTTTAATAGCTATAGTTCCATATACTCTACAATGATTTGACCTAAGTTCCAGCTTGGAATAAAAAATGTAAAAGGTGAAGGTTCCAAAACCTCTTTGAAAATTCGATCCTGAAGAACCGTTGAATTTCCGGTAATAATCGTAACTGAAAAAGGTCCTTTGTCTTTTTCGTTACTTAAAAATTCATGTACTGCTTCCATAGCTTCCTTATGACGAATTCCGTGTAAATCAAGATTTTTGATAGTGTTTAGATAATTTAGTTTCTACTGGACAAATAACGTTCAATTTGCATTTGGTCTAATGCATCAGAATCTCCATATTTTTCTCGTAATTCTGATAAACGAAGATGCATCTTTTTTTGAACTTCTTCATATTCTTTTTGACCATAAAGATTAATCATTTCTGTAGGGTCTTTTTCAAGATCATAAAGCTCCCATTCATCAATATCATAATAAAAATGCATGAGTTTGTAACGTTCTGTACGAACACCATAATGTCTTTTTACCATGTGAACAGAAGGGTATTCGTAATAGGTGTAGTAGATAGCATCTCGTCCATTTTCTGTTTTTTGATTGACAATATTTCGGAAAGACTCTCCTTGAATGTCCTCTGGGATGGGTACTCCAGCATAATCTAAAAAGGTGGGAGCAAAATCTAAGTTTTGAATCAGAGCATTCACTTTAGATCCCGCTGAAATTTCTTTTGGATAACGCATCAAAAGGGGGGTGCGAAGAGATTCCTCATACATAAAACGTTTGTCAAACCACCCATGTTCTCCTAGATAGAATCCTTGATCGGAAGTGTAAACCACAATGGTATTTTCTGTCAACCCTTCTTGATCCAAATAGTCTAATACATCACCTACACTATCATCAACTGATTGAATAGTTCGTAAATAGTCTTTTAGATAGCGATTGAATTTCCAAAGTGCAAGATCTCTCCCTTCTAAATTTTGAGCCTTCATGGCCTCATTTTTTGGAGTATAAGCGTTTAGCCAAGCTGTTTTTTGATCTGGAGAGAAACGCTCAAGTTCTTTTTCAAATCCGGTAGTATTTCCATAAGGATCTGTTCGCATTTTAAAGTCATGTCCCCACCTTCCATGTCCACCATTTCCGTGTGCGACTTCTATCTGTTCTTCGGTGGCAGCAATTAACATTTCCTGTGTTTTTGCTGCAGTTCCTCTGTTGGAATAGTCATCAAAAAAGTTAGTAGGAGGGTCAAAAGTTTTGTCATCAAACAAAGTGAGATACTTCTCTTCTGGCTTCCAATTTCTGTGAGGAGCTTTCTGATGATATAATAATAAGAAGGGTTTAGTAGGATCTCGCTTATTTTTTAGCCAATCGAGACTTAATTCAGTGGTGATCGTAGTTACATATCCTTCTATTCTTTTTTTAATCCCGTTAATTAGAAAGTCAGGATTGTAATAGTGTCCTTGACCCGGCAATACTGCAGAATAGTCAAATCCTTGTGGTAATCCTCTTAAATGTATTTTACCGATCATTGCAGTTTGATAACCAGCAGTTTGTAATTGTTTGGCAAAATTATCTTGATTCCAATTAAAATCTTGAATGTTGTCTACTTTACCATTTATAAAGCTATGTTTTCCAGTTAGCATAACAGCTCGGCTTGGAGCGCAGATAGAATTGGTGACAAAACCTTTGTCAAATAGCGCTCCTTCATTCGCTATACGATCAATATTGGGAGTATCATTTAGTTCATGTCCATAAGCACTGATGGCTTGATATGCATGGTCATCGGACATTATAAAGACAATATTAGGAGGTGTTACTTCTTTATCACAGGAAATGAAATTAAGCAAGCTAATGACAATAATAAACAGCTTTTTCAAGGAGTGTAATTTTGATTATCTACTAAAGATAAAAAAAGTACAGAAACGAATTAGTTATTGTATCCAAATCGCTTTAACTGCTTTGAATCGGATCGCCAGTTTTTAGAAACCTTTACGTACAGTTCCAGATGAATTTTTTTTCCAAAAAAGGATTCTAAAGTTTTGCGGGCACCAATGCCAACCCTTTTTAATGCGCTTCCTTTATGGCCAATAATAATTCCTTTTTGAGTTTCTCTCTCCACCATAATAATGGATCTTATTTTAATAATTTTAGAGTCTTCATGGAAATCTTCCGTTACTACCTCTACAGAATAGGGGATTTCTTTTGAGTACAATTCAAGAATTTGTTCTCTTATGGATTCATTTACAAAAAAGCGTTCGGGTTTATCGGTTAACTGATCTTTCGGGAAGTATGCTGGAGATTCTGGAAGGTGGCTGATAAGGATTTCTAATAGTTCAGGAATAAAAAAGCCTGTTAAAGCAGAAATGGGGTAAACCGTTGCTTTTGGGAATTCAGTTTGCCAATGTAAAACTGCAGCTTCTAGGGCTTCTTGTGAAATAAGATCAATTTTGTTGATTAGGATAAGAAGTGGCGCTTTAGATTTCTTTATTTTCTCAAAGAGTTTTTCATCCTTGAGTTCCGTTTCTTCCGGTGATACCATATATGCTAAGACATCTCCATCTACAAGTGCTTCCTTGACAAAATTCATCATAGAAGTTTGCATTTCATATGCAGGTTTAATGACTCCTGGAGTATCTGAAAGCACCATTTGAAAATCATCTCCATTGATAATTCCCAATATGCGGTGTCGTGTAGTTTGTGCTTTTGCAGTGATAATGGAAAGTTCTTTCCCAACCAAAGCATTCATCAATGTTGACTTTCCTACATTGGGATTTCCAACGATAGAAACAAATCCAGATTTATGCTTTTTTTCTTCCAAATACGGCTATATTTTGATATTATTTTAAAAAAAAACCCTCCTAATAAGGAGGGTTGTTGTAGCGAGGGCAGGACTCGAACCTGCGACCTTCGGGTTATGAGCCCGACGAGCTACCACTGCTCTACCTCGCGATGTGAGCGGCAAATTTACAACTTAAACCCTGATTGTGCAACATCTTTTTTCATTCATTTTAAAACTAAGAAATAGGATCCACTTAAATAGCTTACTTTTGCAGTCAAATTCAAGTCATGAGTAGTATTGTAGCCATTGTTGGTCGTCCTAATGTAGGAAAATCCACTTTTTTTAATCGAATGATTCAAAAGCGGGAAGCAATTGTTGATTCTATTTCTGGGGTTACACGTGATCGTCATTATGGAAAATCAGATTGGAATGGACGTAATTTTACACTCATTGATACTGGAGGGTATGTAGAAGGAAGCGATGATATTTTTCAAAAGGAAATTGATAAGCAAGTGAACCTTGCCATTGAGGAAGCAGATGCAATAGTTTTTATGGTTGATGTAACCGATGGTGTAACGGGAATGGATGAAATTATTGCTGACCTTTTACGACGTTCTCAAAAACCAATTTTTTTAGCAATCAACAAAGTAGATAATGCTCAAAGAATGGAAGCAACCCTTGAATTTTATTCCTTAGGTTTTGAGCAATTTTATTCCATTTCAAGTATTAATGGAAGTGGAAGTGGAGAATTGTTAGATGACCTAATTGATGAATTACCAAAAGAAGAAGAGCGAGAAGAAGATCTTTTACCGCGTTTTGCAGTAGTAGGTAGACCCAATGCTGGAAAGTCATCATTTATAAATGCTTTAATTGGTGAAGAGCGATACATTGTTACCGACATTGCTGGAACTACAAGAGATAGTATTGATACACAATACAATCGTTTTGGATTTGATTTTAATTTGATCGATACCGCAGGCATTAGAAGGAAAGCAAAAGTAAAAGAGGATATTGAATTTTACTCTGTAATGCGCTCAGTTCGTGCGATAGAATATTGTGATATTTGTTTGCTTCTTGTGGATGGTACCCGAGGATTTGATGGACAGGTTCAAAATATTTTTTGGTTAGCACACCGAAACAATAAAGGAATTGTGATTTTAGTGAATAAATGGGATTTGGTTGAGAAAGACACCAATGCATCAAAAGCCTTCGAAGAAATGATTCGTAAAGAAATTTCTCCTTTTGTTGACGTACCAATTATTTTTATTTCCTCTCTAAGTAAGCAACGAATTTTTAAGGCTATAGAAACAGCAGTAGAGGTTTATAAAAATCGATCGCATCGCATTCCAACTAAAGCTTTTAATAACGTAATGTTACCAATTATTGAGAAAACACCACCTCCTGCTTACAAAGGAAAATATGTAAAAATTAAGTTTTGCACACAACTACCAACAAAACATCCACAGTTTGCATTCTTTTGTAATTTACCACAATACTTAAAGGATCCTTACAGAAGGTTTTTAGAAAATAAACTTCGCGAAGAATATGATTTCAATGGAATTCCGATTCAAATATTTTTCAGAAAAAAATAAAATTAAAGTTTTTTACGAAGCTGTTCTAAATCGGTTTTAATTTTCTCTAATTTAGAAAGAAGTACTTTTTTCGGAGTATCTTTTGCTTTTAAATTTAATTGTTTTTTAGCTCCTTGTAATGTCAATCCCTTTTCCTTAACCAAATGATATATATATTGAATTGTTAAAATATTTTCTGGAGTGTATTTTCGAGTACCACTTTGTTTTTTTTTCGGATGAATTTCTTTAAATTCTTTTTCCCAAAAGCGCAACAGTGAGGGCTTAACATCAAATGCTTTTGCAACCTCACCAATCGAATAATAAAGTTTTTCAGGGAGGTTTACGTGCATTTTAATCCATGGATTGATTTTCTTGCTTAGCGATCGTTAACAAAGCATTAAATTCTTTTTGAGAGAGATTTCCGTAATAAAAATTTAGAGGATTAATACGTTTGTTGTCTTTAAATATTTCATAGTGAAGATGAGGTCCTACAGAACGCCCTGTGTTTCCTACATATCCAATAATGTCTCCACGTTTTACGGTTTGACCCCTTCGGGCATTGTATTTATTCAAATGTGCATATAAACTTACATAGCCAAACCCATGATCTATTCGAATGTGTTTTCCATAACCAGAAGAACGATTATCAGCTCGTTTTATCACTCCGTTTCCTGTGGCGTAGATAGGGGTTCCTTTTTTAGCGGTAAAATCCATTCCCCAGTGAAAACGGCGTTTTTTTGTAAAAGGATCTTTTCTATAACCGTATCCAGAAGCCATTCGCGTGAGGTTTTCGTTTTTGATGGGTTGAATAGATGGAATAGCATTGATTAAAGCTGCTTTATTTTGAGCCAACTGTTCGATTTCATCAAGTGATTTTGATTGAACTACGGCTTGTTTTGTAAGTACATCTATACGTTTTGAAGTATTTATAATCAAGTCAGAATTTTCATAACCTTCAAGATTTTTATAACGATTTACTCCTCCAAATCCAGCAAGTCTTTGTGCTTCTGGAATTGGACTAGCCTCAAAATATACACGGTATAGATTATTATCACGCTCTTGCATATTAGTAACAACAGCCTCAACTTGAGATAATTTTTTGTTTAAAATATCAAACTGTAATTCGTAGTTTTGAATAGCTCTTTTTTGAGCTATTTCTGAAGGTGTGTTTAACCAATCAGAATTGAGTAAAACCAACAACGTAAAGAGACCAAAAAGAAAAGAAGAAAGAATGAATAATACGAAACTTGAGACACGATTTTTATTAGTTAAAGTAATAGGTCTGTATGATAACGTATCAGAATCGAAATAGTATTTAACTTTACTCATAAAGTTTTATAAATTTTCATTTCTTTTGCATTAATATATCGAATGATATAATACAAATATACATAATTTGGATCTATTTGAAATTTAACAGGATTGTGCCCAGGACAACCTCCATTATATAAAACAAGTAAGGCATGAAGTCTCATGAAGTAAGACAAGAGTTTTTAAATTTTTTTGCTAGTAAAACTCATAAAGTAGTTCCATCTGCCCCTATGGTTATTAAAAATGATCCAACTCTTATGTTTACCAATGCAGGAATGAACCCTTTCAAGGAATTCTTTTTAGGAAATGCAAAACCTACTTCAAAAAGAATAACAGATACCCAGAAATGTTTACGTGTTTCAGGAAAACATAACGATCTTGAAGAAGTTGGAATTGACACATATCACCACACCTTTTTTGAAATGCTTGGAAATTGGAGTTTTGGAGATTATTTCAAAAAAGAGGCAATAGAATGGGCTTGGGAGTTGCTTACGGAAGTCTATAAAATTGATCCAAATAAACTTTATGTAACTATTTTTGAAGGTGCTCCAAAAGAGGGTATCGATCGTGATATGGAAGCTTATGATTTTTGGAAAGCCATTCTTCCCGAGGAAAGAATTTTATTAGGAAATAAAAATGATAATTTTTGGGAAATGGGAGAACAAGGCCCTTGTGGGCCATGCTCAGAAATTCATGTGGATATTCGTTCAGATGAAGAAAAAGCAAAAATAAAGGGTTCTGATCTAGTTAACCAAGACCATCCACAAGTTATTGAAGTTTGGAATCTTGTTTTTATAGAGTTTAATAGAAAAGCTGATGGAAGTTTAGAAAAATTACCTCAAAAACATGTGGATACAGGTATGGGATTTGAACGTCTTTGTATGGTACTTCAAAACACTACCTCAAATTACGATACCGATGTTTTTACACCCCTAATTAGAGAAATTGAAACTCTAACAAATTCTAAATATGGTGTTTCAGAAAATATAGACAGGGCAATCAGAGTAATTGCAGACCACTTGCGGACAGTATATTTTGCAATAGCAGATGGTCAGTTACCTAGTAACAATGGAGCAGGTTATGTTATTAGAAGAATTTTACGCCGAGCAATCCGTTATGGATTTACTTTTCTAGATCAAAAAAAACCTTTTATATACAGATTAGTTAAAACATTGTCTGAACAGATGGGTTCTGTATTCCCGGAATTAATTAAAGAAAATCAACTTGCCTTTAATGTAATTAGAGAAGAAGAAAACGCCTTTTTAAAAACTTTAGATCAAGGACTTTATTTGTTAGAAACAATTCTCTCTAATTCCAAATCTAAAAAGATTCAAGGAAGCAAAGCTTTTGAGCTATATGATACTTTTGGATTTCCATTCGATTTAACTTCCTTAGTTGCAAGCGAACGTGGCTTTATTATCGATAAAGAAGGATTTGATGAGGCAATGGACATTCAAAAAACACGATCACGATCAGCAGCTTCCTCAAAAGCAGGAGATTGGACTATTTTAATGGAAGACAATTTAGAAGAATTTATAGGCTATGACCATTTAAGTTCACAAGTAAAGCTTACAAGATTTCGAAAAATGACTACTGCCAAAAAAGGTGATTTTTATCAATTAGTATTTAACCTAACTCCTTTTTATCCTGAAGGAGGAGGTCAAGTTGGGGACAAAGGATATTTACAAGCAAGTAACGGGGATATATATTATATTCTAGACACCAAGAAAGAAAATAACTTAATTGTCCATCAAACAAAAAATATACCTGACAAACTAGAAGATATCTTTACGGCTGTAGTGGACAATAAAAAACGTAGCCGAACTTCAAGGAATCACTCAGCAACACATTTAATGCACCAAGCATTACGTTCAATTTTAGGGACTCATGTAGAACAAAAAGGATCCATGGTTCATTCTGGAGTATTCCGCTTTGATTTTTCACATTTCACTAAAGTTACTTCTAATGAAATTAAAGCAGTAGAAAAGTTTGTTAACGCAAGAATACAGGAGAATATACCCCTGGAAGAAGGAAGAAACACTCCTTATCAAAAAGCAATTAAATCAGGTGCCATAGCACTGTTTGGTGAAAAATATGAAGATACAGTTCGAACTATTCGTTTTGGACAATCTATAGAATTATGTGGAGGTACTCATGTTTCCAATACTTCTGATATTTGGCATTTTAAAATAATATCTGAAGGGGCAGTAGCTTCAGGAATTCGGAGAATTGAGGCAATTACAGGAGATGCCGTAAAAAATCACTTTGAAGACCAATCAGCATTATTGGAAGATTTAAATTTGCTTTTAAGACAAACACAAGATCCGATCAAGGCAATAAAATCATTACAGGCCGAAAATATTGAATTAAAGAAGGAGTTAACGGCTTTATCTAAGTTAAAAGCACAAGTGCTAAAGGAAACTCTTTCAAAAAAAATTAAAACGATAAAAGAAATTAAGTTTCTTGCTTGTGAAGTTGATTTAGATGCTCAAGGAATGAAAGATTTAGCATTTGAAATGGGAACTCCCCTTGAGAGTGCTATTATTGTTTTTGCTTCCCAAAAAACAGGTAAACCTTTACTAAGTTGTTATATCTCTAAAGACCTAGTTGCTAATGATGGTAAAAATGCTGTCACCATTATTAAAATTCTGGGAAAATTCATCCAAGGTGGTGGAGGTGGACAGGCTTTTTATGCAACTGCTGGAGGAAAAAATATAGCAGGAATTCAGGAAGCAATTAAAGCAGCTGAAAATATCTGTATCAATTAATTATTCTTTAGTCGGCGGATAGTTCGTCATGATTTCTTGAACAAAAAAGGCAATCTTATCATCTCGATTTTTTAAATTTTCTTGAATACCCCCTCTTCCTTTTCCTTGCCAAACCAATTGCTTTGTTGCAGAATCAATAATATTGATGTAAAGAGTACCCTCTGTTCTAGAACTTACGCTATTAAAATTTGGACCTCCCCAAAACCATGGACTAAACCCCCAACCCCAAAATTGCGAAGTATTAACATAAATTTTTTCTTTAGCACTTGTTGTAAAACCAATTAATAGGTCGGGAGTTTCAGACTTAGAAAGCCCTTTTGAACTCATTTGATAATCTAATGCTTTAAGAATTCTACGCTTATCCAAATCAGAAATATTAACTTGATCAATTTCAGTTTTAAAATATGCGAAAGTTTTATACCCAGAAAAGTCTACGCTTGAGTCATGATCAGAAAATATCTGAATGGAAGAGCAGGACATAAAAAATAAAAAAGCAAAACTAGAAATAGAATGTTTCATGATTATAGATTTTAAAATATTATAAGACCAAAAATCATGCCTAACTATTGAACTGTTTTGGAATCGAATCCGTAAGGACAATGTCTGCAATTACTTTGACAACAAGATCCTCTTTTTAAGTGGTATTTCTCTGTAAATACCTTAAAACCTTCAGTTGTTAAATAATAATCTTCTTCTTCAATGGGAGGTATTGAACTTAGCGACATTTTAATGTATTTTTAGGCATGCAAATTTTTGATTCTTTCAAAAGTACTATAAACCAGTCACTTGATCTTTTTCTTGGCCATAAAATTGTAATTAAACGAGAGGATTTAATACATCCAAGAGTGTCTGGAAACAAGTTTAGAAAGTTAAAATATATTTTTCAAGAAATTAAAGAGAAAGAGGTGTCTGCACTATTAACATTTGGCGGTGCCTTTTCAAATCATCTGGCAGCAACTGCTTATGCTGGAAAGAATAATGGAGTTCATACGATTGGAATAGTTAGAGGTGACGAATGGGAAAGAAAAATTAATGAAAGTGCCACTTTGAATTACTGTGTAACACAAGGAATGGAGTTACATTGTGTATCTAGAGATATTTATACTCAAAAAGAGCAGGCTCCAATTGTCAGCAAGCTAATGAACAAAATGCTAGGGTTGAGAATTATTCCTGAGGGTGGAACCGAGCCACTTGCAGTAAAAGGATGTCTAGAAATTCTTGAATCCGAAGACCATGATTTTGATGTTATTTGCTCTAGTGTTGGAACAGGTGGAACTTTAGCGGGGCTTGTAAATTCTAGTAATTATAATCAAAATCTCATAGGTTTTAATGCATTAAACAATACTGAAATAGTTCAAACTATAGAAGAATTAACAAATAAAAATAATTGGTTTATAGAGAATGGCTATACATTTGGAGGTTATGCCAAAATAAAGCCGAATTTAATTTCTTTTATGAACGATTTTTATCAACAATATAAAATTCCATTGGATCCAATTTATACTGGAAAGATGGTTTTTGGTATTTTTGACTTAATTAAAAAAAACAAGTGGCCATGGGGAAAAAAAATATTGATTATCCATACTGGAGGACTTCAAGGTTTGCAGGGAATGAATACTCAACTTCAGAAAAAAGGTCACCCGACTATACTATATGGCTAAAAATCGCATTTTTAAGTTTATTTGTACTAATAAGTTCTTGTGGTTCTTCCAGAAAGGTAGTGATAAGAGAGCAGGTGCCTATCTCTTCTGAAAAAGGAACGATTAATAATGTTGTACAAAAAAAAACTACAAAAAAATCAATAAACACAATAACAACAGAAGAAAAAATAGTAATATATATTGAAAAATTTGGACCTATTGCAAAATCGGAAATGCATAAATATAAAATACCTGCAAGCATCACATTAGCTCAAGGACTTTTAGAGTCTGGTTTTGGATATGGGCGTTTGGCATTAAAAGGGAACAATCACTTTGGAATTAAATGTCATAGTGATTGGGAGGGTAAAAGAATATATCACGATGATGATGAAAAAGGGGAATGCTTCCGTGTCTACATAGATCCTGTAACTTCTTATAGAGATCATTCTCTTTTTCTAACTACCCGAGGTCGGTATGACTTTTTATTTAATATAAAAACTAATGATTATAAAGGTTGGGCAAAAGGCCTCAAAAAAGCAGGTTATGCAACTGATCCTAAGTATCCAGATAAATTAATTAACTTAATTGAACGATTTGATTTAACCCGTTTTGATATTAAAAAAAATAAAAAAATTAGACAGAATTCAAAAGAAAAAAACAAACCTTCCTCTAGAGCTGTATACATAGTAAAAAAAGGGGATACCCTTTATTCAGTTTCAAAAAAGTATACTATTTCTATAGATCAACTTATTAAATTAAATAAAATTAAAGACAATACTATTTATTTAGGTCAAATATTAAACGTCTCCAATCTCTAAAATGATGCAATATAAAAGAAGTAGTAAGCTTTTTAAATCTGCCCAAGCTGTTATTCCGGGAGGTGTTAATTCACCTGTTCGAGCGTTTAAAGCCGTTGGTGGAACTCCTGTTTTTGTGGAGCGAGCTAAAGGAGCTTATCTATATGATGTTGATGGAAATAAATTAATTGATTATATATCCAGTTGGGGTCCAATGATTTTAGGGCATGCATATGATCCTGTAATAAATGCAGTAAAATCTCGTGCTGATCTTGGAACTTCTTTTGGAATGCCTACCGCACTTGAAACACAAATTGCTGAGCTTGCAATAGATATGGTGCCTAATATTGATAAAATTCGTTTTGTTAATTCTGGGACAGAAGCCTGTATGAGTGCAGTTCGATTGGCACGAGGTGTAACAAATCGCGAAAAAATAATCAAGTTTACGGGTTGTTATCACGGACATTCAGATGCTTTTTTGATTCAAGCAGGGAGTGGGGCTGTCACTTTCGGAAGTCCCAGTAGTCCAGGTGTTACAAAAGGTACAGCAAAAGATACACTTTTAGCTCCGTATAATAATTTAGAGGCAGTCGCAAAACTTTTTAATGAATATCCGGAAGAAATAGCTGCTATAATTATAGAACCTGTGGCTGGTAATATGGGATGTATTTCTCCAGCTTATGGTTTTTTAGAAGGCCTCCGTTCCCTTTGTGATCAAAATAACGCACTCTTCATATTTGATGAGGTAATGACTGGTTTTCGTTTAGCAAAAGGTGGAGCTCAAGAGCTTTTAGGAATAAAAGCAGACATTGTAACATTTGGAAAAGTATTGGGTGGAGGATTACCTGTAGGTGCTTTTGCTGCTAAAAATGAGATTATGTCACATTTGGCTCCTGAAGGGCCAGTATATCAAGCAGGGACTTTAAGTGGAAATCCACTTGCGATGGCCGCTGGATTTACTATGTTAACTGCTTTAAAAGAAGATGCTACTATTTTTGACCGATTAGCCACTAAAACTGAATACCTTCACAAAGGTTTAACATCTGTTTTAGAAAAAGAAAATATACCGCATAAAATCAATCGTGTAGGTTCAATGATTTCATTGCACTTTACCGATAAAGAGGTATTTGATTTTGAAACAGCCGTTAAAGGAAATAACCAGCATTTTAATAATTATTTTCATGGCATGTTAAAAGAGGGAATTTACCTACCACCAAGTGCTTTTGAAAGTTATTTTTTAAATGATGCACTTTCCAGTGAAGATATAGATTTTACTATTGAGGCTCTAAAAAAAATAGTCCATAAGATTTAATTATCTCTCTCTAATTAAGAAGATTTAGAAAAATCAGTTATTTGAAAAATTCAATAAATAAACCTGATTCATTTTTTACAACTTTCACTAGCTTCTTTTGTGTTAATCCTTTAATAGAGACATCCCATTTCTTGTTACTCAAACCACTGGCTGTTTTTAGATCAACAAGTAGAGAGGATTCACCTTTTTTAATCAATTGGAGTATTTTCTTCTCTTCTTCCGTCAAATCAACTGTTTGTTTTTCAGGTTTCATCTGTGGAAAAAATAACACCTCTTGTATTGAACTGTTGTTTGTCATAAGCATGACTAAACGATCAATTCCAATTCCAATACCAGAAGTAGGGGGCATACCATACTCTAGTGCTCTTAGAAAATCTTGATCAATAAACATTGCTTCATCATCACCCTTTTTACTCAAGGCAAGCTGTGCCTCAAAACGCTCTCGTTGGTCTATTGGGTCATTTAATTCTGAATAAGCATTTGCCAACTCTTTTCCATTGACCAATAATTCAAAACGTTCTGTAAGTTTTGGATTGTCCCGATGTTCTTTAGTTAATGGGCTCATAGATTTAGGATAATCAGTAATAAAAGTAGGCTGAACATAATGGTGTTCACATTTCTCCCCAAAAATCTCATCAATAAGTTTTCCTTCACCCATGGTTTCGTCAACTTCAAGGCCTAATTTTTTTGCGCTTTCTCTGAGTTGATTTTCATTCATTTCAGAAAGATCAATACCTGTATGTGTTTGTATAGCCTCGAGAATAGGAACCCTTGGGTATGGAGCTTTAAAATCAATGCTGTGTTTCCCAACTGGAATTAATGGAGTGCCATGAACTTCCACAGCAATTTTTTCAAGTAAAGCCTCAGTTGTTTCCATCATCCAGAAATAATCTTTGTAGGCTACATAGAGCTCCATAACCGTAAACTCAGGATTATGTGTTCGGTCCATTCCTTCATTTCGAAAGTCTTTAGCAAACTCAAATACTCCCTCAAAACCACCAACAATTAATCTTTTTAAATATAATTCATTTGCAACACGAAGGTACAGATGAGTATTAAGTGCATTATGATGTGTTATGAATGGTCTTGCAGTAGCCCCTCCAGGAATAGGTTGTAGAATTGGGGTTTCAACTTCTAAATATCCTTTTTGGCTTAAAAAATCCCGCATAGTTGTAGTGATTTTAGAACGCTGTAAAAAGGTATTTTTCACTTGTGGATTAACAATTAAATCCACATACCGTTGACGATATCTCAATTCGGGATCATTAAATTCATCATATACATTGCCTTCAGGATCTGTTTTTGGAAGAGGCAGTGGTTTTAAGGCTTTATTTAAAAGAGTAAATTTTGTCACCTTAACAGTTTGTTGTCCAACCATTGTTGTAAAAAGAGTTCCTTCAATTCCAATAATATCTCCAATATCTAAGAGTTTTTTATAAACTTCATTATACAAGCTCTTATCTTCTCCATCACAAATCTCATCTCGATTAAAATAAATCTGAACCCTTCCAGTGCTATCTAAAAGTTCTGCAAAGCTTGCTTTTCCTTGAATTCTCCGCGACATAAGTCTTCCGGCTATAATTACTTTTTTTCCTTCAGAATAGTTTTCTGGAAGATCACTTGCGTAGAAGTTTACATGAAATTGTTCGGCAGGATAGGGATTTACCCCTATTTTTTTTAATTCTTCAAGTTTTTCTCTGCGAATCAGTTCCTGTTCAGAAAGCTTTGCCATTTGGTAAATTTTACTGTAAAGATACACAGACTAAAAAAATCTGGGAAGTCAAATTTTATATCTTTGTGATTGAGTTATTAGTAATGAATTTTTTCCGTGTTTTATTATCAATAGTTTTTCCACCTTTAGCAGTAATTGACCAAGGGTGTGGTTCTATTATAATTGTTTTTATTTTAACTCTTTGCGGATGGGTTCCTGGAGTAATTGCAGCACTTGTTATACTAAATAATCCAAAGCGATGGTCTTCAAATCTTTAACATTAAATGAATATTAAAAACAAAAAAGTGGCTGTAATTGATTTGGGTCATTCTCCCTATAAGGAGGCTCTTACTATTCAGGAAAAATTATTTAATCATATTATTTCCCTTAAACGAAAAAATAGAACAAATGGTAAACATCAATTAACAAACAATTATTTGTTATGGGTAGAGCATGCTCCTGTATTTACATTAGGAAAAAGCGGAAAAAGTGAAAATTTGTTATTAGACAAAAAAGGTCTTAAAGAAAAAGGAATAGAATACTTTGCCTCTAATAGAGGAGGGGATATTACCTATCATGGACCTGGTCAAATTGTAGGCTATCCAATTTTTGATTTAGATAATTTTTTTACTGATATACATAAATATTTGCGTTTTTTAGAACAAGCTGTAATTAACACTTTATCTGAATACGATATAAAAGCTTCTATTAGTAAAGGAGAAACGGGTGTTTGGTTAGATGCTGAAACTCCTTTTGCTCGAAAAATATGTGCTTTGGGTGTTCGCGCAAGTCGCTGGGTCACCATGCACGGATTTGCCTTAAATGTAACGACAGATTTATCCTATTTTGACCACATCATACCATGTGGGATACAAGGAAAAGGTGTTACTTCTATGGCAAAAGAATTAGGAAAAAAAATTCCCATGAAAGAAGTTCAAGATAAATTAAAACATCATTTGGCTCTTCTTTTTGACGCTTCATTTATAAACACAACACTTTAGTTTATTTGATAGATTAAAAAACTAGTAGCTTCTGATTGAACTAGTGCTTCTAATGCTTTATCATCATCTGCATTTTCAAGATCAATGACAGAACCTCCATAAACTGGGAATCCACTCACTGTAGCTCCGTTACTATAAAAGAGATATACTTTTTGAGTATCTAAATCGGAAATACTAACATAGATTGTGTTATTAATGTAGTGTATCTTTGGTGGTGTATATTTACCAAAAGGTAATTCTACTGGAATTCCTTTTACACGTAAAATATTTTCTGAAAAACTCACAAATGATTTGGAGGTCATATCAATTAGATGACCTGGGCGAAGATTTAGATCGCTAGTAACTATATTTCCTCTACTATCAATTTGGATTAAGTCACCTTTTTTGTTGGTGGTTGCAAATGTATTTCGATATTCAAAAATTGGATTACTTGAAGTATTTGCTTTATTTTTAAGAACTAAACGATCAGTTCCTTGTCTATTTAGAATGCGTATTTGTCCATCTATATCTTGAAAAACAATATAATCTTTTGATCCTAAACGAATGTGTTTAGGAGTGTTTTGAAGTGGTTGGTTAAGTTTTTTTAATTTAAATCCTTTTATTTTTTTGCCTTTATTATTAAACATTTGTACTTGCTTCCCCTGGGTAAGTAAAAAACGATAATTACGATTTAAATCGTAGTCAAAAACCGCAAAATGTTGTGGTGAGTTGTCAGGTATTTTTATATTAAAAGGTGAAACTATTGAACCGTTTCTATCAAGAATCATAAAACGATTAGGGGTTCTAAATGCCATTTGAAGGCGTCTGTTTTTGTATAAATCTACCTGTTCAATATTTCCTATAATGGGTCCACTAAGTTGTTTTTTCCAATAAAGTGTACCTTTATTGGAAAATAAATAGAGTACATTATTCTGGTCTTGAACTACTATGTCCATTGTTTTATTCCTGTGGTTTTTGATCCATTTAGCAGGGCCGGCAGCAGCTGCATCAAGTGAAAAACTGTATTGATTGGTAACACTATTCTTGTTTTGATCAACATTATTGATTTGAGCGGTGAAGCGAGTTTGAACAAAACCATCTTCAGAGATTCCCTGTAAAGCTACGAGGGGGTATTTTGTTAAATCTATTTTTTTCCAGCCTATTGATTTATTTTTGAAAGCTTCGTACCATAAATTCGTCAGATTCTTTGTTTTCCCAACCCATAAAAAAGAACTATTATCAGCTAACCCATCCTGCATTTTTTTGAAATTAAAATCGTTACCTAATGTTTTCCCATCCAAACGAGCACTAATAATTTGTTTCAAAAAAGAGTCATCTTCTGCCATTATAACAAAGTCATCTATTTGAATTGTCCATTTTGGGAATACAGGTGTCCCATATGCGGCAATAAACTTTAATAAATCTTTTGGCAACGACTGCTGACGAATTCGAACACCCCGAAAAACATTTGACACATTATCATCAGAAAGCAAAAGCGGATTAATCTTTTCATTATTATTTAAATGAAAAAATAAGGCTTTTTTGTTATTTGCTTTTAACCAAGAAATTTCATCTACAGTATTTAGTAAATCAAAATTAATTTCAGTTAATGCAATATTTTTATAACGACTATATTGCTTGAAATTATCTTCAAGCGCTTTATAATCTTTAATAGCAAGTGCTAAAAAGCCATCAAAATTATGAGGAACATATTCTGGGCTTAAAAGTGATTTTGATCCTGTGCCTTTCAAAAGGCTAAGCACATCCGGTATGGAATCATTAATAAAACTTACTCCATCAAGTGTAAAGGGGTCTTTTTTAGTGTTAAAGTCAAATGAAAACCAATCACTTCCTGTAAAAGGGAAAAGGGGGGTTTCAGCAAAAAAACGACTCAATACATCTTTAAAATCTTGATGAATAATTAGGTTCATGGGAGCATTATCATCACTTATTTTTGCTAAATCAAAATAGTAATGATTTTGAATTCCAGGTTGATTATTTTGAATGTTACGAATACTGTTTTCAATGACTAATTTAGAAGTGCTGATAATGCTAATATCTTCAATTTTTGCAACGAATGTCTTTGTATCTTTATTAATATTAATATTTACAGGAATATTATTGTATTTTATTTTTTCTGACATAACTCCAGATAAAGAATCCTTTAGGACTGCTTTGTAAATAAAGGATATAGCATACTCTGATTTTCCCACTGGAGTAAAAGACAATAATGCTTTATTGTTAAATTTCGCAGGAATTACAGCACTTATTTTTTTGTAAATTACTGTGTCTATTGCTAATATATTTGAAAGAAAAGGAAGGTTGCTTATTGCGTTTTTCAACATGTTTTGATCATTAAGCTGGAAGGTGATCACGGAATTTTGTGGTACACAGTTTAATAAATCAAGAGTACTTTTTTTTGGGGCACTACAGCTTGAAATAACAAGCAAGACAATAAAAAATAATTTAGAATCCATAAAAACCAAAATTAAAAAACTCCCTTGAGAGAATACTTTAATTCTTAAAATGTTATTAACTATCTAGTCAATAAAAGAGCATTTTTAATAGTTATTGAGTAAAATTTTTATACTTAAGCTGATAAGCATCTCTATAATCAATACAATTTATTTACAAAATTTTGGAATAAGTTTAAAAGATACTCTGTGATGTTTCGTAATGCCAAGTATTTTTATGGCCTCTCGATGTGATTTAGTTGGATAACCTTTATTTTTTTTCCATCCAAATCCTGGATGTTTAAAATCTAAGAGTGTCATATAATCATCACGATATGTTTTTGCTAATACTGAGGCTGCGGCAATATTTTGATATTTTCCATCACCTTTAATTATACAATCGAAAGGAATTTCTTTAAATGGTTTAAAACGGTTTCCATCAACAATAATATGGGTGGGTTTAGGACAGAGTTGCTCCAATGCAAGATGCATGGCTTTTATGGATGCGTTTAGAATATTTATTATATCAATTTCGTCCTGATAAACATGAGCTATTGCAAATGCAATAGCTTGTTTTTCTATTTCGGGGCGTAATGCATATCGCTGCTTTTCAGTCATTTTTTTTGAATCATTAAGTAAGGGCAGATTAGTGTTAGAGGGAAAAATAACAGCTGCGGCTGTAACAGGACCAGCTAAACACCCTCTTCCAGCCTCATCTGTACCAGCTTCTAGACCTTTGGTGTATTGTATTTTAAGCATTTACTAATTCTAAAGTATAAGTTTGTTCCACGGTATTACAAAATACTCACAATTATTATAACTTCGCAAACAAATCATTGGTTGTATGCGTTCTAGCATTTTCGTATTGTTTTTTGTTTTTTTTCAACAAATTTGGAGTCAAGAAATCGTACCTATTATTCTAGATAGTTTGTCTGTTAATACTGACATATCTCCTCTTGAGAAAGATTCTATTCAGACTATCCCTGCAGCAAAAAAAAGTACTACTATAGATTCCCTTCGACTATCAGAAAAAAAGAAAAAATTACCTCCAAAAAAAACCAAAAAAGAAAGGTACATCCCTTATGTAAAATCAATGGATGAAGTTTCTGTTTCAGATTATAAAATCATATCATTAGATGGAACAGAAAAGGCTGTTGATACAACCTTAAGTATTGAAAATGAATATTCGTTTAATTTTCTTCGAAAAGATTACTTCGAATATTTACCATTACCTAATATGGGAGAGGGGGTTAACAAGATGGGCTACAACTTTCATGACGAACCTTTGACTCCCCAAATGGGGGCCAGTGTCAAGCATTTTGGTTATTTTGAAAAAGAAGATGTTTTTTATTACGAAGTTCCCTCACCTTACTCGGAATTATTTTTTAAAAGTACATTCCAACAAGGACAAAATTTAGACGCCACTTTGGCGGTAAATACATCTCCTAAATTTAATGTGGCAGTCTCATTTAAGGGTTTTAGATCATTGGGTGATTATAATTCTTCTTTAAGTCGTTCCCGTCAATTTAGAATGAGTACTCAATATCAGACTTATAATCAGCGTTATCGATTACGTTTGCACCAAACCACCCAGTCTCTCGAAAACGAAGTAAATGGTGGGCTTGTAAATGATGCTGTTTACTTTTTTGAAAATGCACCTAACTATGTTAGAGCTGACCTAGATGGATTACCTATTTTAGACGACAATGGCGAAGAACAATTCGATTTTTATGATGGTTTTTTAAAACGCTCTTTATTGTCAACCCAAATTAGAGCTCGAAATGACTTGTCTGGGAAGCGGTATTTTATGGACCATCGTTATCAGATGTTCCCAATTGCAAAAGATACTACAGCCTATAAAATGGAAATTGGGTATCAGCTTAGTTATGAAACCAAAAAGTACAGTTATACAGATGATCAACCAAATACATATTTCTATGAGACTTATGACACCTCAAGTGTTCAAGATAGTACCAAATATAGTATTCTTGAGAACAAGTTATATGCTCGATATAAAGATAGGCTTTTAGGAGAATTGCAATTGAATTTGTTTCATTATGACTGGAACTATGCTTTGGGAGAAAACGACTACCAGAAAGATTCCGTTTTACCTACTAGTATTCAAGCAAGCCAGCTAGCTGCTCAAGTAAAATGGTCAAAAATTCTTTTTGGAACTGCAATAAAAGCCAAAGGATACCAATCTTTAAAAGAGACTTACGCTACTACTGACTTAAATCTAAATATTAATCGCCTTTTATTTAAAGATATTTCCGCATCCGCTTCTTTCCAGTACAGATCTCAGCCTTTAAATTTTAATTATCATTTATTTCAAAGTGATTTTAAAGAATATAATTGGTCAAATACAAACTTAGTAAATCAAAACACATCTACTAAGTTAGTTGGAGTTTCGCATCCAAAATGGGGTAATGTTTCTGCAGCATGGTCCACCATAAATAATTATGGCTTTTTCGTTAATAGGACTCCGTTAAATTTTTTAAACAAAAAATTCAAAGTTGAGATGCTACAACTCGATAAGCAAATTGATTATTTTAAAGCCCGTTTCAATCAGCGTCTTGATTTTAAAAAATTATCGTGGATTAATAATGTCCAGTATCAAAAGACGACTCAAGAACAGGATCCTAATCAGCTTCTAGGAGATCCACTAACCTTGAATGTTCCAGAATGGCTCATAAGAAGCACCTTAATGTTGACATCTTCTATTTTTAACAAAGCACTTTCTTTTCAATCTGGGGCTACTTTTGTCTTTTTTACAGATTACTATGCTGATCAGTACAATCCCTTATTATCAGAATTTGTTACTCAAAATAACACTAAAATTGGTGAATACCCCCGTGTAGATTTTTTCTTTAATGCTAAAATTAAGAGTTCAAGAATCTTTATTAAGCTGGAAAATGTATCAGCAACAATTGAACATTTAATAAATGTTGATACTCCCTACGATTATTATGCGGCACCTTTTACCCCGTATCGAGACTTTTCAATTCGCTTTGGTCTTATCTGGAACTTCTTTCAATAAAATTATTGATATGACTATCAGTACGTAAAAGCATTAAATCATTTTTTTTAAAAAATCATTTAAAAACTCCTTGTGGGTAATTAAAAGGGTTCTATATTTGCACTCGCTAAAATGCTGAAGATTATAAAAACTTTAGAAGAAGCGAACGTTCATTGAAAGAAAAATAATATAAGAATGACAGCGCGTATCGAAAGATACAAGTGAATAGAACCATTTTGACCGAGTTAATTTTTTTAGAAGTTGTAGCATTAATTTTATTAAGAAACAACAACGAAGAGTTTGATCCTGGCTCAGGATGAACGCTAGCGGCAGGCTTAACACATGCAAGTCGAGGGGTAACAGGG
>ENA-ORDA01001108-ORDA01001108.1-marine-metagenome-genome-assembly--contig:-NODE-1108-length-23916-cov-4.995470_pt1 | contig 23916 bp, 21 predicted proteins | sample MGYA00237778_ERZ508506 | MGnify/ENA primary metagenome ERZ508506 (study PRJEB26177, sample SAMN06267891) | marine metagenome | isolation source: Monterey Bay, California, USA | place: Pacific... | reverse complement strand
CGTGCACATAAGTCCGATGCTCAGTCTTCTTCATCGACAACTTCGAAGTCAGCATCAACAACATCGTCACTTTCGACGTTGATGTTTCCATCTCCTTCATTGTTTTCAGATTCAGCCATTTCAGCAGCTGCAGCCTCATAGAGTTTGGATGAGATCGCATGCATTGATTCCTCAACTTCCTTGACCTTTGCTTGAATTGTAGCTTCGTCCATAGCATCGTAATCGATTGGCTTTCCTTCCCCATCCTGGACAAGGGCTTCAAGTTCGGAGAGTTTCTCACGAACTGGTTCTAGATCTGCAGCATCGAGTTTGTCCTCGTTTTCATCGAGCGTTCGGCGAGTTTGGTAGACAATTTGGTCTGCCATGTTTCGCAATTCGACCTTTGCTTTTCTGCGCTTGTCTTCTTCTGCAAAGTTCTCAGCTTCTGCAATCTTGCTCTGAATATCTTCTTCACTCAGGGATGTTTGAGATTCAATCTTTATGGAGTGTTCTTTTCCAGTACCCATGTCTTTTGCGCTTACGTTGACGATACCATTTGCATCAATATCGAAGGTTACCTCAACTTGAGGGACTCCACGTGGTGCAGGTGGTATGTCAGAGAGATGGAATTGGCCAAGAGTTGTGTTATCCTTTGCAAATTCTCGTTCTCCTTGAAGAACGTGAATCTCTACAGCAGGCTGATTATCGCTTGCGGTTGAGAAGATTTCACTTCTTCGAGCAGGAATCGTAGTGTTTCGTTCGATCATTGTTGTTGTCACGCCACCAAGAGTTTCGATACCGAGTGTGAGGGGTGTAACGTCGAGAAGTAGGATGTCGGATACGCCATCATCACCGGAGATGATTCCTGCTTGAAGTGCAGCACCCATGGCAACTGCTTCATCAGGATTGATTCCTTTGTATGGTGCTTTTCCAGTTTCCTTTTCGATAGCAGTTTGTACAGCAGGGACACGGGTTGAACCACCCACGAGGAGGACCTTGTCCACGTCGCCCTTCTTCATGCCAGCATCTTTCATTGCTTGACGTGTTGGAGCCATTGTGTCTTCGATATGCTTTGCAATCAAATCCTCAAATCGTGCCCGAGAGAGTGTGATATCAAGATGTTCTGGATTTCCGTCCTTCATTGTGATGAATGGAAGATTAATCTGGGATGATTGTGTTCCAGAGAGTTCGATTTTCGCTTTCTCAGCAGCTTCCTTGAGGCGACTCATTGCTTGATTATCTTTTGAGAGATCGATTCCTGTTTCTCGCTTGAATTCGCTTACAAGCCATTCAATGACACGGTCATCGAAATCATCGCCACCGAGTTTATTGTTTCCAGCTGTGGCTTTTACTTCGATTTGAGGTTGGCCATCAACATTGTAGATTTCAAGAACTGAGACGTCAAAAGTTCCTCCACCCAAGTCGTAGACGAGGATGGTTTGGTCATCTCCTTTGTCAGCACCATAGGCTAGAGCTGCTGCGGTAGGTTCGTTGATGATTCGAAGAACATCCATTCCAGCAATACGGCCAGCATCTTTTGTTGCCTTACGTTGAGCATCTGTGAAGTAAGCAGGGCATGTGATGACCGCTTGCTTTACTTCGACACCGAGATATGCTTCAGCATCGGCCTTCAACTTTTGAAGAATAAACGCTGAGATTTCTTGGGGTGTGTAGTCCGTATCGTCGATATTTGTATTCCAGTCTGTCCCCATATGTCTCTTGACAGAGATCATTGTTCGGTCAGGGTTTGTTACCGCTTGTCGCTTCGCAGTAATTCCGATAAGTCGTTCACCGTCTTTGCTGAACGCGACTACTGAGGGGGTTGTTCTTGCGCCTTCAGCGTTTGCAATAACGATTGGTTCACCGTTTTCGATGGTTGCTACACAGCTGTTTGTTGTTCCTAAATCAATTCCAATTACTTTGCTCATATCTTCAACTCCTTTCACAGAATGGGGATTCCTCCATCATCGTCTTCATCATCGTCATCTTTTGCAACATCGATGGTAATGTCAGATTGTTGGGGAATAGAATCGTCGCCGTCTTCACCTGGCGGGAGTGCTGCGAGGGAATCCTCGGGAGGAATCAATCGTAATGTGATATCGAGAATGCCATTGTTTAATGTAAAATCAACAACATCTTCGCACGCATGTGGTAACTCAATGCGAGCAAGTGGAGCAAGTTGTGTTGTCCTGTGTACTTCGACAAGTGTGCCTCCGTCAATGAGATTCAACTCCACTTGATCTTGTTCAATCTCGCCTTTCTTTGCGAAATCCACGGTCACACTCATGTTCCAGCCTTCAAGATAAATATCATCGGCTGGAAGTGTTAGGCTTTCTTGTTCATCGTTCTCAGGAGTTTGAATTTCCACGGGCGCAGTATCAACACTGACATCAACGCCCATGTTCTTGAATAGTTCACCAAAGTCCATCCCAGGTTGGAACATGTCCTTGAGACTGCTCAGGTCAAAATTGAAGTTTACATCGCCTTTTGCTATGCGTTCTTCATCAAGTCCCATAGCCTCAAATTGTGATCGGAATTGTTTCAACAGACCTCTGAGTTGCTCACGACTCATGTTCATGCCCATGTTGGACAAGAGTTTCTCAAGTTGGTCGAGCATTTTATCTTCCCAATCGTCTCCAGTCATCGTTTCACCACTACTGAACCTGAGGTTACATAGTTCCGAGAGCGAGGCCATATATGAACCTAACGAAATGGAACATAGCGCCAGATTTCGTAAATTAAAATCGAATAAACAGATAAAACAGGCCTTTATATCCGCACAGCGAGAATTTCAAATCAGTGAACAACAATGAATCTGAGTGGAAATGATAGAGTCGTCCGTGTTTTTGGAGGCTTTGTGATGGTGGGTGTAGAATATGCCTCTGAGTTCAACTGGGACGTGTTACTGCTCGGATTAGGTTGCTGGAGCCTACTTACATCAGCAATCGGATTTTGTCCGTTTTACAAATTGTTTGGACACTCCACATGCCCAATCTAATCATCCCCAGCGATCCCATTCACCAGTGTTTGAGTTTCGGATGAACCATGTTCCGCTCTGAGCCGGCATCTCAAGGTACTCATGCCCGTCTTCAGCATTGACAACGCCCTTTTGAGTTGCAGAGGGGAGTTCATCAGAAGGAGATTCGTTTGGAGTATCAAAATCTCGCATGGCGATTTCTTCCTCGAGAAGTTTCGTGCGTTCCTGAGTATCAATCGTTCCAATCAATCCAAAGTAAGCATCATTGTAGGCGATGCGCTTCATTTGTTCCGGACTCGTTGAAAGTAAATCATCGATGAGTGTGATCAACTTTTCACGAGTATCCTTGCGGATTTCGTTGTTAGTATATCGGGCAGTCAAGTCAGCATTGAGTTGCTGTAGTTCCTCAACAAGCGTCTCCATATCTGCATGATATGCCTGTACAAGGGATTGAAGGTATGTCAATTCGTTCATTTCTTCTTTTGAGAGCTTCTTGGATGTACGCATGACCTGCATCCATCTGAACGCATCAGGTAAGACCGCCATAACTGCATTTGTTTGGAGCATTGCGAAGAGAGCAAGAAGGATAGCACCAATACCAACAGTTTGCGTCAATGTGTCTCCATCGCCTCCAAGAATTGAACTAAAGAACGATTCTTCCTCAGTACTTTCCTCGGTTGCAACTTCAATGGCACATCCTTGTGAGTCGACTACAGTCTCTGAGGGTGAATTTGGACATATGTCGTTGTCGTCACTAATACCGTCTCCATCCGTGTCCATTGGCACTTCTGGAGTACTGTCATCTACTGTATCATAAATGTCGGCTATGCCATCCATGTCACTATCAGGGCAACCTGTGAATCCATCTGCAGTCGAGTTTCCATATTCGGTCGGACAGTGGTCGGCCATGAGTGCGTTCACTACGAATTGACCTGGCCATACAAAGAGACGTGTTGTGTTCCACGCGTCTACTCCCCAGTTGTCACCATAGCCATCTCCATCGTAATCCGTCCATTGGGTTGGATTGTCTGGGAACAAATCAGGATTGTTACCCAGAAGGTTGTCTCCAAATCCATCATCATCAGAATCGTTCCATTGTGTCGAATCCTCTGGGAATCGATCTTGACTATCGAAATAGCCATCTCCATCCCCATCGGTTGTATTCGAGAGGAACGGGAATGGGTCGCTGTTATCACCAACGCCATCTCCATCAGAATCGATCCACTCAGAGTTATCATTCGGGAATAAATCAGCGTTATCGCCAACTCCATCTTCATCAGTATCGACTGTTTCATTCGCATCGTTCGGGAACATATCAGAATTATCACCGACGCCGTCTCCATCAGAGTCAAACATCTCGAGAGAATTGAACGGGAATTCATCTGCATTATCGCCAACGCCATCGCCATCCGAATCGAGTGTTTCATCTGGATTGTATGGGTACGCATCGCTGTTATCTCCAACCCCGTCTCCATCACTGTCCGTTGTTTCATTTGCATCATCAGGGAATGCGTCTAGGCTGTTTGACCAGCCATCGCCATCGTTATCTGGGCAACCGTATCCATTGACTGTTGAATTACCAGCAACTGACGGACAACTGTCAGGGGTTGTTCCAGTTTGGTTATCTCCATATCCATCATTATCGGTATCAGCGCATTGTGTGACGTCAGATGGGAATTGATCGCCATTGAATCCACCAGCAGCGTCGCCGCAACCATCACCATCGGTGTCTGAGGATTGTGTTGGTTCATCAGGGAATACGTCGGCAACATCGCTCACGCCATCAGCATCACGATCAGGACATCCATCGAGGTCGACCGAGGATAATCCGTACTCATTGGGACAATCATCGTCAGCATTGAGCACACCATCGCTGTCAACATCGTCATCGTTGTAAAATCTGAAGGATGAAGAGAGGTCATATCCCGTTCCATTTGCACCCCAAAGAGTCAATGTAACGGATTCGGTAGCATCAACAGCAGTTGGTACAGTGACGCGAATGGTTGAATTATCGACAACTGTAGCTGTCACATTGCCATATTGTCCGAATTGAATACTAACTTCGCTCGTTTCCAAGAGTCCTGTTGGCATGGTGGCATATCGCAAGTTTTTGTTGTCGTAATCGGCATATGCTGCATGAAGTTGATGATTGTCATCAACAACAAGTGCATTAGAGCGCCCAACATCAAGTCCTCCTGTTCCATCAACGGTCATACTGGACCATGTTCCTGCGGTGTTCCTCGTTGAGTAAAGCAAATCGTCTGAGCTTGACTTCCAGTGTAAGACGTGAGGGCGGTCGACAGCATCCAAGAACAAGGATGTGTCATCACCCGAATCGCCCGTGACTGATCCCTGATTCCAAAGGGTACCAGGATATCCTTCTGCGAATCGAAGTCCGTTACTGTTTTTCTGGATGATGAATATATCGCCGTCAGATTTGACCTTCGTTTGAGTGTGGTATCCGGGCGTGTTGGTATTGGAATGTAGATACTTATCCCAAGGACCGCTTTCGTTGGTGATGTAATTAAAGCGACTGTTTCGATGATCTCGATAGGCTACATGTACAGCATCGTTGTCATCGATGTCAATAGAGGGATAACATCCGATGAGATCAGTTGAGGTATCTAAGCCAATCTCATTCCAACTGATTCCATCATCATAGGCCAAATATAGTCCGCCGCATACATAGGCTGGACTAGAGAATACGATGTGAGCACGGTTACTGGAGTCGACAGCGATACCCGTTCCATAGGAATCGACGTTGCTTGTGCTATATGGGATGGACCATCCTGAACCGTTGTAGTATCTGTAGTGAAGGTAATCACCTGTAACCCAATGAGATACGTGAAGGTGGTCATTACTATCAACAACCATCTCAACATCTCGATAGTCCATGCTTCCAGTGTTGGACACAATAACCGATCTTGACCATGAGGTTCCATCATAAACAGCATGTTTGAGCTGATGTGTATCGTAGTTGTAGTAAACGATGTGCACGTCTCCATTTGAGGTCACTGCAATCGCTTGATCACCGTAGCCTCCTTGAACATAATCAACTGTTGAAACAGTCCAAGAATGGGTGAGTCCATCTGTGGTGATGTTATTGAATGCCAAATCCGTAAATCCAGTACCGCTGATGGTAATTTCATAGCCACCCAAATTTGATCCCTCACCTGCTGACAGTGTCGCGTTTATCTGATCTAATCCTGATGATGATTGTTGCATTGGAATTTCAGAGTCCAAATGTAGGGTGCTACCGTTCATGAAAGGAATTGACATTGCTCCACCAAAAAGCATTACACAAACAATGAAAAATGCTTTTACACGCATAACTTTACTACATGTAAACAGGATATAAGTACTACCTCTAGTAACAAAACTGTTACTCAATAAAAAAAACATCAAGTGCTTGTGCCCTGTAGGATTCTCTAGGCGAGGGTTATGACGGGTGATTTTTCGGATGTTGCTGAATCGAATGCCGAGTTTGCTGCAGCGTTCTCTGGCCAGGACGTTCCAGGATTGCCTGCAAAAAAGATGCTCCTGCTCACCTGTATGGATTGTCGAATAATACCTCATCAAGTACTTGGCATGTCCATTGGAGACATGAAAGTCATTCGAAATGGCGGCGGGCAACTGAATTCTGCGGTAGAAAGCGATATTGTTGTAGCAAACAATGTTCTTGATTGCGATCGAATCCTCATTATGCAACACACCCAATGCGGCATGGCTGCTGCTACTCTGGAAAGCGTAAGGGCATCCGTTCAATCGAATACAGGTGTTGATGCTTCACAATTCACTCCTTCAGTCATCGAAAACCAAATGGAAAAATTGATTCTTGATGTGGAAACACTTCGAAAGAATCCAATGCTCAAATCGAATGCAGTCGTCCAAGGGGCAATGTATCATGTCGAAACTGGAAAAGTTGATTTCATAGGCGAGTGAATCACTCGATAAGTTCGTATCGTATTGACACCTTGTGCTCGACATCAATTACATCTTGGCCATCATCGATAACCAATTCAAGCTCATGCATTCCAACTGGACTGAAATGCAATGTGTTCCATGTTGTTGAATCACCGTCTTCGATTGATCTTGATTCACTCAAACACGGTCCATCTGGATTTACAACTGACCATGATACACTTACAGAACGTCCATCAATCCCAATGATTGAACTTGGATTTTCAACCGTTGAATTCAGTATGAAATACGATGGAGAGGGGAGTTCGTTTCCAGGGTCTGCCTCAAAATAAAGTATCTCTGGGCTCCCAGTATTCGATTCTGTCCACGTAATTTCTTGCTCAATTATTATGATAATCTCCGTAGATTCTCTTTCACCATTGACATCGATTGAGAAAGCATCAACTGTGTAGTAGCCATGTTTGTCATATGTGACCTCAACCTCTTGAGCTTGTTTTGCATCGACTATGATGTCTTCTCGCCCATCCCCTGGAGAGACGCCGAAAGAAAGAATTTCTTCATCAAATACGGAATTAGAAAAATCAAATCGAATCATACCATCTTCTTGTTCAATGAGTTCTCCTTGATCATAGACGGTTTGAATACGATCGAGGTTAGAATCAGTTGTTACGACGAGACTATTCCCGTTTTCGTTATCTTGAACTGATCCCAAACAACCGGATGTAAGTGTCATGAGAACGAGTACTCCAATCAGTGGAGTATTCAATTTCATAAGATCACAATTCTCAGTTCTTGTAGTTCGTAATCAAATGGTACATAGTACGAACGTGAATTCCTGTTGCGCCATTTCCAACCATTGTGTTGGTCTTAGCGCCCCAGTATGTTCCTGCGATATCCATGTGAGCCCAAGTGATTTGTTCTCCATCTTTTTCGTAGTTACGATTAGGAACGAATTGCTTGAGGAAGGCAGCAGCAGTATTTGCTCCACCATATCGGCCAGCGCCAAGGTTGCGAGTATCTGCAATCTTTGAGTTAGTCATTTCCTTTTCGAATGCTGGAAGCAGAGGCATTGGCCAAGCCAATTCGCCGACTGCATTACCTGCTTCGTGGATCTTCGTTCTGAAGTCATCGTCATTGGACCATAGTCCAGTTGCTTCATGGCCGAGAGCGACAACACAAGCACCAGTTAAGGTTGCAAAGTCGATAATGAATTCAGGGTCGAATTCGCCAGCCTTCCACAACCCATCAGCGAGGACCAAACGGCCTTCCGCATCGGTGTTGAGCACTTCAATGGTCTTACCAGAAAGTGTTGTGATGACGTCGCCAGGACGTTGTGCGTTTGCAGCAGGCATATTTTCAGCCATACAGGTGATAGCGACGACCTTTCCTTTGTGTCCAGTTGCAGCGAGTGCTTTCATGGTTCCAAAGACTGTAGCCGATCCACCCATGTCGTACTTCATCTCGTCCATGTTTGCACCTGGTTTGAGGGAAATACCACCTGTATCGAATGTGATTCCCTTTCCAACAAGGAGAGGGCAACGACCTTCAATCTCACGATTCATTTCATAGATGACCATGCATGGCTTGCGGGATGAACCCATACCAACTGCAACCAGCCCACCCATTCCAGCCTTGACAGCTTGGTCATAATTGATGATTGTAACTTTCACGTTCTCGTAATCCTTAGCCCATTCCCAGGCCATATCTGCAAATGCTTCAGGATACATGTCATTTGGTGGACAGTTTCCAAGATCTCGTGATAGGTGGACGCCAGAGACGACACCTTCGTGAATGTTGATCAAGGATTCAAGTTCATCTTCTTGTCCCTCATCACAGGTAATGCGAACCAAACGCTCTGCTTCTTCTCCGTCATCATCCTTCATCTTGTAGTTGTCATAGGAGTAATCCCGTAGCATCATACCTTCTCCGAAGGCTGCCATACAATCGATTGAAGATCCAGAGAATCGAACGGTAAGGTCAGTTCCATGTGCCTTCTTACGAGCAGCAACAACTGATGCTCCAGCCTTTCTGTAAGCATGGACGTCAGCGTCTTCTTCCTTTCCAAGGCCAACAAGCATTGCCTTACCGCCTTCCCCTCCAATTAGGGTCATTGTAGATTTGTTCTTTGCTTTGAAATCACCATCGGCAAGTACGCGATTGATTTGACTCTTGAGAGCAACATGAAGTCCAGTCGCATGTGCTTCTGGGACTATTTCTGTGCCTTCGAAAAGGGGTAGGATGAGCGTTCCGTCGATGTTGTGGCTTGAACTGACATTAATTTTCATGGTTTCACCGATTACTGCCAAGTACTTTCAGCACTTGAAACCTTGCGACCAACTTCCAGCCAAGAAAGATGATTACTCTTCATCCTGCTCGTCTTTCTTGAACAGAGAAACAACAGCCAAGGCGCCTATAATGGCGATTGGATTGAACAGACCATAGCCTATGAGGAGACTGGAGGATTCATCGGTTGTTGATATGAAGGCTTCAATATCAGTAGGTTCAGAAACCCAGCGTGAAGCATCAATGACTCGAACTTGGTAGTACAACTGCCACGAGCCACCGTCTTCTAAGGAAAGATTGCTTGAGTCGATCTCCACCAAAGACGCATTACTTGCGTTAACTGAGAAAACCGATGAGTTCCATGCGACCTCGCCATTTGAGTCAAGATACTGCAAGGTAGCATTCGTGGTCGATGCTTGTCCTTCGTTGCCTACATCAAGGGTTAGGATATCTTCTGCTATATCGATCGCTCGAACATCTAAACGAGCTCTCCAGTACCACACATTATCGATAAGGTATCTCATAACATCCATTTCTTCTCCCAATCGATCGTTGAGGTTCTCAAAGGATCCTGGGACAAATTGTTCATCATCAGTTTCAAACGTGAATGTTGGATACCCCATAACTCCGTAGCCGTAATCTCTGCTTGTTCCACAATTCGGATACAATCCTTGGTTTGCATTTTGAATCGGTATGCTTGAGATGTTCTCTTGGACATCCTCTCTGATTTGGTGGTACAGTTCCCAATCAGAAGGCTGATCAGGCCACTTACCCCAAGGGTAGAGCATAATCCAAACGCCAGTATGCATTGTAACATACAGGTCAGCATCGGGAACGACTGTATTCATGTAATTTGAATTCGCAGATGTCTCAGCCTCACTAAAAGCGCTACTACCGGGTTGTGTAGTGGGGCAGGTGTTCCAATAGTGGTCGTAGTTTCGGTTCAAGTCGACTTGGTTGATGTTCCATCGAGTATCGATGTCATTACCATCCGGATTGAGCATAATCAGTATGTGTATTTCCGTATTTTGAAGTACATTGATCGCTTCTTGATTGCCTTCAGCCCATCCATTGATGTACCATTTTGCCGATAAGTATGCAAGAGCAGTTCCGAGATATTCGTTTCCATGATGTCCACCGTCAATGTAGACGATTTCTTTGATGTCTCCGTTAGGTTTGGTCTCATTTGACCAATCAGAGAGTCGCACAACCCAAAGCGATTTTCCGAGTTCAGATTCGCCAACACTTGTCACATCAACGATTTCAGGGTATTCGTCTGCCCAGTCGTTGACATCGAGTGTCAACGTAGCCCACGTCAGATGGATGTGGCTGTCCAGTGGGTCGCCTGGCCATTCTTCTTCATCGGTTGAATCCGATTGGGCACTGGCAATTGGAATGCTTGCGAAGAACATGCACAGGACTAAACCTACGGCGACTCGCATGAGTGGACCAACCACCCTTCTGCCAAAAACGCTTTGATTGTACCTTCACCAATCGCTTGTGAAAGCGTTTGGGTTGGCAACCTTTTCAGATTCTCTGGTCCAGATGGTTCGGCCATCGGTCCCGTAAATATCTGCAAATGGATCGATATCTTCTGGTTGGCGTTGTCGCTGCATGTAGGACTCCATGCGCTCTTTGAGGTCTGGCTTAAATTTCCAATAGTGGATTCTCCATTCTCTTCCGTCCCAGAGTGTTGTCTCTTCAGACTCTGTTGTCAGTAGATCATAGTCTTGGAACATGTAAAACAAGTTACGGTCTGTAGGTTCCAATGCATTATCGATAATTCGATTATAGAATCCAAAGAATCCTAATGCGTGTTCTGCCATTCCGGCAGCGACTTCAGCATCCATCTCTGTATCGATATGCTGTTGTATTGCTTGTGTCAGTGATTGTAGTGTCATTCCCATCTTTTTTCCCCCTCCCCGGACATTACTGTCCGAGAACACTATTGTATATAGGTCCCCGAACTATATTAAAACATCGCCACATTTTCATGAAACAGGGTGTCCTGAAGGTTTTTTGAGCCTTATTTTGAAGAAGTCTCAAGAACAGGAAACAGCGCGTTTGACACAATGGAACCGTCCGATGGCCACACTTTTTTGGGGCTCGAGCCCATAGAAAAGGATGTCGATATCGTTGTCCTTTCTCTTCCGTATGAATTAACAACGTCTTACGGAACGGGTACTTCAGAAGGCCCTGAAGCCTGTATTGAAGCTTCTGGGCAGGTCGAATTGTATGATGTCAATCTGAAGGAAGATCTCCCTGCAGGTCTTGCGATTCATACGGCAAAGGCTTGGAATGGAGAGGAACCTACGTTACTCCATCAACTTGATTCTATGGTTGGTTATCTCAATCCTTGGTTCAACGGTGATTGTTTTCCACTTACACTTGGTGGAGAGCATGGGATTCTCCCTCCTCTCATGGAAGCAGTTCGGAACCATCCACTGGTTCACGAGGATTTGTCCAATCTTACAGTGGTCCAAATTGATGCTCACGGTGATTTACGCTCTGAACTTGACGACGAACCATATTCACATGCTTGTGCAGCAGCACGAGCACTCGATGCGGGAGTCGGTCGATTGCTGCAAGTTGGAATCCGTGCTTTCAGCAAAGAAGAACATGAACGCATGCTTTCCGATAACCGTATCACGACATTCTTTGCCCAAGACACCCAATCTCCACATCAAGGTGCAAACCATTGGCAGGCCTGGCTCGATCTGTTATCAGAAATCGAAGGACCAGTTCATCTGACCATCGACATCGATGGATTGGACGGAGCACTTGTCCCTGCTACTGGGACTCCAGTGCCTGGAGGACTGACATTTTGGCAAGTTCAACAAACGATTCAAACTCTTTTTGGTGCCTCAAAGGCCATTGTCGTCAGTGCAGATGTCAATGAAATCGTTCCACAAAAAGATACGCCTCTAACCCAATTTACAGCAGCTATGCTCGCAACAAAGATTGTTGGAAGTCATGCTAAGGCTCGAAAGGAAGGTCGATGGAATCCCTTGCAGGAAACAAAAGGAACGCATCGTCCAACCCCAACGCCAGTGATTTTCAGGAATTTTATCAAGGAGTGAAATCGATGTCTACACACGCTCACGGCCAACATATCTTCCTTGACTACAACGGATTCTTTCCTGCAGAGCATCAAGATGGGAATTGGGTTCTTAAGATTCTACAAGAGGTCGTTGCTCGAAGCACTGCAACAGAAGTCCATGCACACGTCGAATTATTCGATGGCATCACCTCACCACCTGGTTTTGCAGCTGTCGTTCTCTTGGATGAAAGTCACCTCACTGCTCATTGTTACAGTGAACTTGGTTGGCTTGCCATCGATGCGTTTACATGTGGAGGAACAGATCCAAGTGGTATGGTTGCAGATTTGAAGTCTGTACTTGACTCGGAGATGCCAACCCTTGTTCTCATGCAAGAACAGAAGGTCAATCGTTTCCTTCACTCGGAGGATTGAGTATGTCCATGTCAGACTTCATCGAGCATTATTTTCAGCATTTTAATGCAGGTCAATTGAAGCGAATGGCTGCTTCACTGAAACAACACCTTGACGATGGCGGAAAACTGTTCATAACACTTGCAGGGGCAATGAGTACCGCAGGTATTGGGCAAGTCTTGGCTCCCTTGATTCGAAAAGGATACGTTGCAGGAATCTCTTGCACCGGTGCAAACCTAGAAGAGGATGTTTTCAGAATGGTTGCCTTACCTCATTACGAACAAATCGAAGACTGGCGAACTCTTTCAGTTGAAGATGAAAAAGCCCTGCTCGACAAGAAAATGAACCGAGTTACGGATGTCTGCATTCCAGAAGATGTTGCCATTCGTGCTATCGAAAAGCATTTGATGAAGCGATGGTCAAGCGCTTCTGTACATCAAGAACGTCATTTGCCTCATGCGTACTTTTACGATATTTTGCGCTCTTCCGATCTCGATGCATCAATCGAAGGAGACAAGAATTCTTCTTGGCTTTTAGCGGCTGCAGAAGCAGATTTGCCACTCTTTGTACCAGGTTGGGAGGATTCGACCACAGGGAACATCTTCGCAGCACGTTGTCTCGAAGGAACAATCTCTTCTGATTGCGTACTTTCTGGTATCCATTACATGATGGAACTAGCACCATGGTATGAGCATCAAAAGACCCCGCTTGCCTTCCTCCAAATTGGTGGAGGGATTGCGGGTGATTTCCCGATATGCGTTGTTCCATTGCTCAATCAAGATATGGAAAAAGATGTACCTCTTTGGTCTTGGTTCGGACAAATCAGCGAATCGACCCCGTCGTATGGGGGCTATTCGGGCGCTCCTCCGAGTGAAAAAATTACGTGGGGTAAAATCGGTGTTGATACGCCTACATTCGTTGTAGAAAGCGATGCAACCATCGTCGTTCCGCTCCTCTTTGCATACCTTCTTGACCTTTGATTTAGTGAATCAGATGAGCAACACCCTTAGAGAGGAGTGGACTCATGGTTGATACATGGGATTGATTCGTGCAACGAGCATCACTCTTCTTCTCCTGCTTACTCCACTTACATATCTCGCATCTGCGGAAGATACACCCAGTGTATCGATTACCACTGATTGGACAAGCACATCTTCTCTTTCCAATGAGCATGCATATGTTTTGACATTTGGAGATTCTTCTTCACACGATTATGATGTATCCGTATCTCACCTACGCGCAGGCATCGATTTAGCACCATCAGTTCAAACAACATTTCTCGATCAAACCTCGACATTAACCGCTCGGATTGTCCTTGATACAATTGTATCTTGGAACGATTCAATCACTGTCTCAGTGACCATTAATGGGCATGATGGCATTGCACTTTCAACTTCTGTAAACGAACAACGGACCTTTGTCGTAGGTTCATGGAATCAACCGATGGCAGATCATGAAGTAACAACCACTTCGTCTTGGTCATTGGAACAAAATTATGAGACCGAAGATGGAAACCAAACATTCGTTTTACTGTTTGAAGGCAATGGCTGGCAACAACGAATTAACGAGGTGCTCCAGTCCTATGAACTTGGAAATGGGACCCTCCAAACAACCGAAATAACCGATAATTCGACAACGGTCTTAGATTTGGACTTCGAATCATTTTGGAAAAATGAAACTGTCGTATCAGGGGCGTTAACATCTCAAGTTATCGAAGCTCGTGGCAGCGGTGGTATTCTCCTTCAAACAAACGATGATGGCTTAATTTCCACGGTTAATGCAACGGTGGTTGATGCTCTGCTCAATCGCTCAAATCTCGATAACATTGTGTCTGAACGACTTCGGCTCGAAGCCTTTGGAACCTTGATGATTGAAGGCGAGGGTGAAGATGGAGATTTGGATGTTGATGGCGATATCAGTCTTTTGTTACTTGAAACAAACGATATTGACGGCGTACGTGTGTTGCAACATACTCAAATCGAAGCAACAGCAAACTTCGTTGTCGTAGATGAAGGAACTCGATTAGACCTTGACCTCAATCAATTCGAAACAGTAGAGCGATGGGAAAATGGAGTACGCGTTGAGCATCTTGAGCATCTTCGCGGAGATGGGACATTTGGATTTGAGGATGAAGATGAAAATGCAACAATGATCGTAAATGGTACGGTTTACAATTTCAATACCAAAGTGGTTGACGGTATCACATACATCGATGATTTGCATGTCGATGGAACACTTTCAGGTGACGTTCAAGGGACATTTGGAGTGGTTCAATCGATTGAACAAACAGGCACACAAATGAATCACACAATGGTTCTTCATGATGTCAACGTCATTCACAATGAAGCATGGTTTAACGTCACAGGCGTGGGCGGAAGCAACTTCTTCGGCGGATCAGGAGCAGGTGCTTATTACAACGATTCCTACATCTACCAAGCAACGCATTCAGACTGGGAAAACCGTACTGTTCGTCTTGTTTGGACTGAGACAGGCCCCGATGCATCGAATGGAGATGAACGTCCTGAGCGAAGTCCAATCGAAACAGATGCAACACCACCAGAAGCAGAGAATGCTCTGGGCAATATTTCTGTTGGACGAGAAGCGGGCTTAGCTCCGATTCCTATTCACACAGGCGATGTTGTTCGTTTACTCGAACAAGATGGAATCGTTCTTACAATTACTGCAGGTAATGAAGCGATTGAGCCAAGAGATGCAAAGAATCTCAGCGTTATCCAATGGACTGGCATGTACAGCGATGGTGTATCGGGAACGGCCTCGGGTTCAATCGTCCATCAAGGTCCGCTTTCAGGCCTTCTTGCAAGCACTTCACGTTCCTTTGAAATTGCCTTTGGTGAGGATGATGAAATCGCTTTCCTTAACGAATCTCAAGCAGTTGATGTCATCCTTTCACCGAGTATTGTTTCCGTTGATGATAATTCGGCTCCAGTTGTTACCGATCTTTCTCTCTCTGAAGGATTGGTCTTTGGAGAAGGCGCTTCACCTGCACATCTTGTTGCTACAATCGATGATGATGACTGGAATGTTGCCACCGTAACAGTTGACCTTTCATCAATCGGTCTTGGTATTGTTAACATGAACGATCGTGGTCTCGACGGGGACCAAACAATTGGGGATAACAAATGGACAACAATGGTTTCTGTCGATGGTTTACAAGTAGGCGAAATGAACATCAGTGTTCAAGCGACGGACGAATGGTTTGAAACCGATTCCCTTTCGACCACCATTACTGTTGAAAATCAAGCGCCACGAATACTCAGTGCGACAATTTCACCAAACGAAGTCATTCGCGGTGGAGCGACATTAATGACGATTGAGGCACTTGATTACCATGGCGTAGCATCTGTCAACGTTGATTTGCGTGTTTATGGAGGAGAAGAAATCGCTTGTCAAAAAATGGACCTTTGGATGTGTGAATTGATTCTTCCTTACGGGATGGCTCCAGGGATACGTTCCATCAGCGTTCGACTTACTGATGAACTTGGAGCGACAATACTCGTAAGTAAAACGCAGGCTTCTGAGCATCATTTCCAACCGAGTTCAACGGATTTAGACTTGGCTGTTACGGTTGAAAATACGCCACCTACGCTTTCCCTCGCCACAACAGAACCTCTCCTCAGGGAGAATCTAAATTCCGAGCAGGCTATCGAAATAAATGTCGAGGATCCAGATGGAATTCTGCTTGTTCGTGCGGATTTAGGAATTCTCAAACCGATAAGCCAAACTCAAACATGGGTCACATTGTACGATAATGGGCAAGGTCTTGATCGTGTTGCTGGTGATGGAATCTTCACAGCCACAGCCTCTGTAAGGTCCTCTACTCCATTAAGTTCCCACGAAATCAAGATACAGGCTTCAGATTCTTATGGCGAGGCGACATCTCCAACATCCTTTGATGTGATTGTCTCAGAGGCTGAGGACGAGGGCCTGCTCGCTGATGGAGATGGGTTATCGATTACATTTATCGCAATAATTGTGGCAATCGGAGCACTTGGTGCGGCTGCGTTTGTGATGCTCCGGCAACGCAATCCTCCAGGGAAAGGTTCAGACAGATTCGGGTTCCAATAATCTCCAATTTGTTTGAGCATCAGATTCAGCCGACAATAGTTTAAACCCCTGCTTAGTGGGTTGGTTACTGCCTGCGAGCGTAGTGTAGTGGTTATCACCGAGCGTTGCCAACGCTTGAACCCGGGTTCGAGTCCCGGCGCTCGCACCAAAATTAGATTAAACACATTTTACATAGTCGTGGTTCATTAGAGTAAATATGTCAGAACCCCGTGTTGTATTCGTTGGCAAGAAACCATCCTATGCCTACGTCAAGGCAGTGGTTATGGCAATGGATGAAGGACATCGACATATCAGACTTCAAGCCCGTGGTTCTGCGATTAGCCGTGCTGTTGATGTTGCAGAAATATGCCGGAGACGACATGGAATCACTGCATCTCGCCTCCCTCTTTCGATTACAATAGATTCCATAGAAACGGCTTCAGTTGAGTTGAAAGGTGATGATGATCGAATGAAAACTGTGAGCAGTATCGCCATTGATATTCTTGGTGAAGGCGATATGGTCGATGAAGAAGAGTAATTATTCAAGCAAATTCAATCGTTTCTCTATCTCTATTGCGGTCTTTTCAAACACCAAGAGCGATTGGCCAACAGGATCTTCCAATTCCCAATCTTGATCGATTTTCATTGCAGGGCATGAGACTCCGCATCCCATCGAAATGACCATGTCGAAATCTTCGGCATTGAACAAATCAACGGATTTAGGTTTGAGCGTACTGGTATCAATTCCTTTCGAAGCAAGAACGGTAAGAGCATGCGTAGAAACTTGAATAGCAGGGTGCGTTCCTGCACTTTCAGCTTCATGGCCAAGATGTCGAGCAATACCTTCTGCCATTTGCGAACGGCATGAATTCCCCACACAGACAAACAAGAGACGCATGTTCTTCCAAACGACGCATCAATCTTGAACTCTTCTCAATAGTGAGTCTCTTGAACTTCGACCTTGTAGTATGGACGATGCAGGCTGAAGTACGCCGAACGGTTCTTTTCTCTGCTGGGATTTATGCAACTCTTTTCATCGCTCACATCATTGCAGCGGCGAACGATGCAGATGTACTCTTCAGGATTATAGCGACCATTATCACAATCCATACCCTTTTTCTTGGTGGAACATTTCTCTTTTTCCTAGTTCAGTCCAATCAATCCTTACGCAGAGAAGCTTTCCAAATTGGTGCGTTCATCTCACTCCCACTTTCAGTTGGATTGGGTTGGGCCTATGCTGGTATGCAGTGGAATCCAATGATTCTGATTTTTCCTATCATATCAATCGTAACACATTTCCTTCTTCGTTATGGCCTGCAAAGCAAAAGCGTGATTTGAAAAAGCCCACCCATCTGCTATACACTATGTCGGATTCTCCCGTGTCGATGCATACTCCTGGAAATCAACCCGCAGACGAAGCCTCAAATGCTGCTGACCCTGCTCAACAAAAGCAAATGGAACAGGCTTATGCTCAAATGAAGCGTAAGATGTCAATGGCTGAAATTGGAAGACAAATCAAGCACAAGATCATGGTACTTTCTGGAAAGGGCGGTGTTGGGAAATCAACGGTATCGACTGGACTTGCAGTTGCTCTCGCACAACAAGGTCACAAAGTTGGAATCTTAGACATTGATATTACTGGACCAAATGTACCGAAGATGATGGGCCTTGATGGTCGAAAACTTCACGTTGAAGGTGGCCGTATTCACCCTGCACAAGGCCATCTTGGAGTCAAGGTCATCTCTATGGCGTTCCTCCTCGAAGATGAAGACACGCCTGTTGTTTGGAGAGGTCCAATTAAACTCGGAGCAATTCAACAATTCATTGGCGATGTCGAATGGGGCGAACTGGATTATCTGATCATTGATTTCCCACCAGGCACCTCTGATGAGCCATTGACTGTAGCACAATCACTTCCAGACATCGATGGAATGGTCATTGTTACAACACCTCAAGATGTAGCATTACTCGACAGCAGGAAGTCAATATCATTCGCCTCTTCTCTGAAAGTTCCTGTACTGGGAGTTGTTGAGAACATGAGTGGATACACAATCAATGGCAAAGGAACACCAGGTTCAACGGTTGAAATTGCTGCACCAGCAGGACGAACTCTTAGTGCAACTTGTGATGAAGATGGTAACTTCAGCATCACATTAGACATCTTCAAAAAAGGGGGCGGACAATCCACTGCGGAAGAGTTTGGTGTACCTTTCTTGGGCGCCCTTCCGTTTGATCCGGGCTTTGTTCGAGGTGGAGACGACGGTGTTCACCGTATCGTCAGCGAACCCGACGGCGCTTCTGCAATTGCATTTGCCAAGGTTGTATCTGCGGTACAATCGCAATTAGCCAATGGCTCATCTTCGAGTTTGGAAATCATTTGATGTGATACTATGGCTGAAGAAATTCTCGAATTGCGTAAACTTGAACGCAGAGATACTGACATGGAACTCACCTATGAGGATGGGACATGCTTTGTTGTAACATACGATGACCTTCGTCATGCCTGTCCTTGTGCAAAATGTTCTCCTCTTCGCAACGAAGATGACATGAGTATGCAATTGCGCCGTACTGTTGAAGCATACCCGAAACAAAAGCCAACAGTTCAAACAGTTGGGAATTATGCACTATCGTTTGAATGGGCCACTGGATGTTCGAGTGGAATCTATCGATTTGAGAGAATCTGGGACCTCGCCCATCGAAATGATCCCGATCGTGGACGACCCTACGTTCACGGAGCATGGTGATTCGCCCTTTCTAAGCCTTAAGCAGGTGCAGGTTTCTTCAATGCAAGGCTGCAGCGCATGAACAAGGAGGTCTATTCATGGATGGTGTCTATCTTACCTGGCTCATCAGTGCATTGGCGGTTGGTGTCTTTGCAATGCCGTACTTTAAGCCACCATGGGCGAACATGACATTAACTGGTTTTGTTGATTTCATCCGCCGCTACTGGCTCCATCTTCTTCTTGCACTCTCAATCTACAATGCGAAGGATTTCCTTGACCAAATCGACCGAATCTTCATGGCTCGAACTGGAATCGATATGACGCCCTACATCTATGCAATCGAGGGTGATCTGGTCGTATGGGTTCAGGAGACATTCCGAGCAGATTGGCTTGATAGCGTAATGACGCATTTTTACATCTCTGGATTTATGTTCATTACCTACGCTTCCATCTTCTATGTTGCTTACTTCGATGACCGATGGATGGCCGATAGAATCGCTCTCTGCATCGCATGGGTTTACATTTTAGCCATTCCATTCTATCTGTTCTTCAATGTCAGAGTAACTGGGTTTTACATCGAGGATATGGATGCTATTGCCTACACTCTAAATCCGGAGATTGAAACATGGTTCAGAAGGATTGATGCATTTACAAACTGCATGCCATCTCTGCATATTGCTGTACCATTCTCAATTTGGCTTACATTCAGAAAGCATGACCATGATGGCCGTTGGAAGCGTTTCCAAAACATGACGCTGATTTACATCATCGTGACTGCATTTGCCATCGTATACCTTGGTATTCACTGGTTCTCAGACATCATCGGTGGAATGATGATAGGCGCACTCACCGTGAAAATGGTTGACAAATCCAACACGGCCGTTTGGAGTGTTTTAGATGAACGTACCATCAACAGTCGTCTTGCAACGGTTCTAACCCGTCCGATTCACTCACTAAAATTTGTATTCAACCGTAGTAAAAAATTCACTCTCAAATTGCTAAAACCAACAAGTAAAGAAACAGGCGCAATGATTGTCATTGTGCTTATTCTCACCGCTGGAGTGATTACATGGGATCTTACAAACAAGGACCTGCCAGCAGAAGGCGTACAATCTGCTCAAGGAGCAGTCGCTTCTGATGGGTGGCTTGCCACACTTGACAACCAATCGGGTGTTGCCGTTGTTCTTGTTCACAATCTTTCATCAACTTCTGATGATGCAGTCGTTGTTGTTCAACCAACAATGGACATTGATTCGTTGTACGCCTTGAAAGAGAATTATTTGGTTATGGCGAACAGTTCTGAGATTATGCTCATTGATCTAAACAAACCGGACCAAACTCTTCTTGTGATAAATCAAATAGGAGTAGAAGAACTGCAGTTGACCGATATACAAAGTGAACCTGTACTTATTTACACATCAAATGATGAAATTAAAGCTGTAAATGCTGGGGGTCAAGAGGTCATTCTGCCTATGCTTCCAGAGGGTCAAACCATCGACATGATTTCAGTTCAAGGAAATGAACTCGTGATGATTTCGAAGGAAATGCCTACAACTGTTCACATCGGGACCATCGGACTCTCTGGTACGCAAAACATCGTCATGAATGCAACATCAAGCGAAGAGCAAGACTTGAAGTTGGAAGAATGGGGATTGATTGTCGATTATCAAAATGCTTCGATTACTGACATAGCCTTCAATGACAAGTACATCGCTACAATCGTCAACGTTTCTGCAATAAATCGACTTGTCCTCTATGATCGTGGAACAGTCCAACAATCGATGCCATTCGATGCGAAATTCCCAATTAACAATATCTCAATGGGTTATGAATATCTTGTTTGGGAAGGACGAGACCATCTTGATCCAACAAATCTCCTCGAACAATACCTCGATTGGGAAATACATCAATACAATCTTGAAACGAAGATTAGCGAACAGTTGACTTCAGACAGCATCAATCAATATGCACCAATCGTGGTCGAAGAGGGTGTTGTTTATCTTGAAGAAGGCGAAGATGGTGAACTTGTTGTGAAGGTGCTAACTCGTGGTACTGACCTTGCTACATATTCCAGCGTTGTTCTACAATTCGCTGTAATGGTCCTTATCGTTCTGACATTCATTTTCATTATTCAACGTCAAGATGAAGACAAGAAAGAATTACTCAACCATGATATCGGACACGAGTCCGAATGAGGTTGAATCGTTCCAGAATGGCTTGCATACCGACAGGTTGGCCACCTGGCGTGTTCTCTGCTGGGCCGTATATTTCTTCGCAAGCCGCATAGCCTTCGAGGACAGCCTCGATGGCATCCTTTCTGTGTGGGTGGGATGCGCCAAGAATTTCAAAAAGAACGTGAAGGTCTATACCGAATAATTCCGTTTCATATTCAATTCGAGCAAGTCCAAAATCGATGAGCACTGCTTCGTTTTCAGATGTTATGATGATGTTATTTGTCGATAAATCTCCATGAACGACTGCTTGTCGGTGAAGCATACGAATACTTTGGCCCGTATTCTTCAAAATCTCCATGACCTCATCGTCTGGTATTGAGGTGTCATTGAGAATTTCAATCAGCGGTTTACCTTGGACATAACTCATGACCAATTGTTGATCAAACATATCACAATCCAGCAACAATGGGACATTTAACCCACTGCGATACAATCGAACCAACAATCTTGCTTCAGCAATCATCCTTCTTCGCCCTAGTCGATCGTCAAGATCAGGATGTCTCCATGTTCGGTTTCGTCGCTGTTTACGAATTGCCGATTGCCCCATCCATGAACCTCGCCACACTTCTGCCTCTGCTCCGAGGTGAAGACGCTGTTCGTCGATGAAGACCATTACTCTGACCTAAACCGCTCGTTATGATAAGTTCAGCGTTTGCACAGGGTTCAAATCACTCAGCGATGTGGGAAGGTTGAACACCATGTCGATCTCCTTGGCTATGTGCGCAGTTGACTTCTCCTCAACTTCGATGTCTCCTGAAGATCAAGTAATTGCTGAAAGGATTGCTGAACTAAAGAAACAGTTGAGCGATGACTTGTTGATCCTTGGACACCATTACCAACGCGACAGTATTGTGATGCATGCTGATTTCCTTGGAGACTCATTTATGCTTAGTCAAAAAGCAGCAGATTCAGACGCGAAGTACATCATTTTCTGTGGCGTCCACTTCATGGCAGAGTCGGCGGATATACTGACGTCGTCTGATCAAATAGTCATGCTTCCAAACATACGGGCTGGTTGTTCAATGGCCGACATGGCGACACTTGTTGATGTTGAACAAGCGTGGGATGAGATGCTTTCCTCTACAGATTTGAAAGACCCAATACACCGTGATGACCCAGCATCTGTTGCAGAAGAGGGCGAATCATACCTTGTTCCTGTCACCTACATGAACAGCAGTGCGGATTTGAAGGATTTTGTTGGCCGCCATGGAGGTGTAGTATGCACCTCATCAAACGCAACTGGTGTTTTAGAATGGGCGTTTGAACGAGCAGGTCCGAAGGGAGCAGTCCTGTTTTTCCCTGATCAACATCTTGGTAGAAACACTGGAATTTCAATGGGTATCGAAGAATCTCAAATGCCAACATGGACGCCAGGTGCTGGTGCAAGTTCAGACCTTTCATCCGCTCGAATTATTCTTTGGCATGGATTCTGTTCAGTCCATAAGCGATTCAAGCCATCTCAAATTGTAGATTTCCGCCAACGTCATCCTGATGGTGTTGTTGTTGTCCATCCTGAATGTCCAAAAGAAACCGTCGAGGTCTCTGATGCCAACGGATCAACTCAATTCATTTTGAATTATGTAGCCGGTCTTGAAAAAGGAGCCAAGGTGGCTGTTGGAACTGAAATCAACATGGTTGCTCGGCTGGCAGACCAACATCCTGACAAACACATTGAATGCCTCGATCCAGAGATATGTCCTTGCTCAACGATGTACATGATTCATCCTGCATATCTCATGGATTTATTGGAACGATTGGTTGACGGAGAAATTCACAATCAAATTAGTGTGCCACAAGACGTGCAAGAAGGATCGCTTCTCGCCCTTGAGCGAATGTTGGACATCCTAGCTTAATCATTCAGCAAGTCTGCGAAGTTCCTCAACGCTTCGAATTTCAGCAAGATAGATTTGTTCGATAGCATCGTACAAATCAGCATCTCCTTCTTCTTCGATTAGTGAAATCAATTCACCATAGACCTCAGCCGCTTTTGTCTCTGTAATCAGGGATTCTGCAAGCATTTCTAGGTAGGAGGTGGTATGGCGAATCGAGGTCTGATTTCGCTCAGTGACTGCAACACCGCCAAGTTTTACAATAGCAGAACGCACAATGTTTGAGTGCGTCATTGATTCAGTTGCTTCCGAAGTGAAGTGAGGTTCCAGTTGGAGTCTGTGAATACCTCGGATGTATACTGCATAGTGAGCATACATGTTAATCGCTCGTAGTTCCCAGCCAAGTGCTTGGTTCAATTTTTCAATCAGTACGGTGGACATCTAATGCATCCTC
>ENA-ORDA01001102-ORDA01001102.1-marine-metagenome-genome-assembly--contig:-NODE-1102-length-24036-cov-8.654535_pt1 | contig 24036 bp, 22 predicted proteins | sample MGYA00237778_ERZ508506 | MGnify/ENA primary metagenome ERZ508506 (study PRJEB26177, sample SAMN06267891) | marine metagenome | isolation source: Monterey Bay, California, USA | place: Pacific... | reverse complement strand
AATTTCAGTAGGCGATAGTTTAGAAATTCTGTCCCCAACTCTTCTGTCTGGATCTTCAATTGTTAAAGAACGAACATCCACTTCACTGCCGGGCTGAAAGGCATTAAAATACAAATGATAAAAAACCTTGTTTAAAACATCTGGAGAATTGTTAGTGTACACCAATGTTTGTTTACCACTGTATTGATTGTTTTTTTCATCCATATCAATAGTCATGTTGTAGTCAACATGTTGCTGCCAATAGGTAGTGTTGTTTTGTGCAATTGCGCTTGAGAGCAAACACATAGTCAGGGCAAGATTAAAAAGTGTTTTCATGAGATATAGCTATGGTATTATAAAAATTCGGCCACTCATTTCCTGAGAAAAGGTAGCCGAATTTTTTTGATCGATATTTGTGTTTACATTTTTGATGCCATAATAAAGGCGTTGTACATATTAACCATTTTACCCGAGGTAGATATGTTTTCAAAAGTGTTTTTATTTTCTGGTTCACCACCTAAAACAACCTCCATTTTTACTGAAAGGCCACTATCCATTAGTATTTGTTTTACCTGTTTTGCAGATAATTTTGGATAGTATGAGCGAATCATCGCCGCAACACCAGCTACATTAGGTGAAGCCATAGAAGTACCTTGTAAATACTCATACGTATCAAGAGGTGTTGTTGCCCAAATTTTTACACCAGGACTAAACACGTCTACATTTACCTTTCCGTAGTTTGAAAACGTGGCTAATAAATCACTTCCGTATTTGTAATTTAAAGCGCCTACTGTTAAAAAGGTGTCGCTAATCTCTGCGCCCACACCTACTTGATCGTTAGGATATACTTGTATTGTATCAAGGTCTGTTCCTTCGTTTCCAGCAGCATTTACAATTAACACATCATTTTCACTTGCATAAGCAAGAGCGTCCCAAACCCATTGTGGGTGGGTAGAATAATATTTACCAAAACTGGTGTTTATTACCTTAGCGCCGTTGTCTACAGCATAGCGTATTGCGTTTGCGATATCTTTATCATATTCATCTCCATCTGGAACCGCACGAACCGCCATAATTTGAACGTTTTGAGCAACACCATTCATTCCAACTCCGTTATCTCTTTGTGCAGCAATTATCCCCGCAACGTGTGTTCCGTGTTTTGCATCCTTTTTCTTTGGGTCTGGACCGTCCACATCGTTGTTTCCATAATAAGGGTCTGTATTATCATAAGGGTCATCACCAATAGCGTCTCTAAAGTCGGTTGTTGTGTCGAAATGTGAATTTAGTCTGCCTTCAAAATAGGATACGCCGCCTTGAATTCTTTCAATAAAACTAGGGATATCGTCACTGAAGTTTAGCATTTGGGTTAGCATTGCGATTTGGTCAATTTGCTCTCCCTCAGGGTCTTCAATGCCAGACAAATCATCTTTTGAGTAATCCTCTTTGCCAAGTTTTTCACTAATAGCAGCATGTGCAGGTTTTAACCTTCCAAGCATACTGGCATATCTTGATGCGCTTGCTGTTGTTTGTTCAATCTCTTTACTAAACTCTTGATTTGCTTTTTGATATAAGGCAAACTCTGCGCTATCTACTGCGCTTACAGAAGCCTGTGTTTTCCCATCGTATTTTGGCTTTAATTTTCTTACGATACGAACATATTCCATGTTTTCCTTTACAATGTCTCCAAGAAAATTCCAGCCATGTATATCATCTACATATCCGTTTTTATCATCGTCTATGTTGTTTCCCGCAATTTCTTTTGGGTTGACCCACATTACATTTTTAAGATCTTCATGTTCAATATCGATACCACTATCGATTACCGCTACAATCACAGTGGTTCCAACCTTGTCTTTTATAATTTCTTGGTAGGTTCTATCAACACCCATTCCTGGTATGGTATCGTTTTGTAAATCTTTTGAGCTCCAAGCTTTTAATTCAGCCTCTGTTAATTCAGCTGTTTTAGCAGCAGGCGATTCTGCCCCTTCCATTGGAAGTGAAAGACTTGGGATTATGGTTGACCCACACCCAGCTAACAAAGCTGCAGTGGCTGTAATAATAAAGGTGTTTTTTGTAATTTTCATAATGGATTAATTAAATAATTGATCAAAGGTAAAGACCTCGTTAAGGCGCACTCCTTTTTCTGTGTGTTTTACGGTTATAATTTGGTTGTAAGCGTCGTGTTCCAAAAATAAATAATAATTATGGTCCGCAGCAGCGTTTAAAAACTTTTCTTTTTCTGGTAAAGTAAGCAGCGGCCTTGTGTCATACCCCATAACAAACGGCAAGGGCAGGTGCCCGGCCGTAGGTAGCAGGTCCCCCATAAAAACAATTGTTTTGCCTTGGTGTACAATAGTGGGTAACATCTGTTTTTCTGTGTGACCATCCGCAAAAAAAACACCAAAATCTAGCGCTGAGGTTTTTAAGTAATCGATGCTATTATTTTCTTTGGAAAAGCTGCTGTTTGGGCCGTCAATAAACTTTAATTGCCCGCTTTGCTGCATGGGTAAAATGTTTTCTTTTAAAAAAGACGCTTTCTCTCTTCGGTTGGGTTTTGTCGCCCAGCTCCAGTGGTTTTCATTGCTCCAATAGTGTGCGTTTTTAAACGCTGGCTCGAACCCTGTTCTGTTTTTGTTCCACTGAACACTACCTCCGCAGTGATCGAAATGAAGGTGCGTCATAAACACATCTGTAACATCATCTTTATGAAACCCAGCCTTTTTTAGTGAAGCCTCTAATGAGTGGTCGCCCCATTTATGGTAGTACCCAAAAAATTTTTCTGTCTGCTTGTCTCCCATCCCAGTATCAACTAAGGTGAGTTTGTTCCCATCTTCAATTAGTAAGCAGCGCGCGGCAATATCTATCATATTGTTACTATCTGCGGGGTTTGTTTTATTCCATAAAACCTTAGGAACAACCCCAAACATAGCGCCGCCGTCTAGCTTAAAATTACCAGCCTCTATTGGATGTAGTGTCATAGCCCTGCAAAATACAAAAACAAGAGGATTTGCCGTAGCGACCTGTGTTTTTATTAATTATCTACCCTATGTTTTGGGCACAAATAAGCAATTCGGTTTGCAGGCGTTTTCCGAAATCATGAAGACTCTTTATTTCTTTAACCCCAGCAATTCTCTCCTTTGAGTACACTAGCACAGAAGTCCCGTTTGACTCAACGTGGTAGTAAGGATTGCTTTCAAAAAAGAGCACAAGATTGTCTGTAAAAAAACGCTGTATAGCCACAGAATCTTCACCACGAAGATAAAAACGCTTGCTAAAATCACTGTGGTTTTCTATGGCAATATCCTTAAAACCAGCTAAGACAGAAACCTTCTCTAAAAAGCCTTCTTGGTCTAGAGTGAAGCCAGGAATAACGCTATTTAATTTGATATGAAGCATGGTGGTGCGTACATCTTCTTTTGCAATGAACTCTCCCTCAGAATAATTTATGTCAAACAATTTAAAGGTGTTTTCTGTGTTAAAAAGACGATTGTAAATACGCTCAATTTGTTTGGTGCTGAAATGTTTAAAACCATCTAAAAAACGCACATCTTCAGACTTTTCGGCCTGATATTGCAGGTTAAAATCTTTTGAAATCTCCTGAAGAGTGAGCTGTCTTTTTGTTAAAGCCCCACTTCTTTTTTTAAGCCCAGGAAGTAATTTTCTAAGCGCAAAGGGGTGTTGGCTGTCTGTGCCGTGCAGATCAAGGCCAATAACCTCAAAGTGGCCTCCACGTTTAGTAAAAACATCTTGATACCCACTCACGCTTTCCATCACAGTGTGGTCTACAAACTGACACATAGAGAAATCTATTACAACGTCTTTGTCTTCAGGAACATCTTCTAGTTTTTGTTTGAGTTTGTAAAAGTTTAAAAAACTACAAAAGTGCTTTACACTTACATAGTAGTTGCCATTTTCTTTTTCTTGAAACATAAGCACATTGGGCTTCAGGAAGTTTCTAATAAAAACAGTGGCGCCTTTATTGACAAGCACATGGATCATAAAAGTGACAATAAGCCCCGCAATAATACCAGTGATCAGGTCAACAAATAAGGTTACCAGCAAGGTGGTGAAAAAGATAAGCAGCTGCTCCTTCCCTACAGAAAATATTTTACGAACAAGGGTGGGAGACGCCAGTTTATAACCAGTATATACCAATATTGCCATTAGTGCGGGCAATGGTATACGCGTTAATTGAGTGCTAAAGAGCACAATAAAAACAACCAAAAACAATGCGTGCATAAAGTTGGAACTTCTGTTGCTTCCTCCATTATTAACATTTACGGAGCTTCTAGCGATAACAGTCACCACATTTAGGCCTCCCAAAAAGCCGCTTCCAACAGTTGCCAGCCCAAGGGCTTTTAAATCTCTATTTACATTACTTCTTCTTTTTTGAGGGTCCAGCTTATCTACAGCTTTTATGCTTAATAAAGACTCTATACTAGCGATAAGCGTTAGGGCAAGTACACTGGTCCAAAAAGACAAACTCCCAATGGCGCTAAAGCTTGGAACAGGGATCTCTGCAATAATTTGATTTGCAGAAGGAATTCCAGAGATCATATACACTGCGCTAATCGGGTTGGGCTGCTGTAATACCATTTCATAGTAATAACTAAACCCAATAGATAATAAAACAATCCACATAGGAGCAGGTATGAGTTGCAGGTATTGGTTTCTTATTTTAGAATAAAACACCATAATACCCAAAGATAAAATACCAGAAATAGCCGCAAAAGTAAGCCCAGTGTCTTGATAGTAGAAAACACCTTGTATGGTTTCTGGAATTGCAAGCAAGTAGGAGATGCTCCCCTCCAGGGAGAGTTTATTTCCAAGCATGATATGAAACTGTTTTCCAAGAATAATAAGCCCAATAGCGGCTAACATTCCTTGAATGGCAGACGAAGGAAAGAAATCTGCTAGTTTTCCCATGCGTAGAAAACCAAGCAAGACCAAAAGCGCCCCCGAACAAATAATGGCGGCATAAGCTCCTTGAATGCCTAGGGTGGTTATAGCAACAAGCAGCACGCCAACTAAACCATTTCCGGGCCCAGAGATGGTAACGTGGCTACCACCTAAAATAGACACCATTAACCCCCCAACAACAGCGGCAATAATACCAGAGATTGGTGGAGCCTCACTTGCCATGGCAAGCCCTAGCCCTAAAGGGAGAGCAATTAAGCTTACCACAAACCCAGAAAAAATATTTTTTGGAAGTGCGCTAAAAAAGGCCTGGATGTTATTTTTTTTAGAACTCATTGTACAATTAATATATCTGTGGGCAACTCCGTTAAAATATGTTCTATATCATGAGGAAACAAGCGGTCCCAGAAGCCAGAGGCTTTTGGAGCGTTCATCACCAACAAGTCTGCCCTAACAACCTCTGCGTAATGACCTATAGAGTACCCTCTTTTTCCAAAAATGGGCTGGGTGGCAATTAATTTTTTCTCTTTGTGGTTTTGTGGAATCTCCTCGAGTATTTTTTGTATTCTAGAATCTTCGCGACGGCTTATTTTTTCTTTTAAAAGAGTAGATTTTCGTAAAGATTTATCATCCTGAACATTCCCAACCTCTGTATTAGAAACCTCTTCTACAATCGTTATTTTTTCACTAGATAGTGCAGCTGCCACAAAAAAGGCAGCGCTTATTGTTGCTGGTGTTTTTTGATCTTCCAGCCCGTTTACAACAATGTGTTTACAGGGCAGTCGCTCAATGGAAGGATTAATTAGCAACATCACAGAACAGCTTGCTTTTCTGGTTATTTTTCTTGCAATAGACCCAATATAATATTTTAAGAAATTTTCTCTCTGTAGGGCTCCAAGAATTAAAAGATCAACACCGTTTTGCTTCACACTCTCTAAAATGGACCTAACAGGCTCTCCTGGATTAAAGACCACACTAGCTAAAAGGCCTTCCTTTACAAAAGGATCTAAATATGAAGCGAATGTCGCTCTTTTCTCCTCAGAGGCGTCTCCAACATGGATAAGAACCAATGATGCCTTAAACAATAAAGCAAGACGGGCGCTCTCGCAAATATTTGCTTTTAAGTTTGGTGAGAAGGTAACCCCAATACCAACGGTGTTAAATTTTTTTTGGTTCAAATCGATGTGTTCTTTATTTTTTTTATGATGAAAGTAAAAATACAGCTTTTTTAAAATCTTGGAAGCATATTTTAAACATCCCGCTTTAAAAGCTTTAAATTATTCTTAAATAATTTTAACAATTCAAGGGTTCTTTCTACTTTGCATGTAAATACAACACCTATGTTAGAACTTGCTGGAATTATCGTCTTAGGAATTTTTGCACAGTGGATTGCTTGGAAAGTAAAAATTCCAGCTATTTTACCCCTTATTTTAATTGGTTTGGCCGTTGGCCCCTTGTCTACACTTTATCCTGAAGGCTTTCGTCTTGAAGACGGGTCGCAGTGGATACAACCCATTTGGAACTCTCAAAAAGGGTTTTTCCCCGGAGAAAGTTTGTTTTATTTTGTTTCCTTGGCCATCGGAATCATACTGTTTGAAGGTGGATTAACCCTTAAGATGACCGAAATTAAAAAAGTTGGCGGTGTTATTGGAAAGCTTATAAGCCTTGGCTCGATTGTTACTTTTTTTGGAGCGGGTGTGGCTGCACATTATTTTTTGGGCCTTGATTGGCAAGTTTCTTTTTTATTTTCTGGGCTTATTATTGTAACGGGACCTACAGTAATAACACCAATTTTAAGAAATATACCACTTCGCAAAGACGTATCAGCAGTGTTAAAATGGGAGGGTATTTTAATTGACCCAATTGGAGCCCTTGTCGCGGTTTTAGTTTTTGGTTTTATTAGCGTTAACATACCCACCCAAGGGATTGAAGAAATAACCACTCAGGCCCATGGCTCTGGAGGGAGTTATACAAAACACGCCCTTTTAGAATTTGGAAAAATTATAGTTATTGGTTTTGCTTTTGGTTTAGCCGGGGGCTTTGCAATGTATCATGCTGTAAAAAGAAAAGTTATTCCTCACTATCTTTTAAACGTAGCCTCACTCTCTATGGTGCTGCTAATTTTTGTGTTGAGCGATTTGTTTGCTCACGAGTCTGGTCTATTGGCTGTAGTTGTGATGGGGATGTACCTAGGAAATAGCGATTTGCCCAATTTAAAAGAGCTGTTATATTTTAAAGAATCTTTAAGCGTACTGCTTATATCCATCTTGTTTATTTTGCTTTCAGCAAACATTAGCATTGATGATTTACTACTTATATACAATTGGGAAACAGCGGTGTTATTTGCTGTGGTTATTTTTGTGGTGAGGCCTTTGGGTGTCTTTTTAAGCACCACAAACTCAAGCCTGAGTGTTAATGAAAAACTATTTATTTCTTGGGTAGGGCCTCGTGGTATTGTTGCCGCAGGGATCGCCTCTCTTTTCGGAACGAAGCTCGTAGAGCTAGGTGTCCCAGGAGCACAATACATCACGCCTCTTGTTTTTGGATTGGTACTTGTAACGGTGCTTTTAAACGCAACAACAGCAAGAATGGTGGCCTCGCTCTTGGGTGTGTTTTTGAAAAAGAGTGAAGGAATCATGATCATTGGAGGCTCTCGCGTGTCAAGATTAATAGCGGCATATCTTCAAAAAAACAACAGGCGCGTAGTGCTTATTGACAGCAATAAAGCAAATGTTGAGAAAGCAAAAGAGCTGGGCATTGACGCATTGTCCGCAAATATTTACAATGATGATTTGAGCGACAATATAGAGCTGAGCGACATGGGGTATTTGCTTTCAATGACGGGAAACGACGCTATTAATAGGTATGCCATGGATAAACTAGGAAAAGATTTTGGCGAAAACGGTACCTTTAGACTTGTCACCCCTGAGGAGTTGAGAAGTAAAAAAACCAAAGGCAGCGACCTGTTTTGCGCCACCCACGACTATTTAGATCTGATGCGTGTTGCCGAAGCGTTTCCTTCTATTCAAGAGGTTCGGGCTTCTAACCAAGGGGTGTATTCCAGTATCATGGATTTAATCAATGACAACCAAGACGCCATTGCTTTGTTTGTAAAAACACCCGAGGGTGTAATTAGCCTTGTAGACAACATAAAGGAAATGGCAATCGAAGAAAACTCTATTATAGCCTATATAGGGAGGCCTATGGATTTTGAAGACGTCATGACTAGTAAAATGTCAGAGCCCTCTTCTGAGGACTAAACAACAACTAGAGACACTAATAAGTATATTTACAGAACACAATACAATGAAAAAAACACTCTTTATCGCGGGCGTCACTATATTGGCGCTTATTTCTTGTGAAGGTTCTGGGTCGGGTAATTTGGAGTGCATAACAGCCACTTCAGACCTCAGGGCTGCCGCTGATGCCTATAGCCAAGATTCGTCTACAGAAAACTGTAATGTATACAAAACAGCATTACAAGTATATATAAACAACGGCTGCGCAGGCATGGACCAAAGCGCATATGCTGAGTTGGACGCGCTGCCATGTAACTAAATGCTTAGTTAGTCATTGAGTTTTAAAACGGCCATAAAAGCGGCTTGCGGAATCTCAACATTACCAACCTGTCGCATGCGTTTCTTTCCTTTTTTCTGTTTTTCTAGAAGCTTACGTTTTCTAGAAATATCTCCTCCATAACACTTTGCTGTAACGTCTTTTCGCACCGCCTTTACTGTTTCTCTGGAAATAATTTTTGCGCCAATAGCAGCCTGTATTGGTATATCAAACTGCTGTCTTGGGATGAGTTGGCGAAGTTTTTCGCACATTTTTCTACCAATATCTTGAGCATTGTCTTGGTGCAGCAATGAAGATAGGGCGTCTACAATATTACCATTTAACAAAACATCTAACCTAACTAGTTTAGATTCTCGCATGCCAATTGGAGCATAATCAAAGGATGCATATCCCTTAGACACGGTTTTTAAACGATCATAGAAGTCAAACACAATTTCCGCCAAAGGCATATCAAAGGTTAGTTCAACGCGCTCTGTGGTTAAATAGGTTTGGTTTGTGATTTGCCCTCGCTTTTCTATACACAAAGACATTACATTACCAACAAAGTCAGATTTTGTGATGATGGTTGCTTTTATATACGGCTCTTCCATACGGTTGAGCTTAGAGGGGTCTGGCAAGTCACTTGGGTTATTTACTAAAAGAACCGTATCTGGCTCTCTGTTGGTATATGCGTTGTAGGATACGTTAGGCACTGTTGTAATTACTGTCATGTCAAACTCACGCTCCAAACGCTCTTGGATGATCTCAAGATGTAACATCCCTAAAAATCCACATCTAAAACCAAAACCTAAAGCCGCAGAACTCTCAGGTATAAACACCAGTGAGGCGTCATTAAGCTGTAGTTTTTCCATGGAGGCGCGCAGCTCTTCGTAGTCTTCTGTGTCTACGGGATAAATACCCGCAAACACCATTGGCTTTACATCTTCAAAGCCTTCAATCATGTTTGTTGTTGGGCTTTTTGCATCCGTAATGGTGTCACCAACTTTTATTTCTTTTGCCTCTTTAATACCCGTGATGAGGTATCCAACATCTCCAGTAGAAATTACTTTTTTTGGTGTTTGGGTTAGATTAAGGGTTCCTACCTCATCTGCAAAATAAGTTTTCCCTGTGGCCATAAACTTAATGTGCTGGCCTTTTTTAATCTCACCATTTAAAATTCTAAAATAGGTTTCAACACCTCTAAAAGGATTGTATACTGAATCAAAAATAAGGGCCTGGAGAGATTCTTCCTTTACTCCTTTTGGGGCAGGAACTCTTTCAATAATAGCAGTTAGTATTTCAGTAATGCCAATTCCAGTTTTTGCACTAGCGGGAATGATTTCTTCTGGATCACAACCAAGAAGATCCACAATATCATCTGTTACTTCTTCTGGACTCGCAGAAGGAAGGTCTATTTTATTAAGCACAGGAATTATTTCTAAATCATTTTCTAGGGCTAGGTATAGATTAGAAATAGTTTGAGCTTGTATGCTTTGAGCTGCATCTACAACAAGTAGCGCACCTTCGCAGGCAGCAATAGAGCGAGAAACTTCATAGGAGAAATCTACATGGCCAGGTGTGTCAATTAAGTTTAACACATATTCTTGGCCGTTATGGCTGTAGTTCATCTGTATGGCGTGACTTTTTATGGTAATACCCCGCTCACGTTCTATGTCCATATTATCAAGCAACTGCGCTTGAGATTCGCGCTCGGTTACGGCGCCGGTGGCTGCTAATAATCTATCGGCCAGGGTGCTTTTACCGTGATCAATATGGGCAATAATGCAAAAGTTGCGAATGTTCTTCATGTAGCTTGTTGTTTGAAAACAATAATTTGCGAGCATAACAGGCAAATTTGAGGCTGTAAAGATACCACAAAAGGGCATCATGTACACAAGTTACCTTTAATCGATTTTTAGTAAAACCATGAAAATGTTTGGTTATAATTCTACATCTTTGTGACAGGCATTAATTAACCCTCATGATTTTAGCCCTCTATTTATGCTGCACAATTTAGTTTTTTCTTTTCTAAAATTTAAGTGTTTTTGCAGCACGATAAAAGCAACGAGTTTCTTTTTTTTGCTTTTTTCAGCAACTATTTTTGGGCAACAAAGCAAAATAAGTGGCACTGTCTTAGACCAAAATAACGCGCCTATCTCTTTTGTTACGGTTTTAGTAAATAATGTCTCTGAAGAAAAAGGCGCCTCTGGCGCTGTCTTTGTAAAAGGAACCACAACAGATGACTTGGGAAATTTCACTCTAGAAAACGTAGAACACGGCAACTATACCCTGCATTTTAGCTTTATTGGCTTTCAGTCCCAGACCAAACAAATACATCTTACAAGTCCAGTCTTTTTAGAAGCTATTGTTCTTCTAGAAAGTAGCGAGATGCTCGACCAGGCAGTTATTACCATAAAAAGACCAACCATACAAAAATCTCCGGGTCGCCTTGTTTTTAATGTAGAAAACACATCTGTAGCCTCAGGAAGTGTTTTAGATGTGCTTAGAAAAACACCTGGAGTTGTTGTGTCTCAACAAGGGGTTTCTGTAAAAAACAACAGCCCTGTTATCTATGTAAATAATAAACGGGTGTACCTGTCTAGTAAAGAAACACTCTCTTTGCTCGAGAGTACAAACGGCTCCCTTATAAAATCTGTGGAGGTGATTACAAACCCATCTTCAAAATATGACGCAGACGCCACAACAGTGCTAAACATTAATACCACAAGGGCTGTTGCTGTTGGCTATAAGGGGTCTGCCTCTGGGGTCTACCAACAGGCGGTGTATGCAAAATACAATCTTGCAACGGCACATTTTTATAAAAACGATTGGCTTAATGCGTATGGAAGCTATTCTTATTCGCCAAGAAAAGAGTTTAAAGAAGACGAAAACAACACCCGTTTTTTTGCCCCAGACGAAACCACAACAAGCGGGTATAGAGACTCTTATTTCACAAGAGTAACCAAAAGCAACGCCCATCAAGCAAATGTGGTTTTAGACCTAACAGCAAACGAGCAACACTCCTTTGGAGTTAGCGCTAGGGTTTTTGTGTCACCAAACAAACGCTTTGAAAACCAGGCACTTTCTTTAAACACAAACAGGCAGCGGCAACTAGACTCTACCTTCACCACTGCAAGCGGCTCCACCAGAAATACATCTAACATTGCCCTAAATGCAAGCCACACCTTTAGCCTAGCCAATAGCGAAACCCAATTAGTGACTCAGGCCAATTATATTACCTACAGTGCAGATAGAGCACAAGACGTTGAGACTAATTATTTTTTACCAAGCGGGCAACAGCTAAGAAATAATAATTTTACCACCACCGGGAATCAAGCCAGCACCATTTTCACGGGTCAAATAGACCTTAGCGCCCCTCTTATCTCGGGAGCCCTTGATTGGGGACTAAAGATAAGCGATATAAAAACAAGCAGCGCCCAGGATTTTTTTGATCAAACCGAGCAAGGAGCTGTTTTAAACCCGAGCCTCTCTGATGACTTTCAATACCAAGAAAATATTTTTGCAGCCTACTTTAACATAACCAGAGATTGGGAGCAATGGAGCCTAGACCTTGGATTGCGCGCAGAGCAAACAGAGGTTAGGGCCACTTCAAAAAATTTAGGAGAAGTTAACAATCAGTATTATTTTGAATTGTTTCCAAAAATGTCTCTACTTTATACGGCCAATGAAAACAATAGCTTTGGACTGAGCTATTCTAGATCTATAGCCAGACCAAATTATGAGAGCCTCAACCCATTTAGGTACTTTATTAATGAAAACAACTACACAGACGGAAACCCTAACTTGGTGCCCGAAATAGACTCAAAATACACCTTTAGTTACACCCACAATAACACTTGGTTTTTGGAGGCGTATTACTGGCATATTAAAAACCCATTGGAGGAACTTAGGTTTCAAAACAATACTACCAGAGCCTTACAAAACCTAGAGACAAATCTTATTAAGGGCTACCAATACAGCCTGGATGTAACCTATGCAAAATCAGTAACATCTTGGTGGTACCTTCAAGTGGTTACCTCTGGATTTTTTATAGAGAATGAGTTTTTAGCGCAGCAGAGCGCACAACAAACAGCTCTTGCAAACACCTATGGTTTTTATGGTCAAATCTATAGCGGTTTGGTTTTAAGCGAGCAGGCAAATATCACCAGTGATGTTACAGCCCTATATATTTCAAATCTTATTTTCGGGTCTTACACTTATAAAAATCAGTTTAATCTTTCGGCCTCTGTTCGGAAGAAGATTTGGGACAAAAAAGCAAGCATAACCCTTGGAGTAGACGATATTTTTAACACCAACAACATTCCTGTGGTCTCGCGGTACGCAAATCAGGACAATGGTTATTTTGCCAGAACAGAGTCCAGGCTCTTTAGGGTTGGTTTTACCTATAACTTCGGAAACTCAAAACTTCGAGATAACAACCGCGAGATCACTACAAAAGAGAGCGACAGGCTTAATTAAAAGCAATGGCCTCTTTTTTGAAACTTTCAGAATATAATTTTACTATTTTTGCAACAAGAGTAACAACAAAAAACACGCTCAATAGTATGGGCAAAATACATGGCTAAAATTGGAGACATAGATGTTGGAGAATTTCCGCTACTGCTTGCGCCTATGGAAGACGTAAGCGACCCTCCATTTAGAGCACTTTGCAAAGAGCAAGGAGCAGACGTAGTGTACACAGAGTTTATCTCAAGCGAGGGGCTTATTCGTGACGCCGCTAAAAGCGTCATGAAGCTTGATATTTATGAAAAAGAGCGCCCCGTAGGAATTCAAATCTTTGGAGCTGTACTAGAGTCTATGCTAAAGAGCATAGAAATTGTGGAGGCCAGCGGCCCAGATATTATAGATATTAATTTTGGATGTCCTGTTAAAAAAGTAGTAAGTAAAGGCGCCGGTGCCGGTATTTTAAAGGACATAGACCTTATGGTTTCTCTAACCGAGGCTATGGTAAAACACACCAAGTTGCCCGTAACGGTAAAAACACGTTTGGGCTGGGATGAGGATTCTATTAAAATTGTTGAAGTAGCAGAGCGTTTGCAAGATGTTGGGTGTAAGGCCATCTCTATACACGGCAGAACACGTGCGCAGATGTACAAAGGAGAGGCTAATTGGCACCCTATCGCTGCCGTTAAAAACAACCAACGGATGCACATTCCTGTTTTTGGAAATGGAGATGTTGATACCCCAGAGAAGGCCATGCTCATGCGAGATGAATTTGGTCTTGACGGCGCCATGATTGGCCGCGCTAGTATAGGAAACCCATGGTTTTTTAACCAGGTAAAATATTTTTTTGAAACAGGCTCTCACGCAGCTCCTCCAACTATGCAGCAGCGCGTAGAGGCGGCAAGACGACACCTGGAAATGGCCATAGACTGGAAGGGTGAAGTTCTAGGTGTTTTTGAGACTAGAAGACATTATACCAATTATTTTAAAGGAATACCTCACTTTAAGGAATACCGAATGAAGATGGTAACCAGTGATCACAGTAAGGATGTTTTTAAAGCTTTTGATGAGGTCTTAGAAAGATTTGGAGACCATCAGTTTGTGTAGTTTTATTCTAGCAGTTGTTCTCTTACTCTGCTAGCCGCAATTTTTGCAGCCAATAGCCCCAAGGTAGAGATAGTAAAAAACACGACAATTACATTTATCCCTAGTAGTTTTACAGGATATGCCAAATTAGGGGTTATGTACAAAAACTCAAACGTTGCTTGTAGCCAAACCACAATCACCCCGAGTACGATGCCTAAAGTTCCTCCAAGGAGGGTCATTAGTGCTCCTTGTGTAAAAAAAATGCTTCTTATTTCTTTAATGGTTGCGCCCATATTGTAGAGGGTTTTGATGTTTTTTCTTTTATCAAGAATCATCATAATAATAGCGCCAATCACATTAAATAGCGCAATAATCATTATAAGTGTGCAAATAAGATATACCGCTATGTTTTCTGTGTTAAGCATTTTATAAAGCGCATCATTTTGTTGGATGCGGGTTTTTATGATAACATCTTGTTTAAATAGGGCTGTTATTTTTTCTTTTGCACTGGTTACGGACGCATTTGCAGCAAGCTTGATTTCTAGGGCAGAAATCTTGGTGCTATCCATAGACAAAAGACTTCTTGCAAAACCCAAATCACTAAAGACGTATTTGGAGTTGAGCTCCTGGTTTACAAAATAAATGCCTGAAACCACTGCTTTTTGTTTGGTAAAATCTTTTGATGGGTTTAATGGATCTATTTGCCCCATTCCTGGTTTAGGCACAAAAATCTCTAGAAGGCCACTGTAATCTCTGGCGCCAAGACCAAGCTTATGTGAGGTGTCATAACCAATAACCACCTCGTTTCTATTTGGGGTTAACCACTCTGAGGAGAGAAGTATGCTGTCTGTGGGGTTTACAAGATCGTACTTAGTGTCTACCCCTTTAATAAAGGCCATGTCATTTTTCCCCTTAAATTGTATAAAGACCCTCTCTTCTATGACTTGAGAGCCTTCAGTTACCTCTGGTATGGCGGCAAGGGCTTTTTTTTGGGTCTCTGTAAATGTTATGGTTTTTCCTGTGGCGGGATATACTTTTAAATCGCTATCAAAAATATTGGTGTATTCAAGGCTATATTCTTTGAGACCAGAGAAGCCAGATAGCACGATAAAGAGCACTAAAGACCCCACCACAACTCCGGTGGCAGCAATGGCGGTAATAATATTAATGGCGTTGCTGCTGCTTGAGCAAAAAAGATACCGCTTTGCGATGTACAGCGAGACTTTCAATAGCTTATGATTTTCTTCTTTTTGGGAGTAGGTCTGGGTCTTGTATTGGGTTTTTTTCTCCCTTTACGGCATCTTCAATCTTTTCGATGTAATCTAGGGAGTCATCGTTGTAGAAGGTAAGCTCTGGCATTCTGCGAAGTTGGTGTTTTGTTAGCTGCGCAATTTCGTGCTTAATTTTCGGCTTAATACCGTTTAGCTCCTGGGTGATTTGTGAAGCGTTTGTGGAAGGAAAAACACTTACATACACCTTTGCTATAGATAAATCTGTGGTTACACTCACTTTGCTAACCGAGATTAAAATCCCTGATTGGCCTGCTTCTCTAAGTTTGTTTTGTAATACATTGGCAAGGTCTTGTTGTAGCACCCCTGCAATTTTTTTCTGTCTGTTACTTTCTATCATATGGCAAAAGTACTATAATTAATGGTACGAGGCCTATTTTGGTTGCTGGGTAATTGTTATTTTTGATACGTTTGTGAAACACTAGCGAGGCATCTCTGTTTTTTAACCCCATATTGGTTGTTACTGCGCGCTAGGCAAAAAACAATAATTATGCGCAAAATAGAACACATTGGTATTGCTGTAAAAGACATGCAGGCAGCCACCCAAATTTACAGCGCCCTACTTGGGTACACCCACTATAAAACCGAAGAAGTGCCAGGGGAAGGTGTAAACACTACATTTTTTACCTGCGGAGACAGCAAAATAGAACTTTTGGAAGCGACCAACCAGGACAGCGCAATTGCAAAATTTATTGCAAAGAAAGGAGAAGGGGTACACCATATTGCTTTTGCCGTTGATGATATAAATGCCGAAGTGCAGCGGCTTGAAAAAGAAGGTTTTGTGGTCTTAAACCGAGAGCCTAAAATTGGGGCAGACAATAAATGGGTTGTGTTTTTGCATCCTAAATCCAGCAACGGTGTCTTGGTAGAATTGTGCCAAGAGCGTAATTAAGTTAAAAAAAGTTTGTGTAGCTATTAAAACACATTATTTTTGCAGCCATAATGCCGGTCCTATAGCTCAGTTGGTTAGAGCACCTGACTCATAATCAGGTGGTCCATGGTTCGAGTCCATGTGGGACCACTTTACAATCAAAGCCTTACAGAAATGTAGGGCTTTTTTTGTATCCGTTTTTTGCTAACTAGTTTTAACAACTAGGCCTACATTACCTTAGCTATTTCAAGACTATCTTCCTTTACTTCTTCAAAAATATTGTATCTCATGCTTTCAAAGCTGTCTAATCGAACATTTTTCTGGTTTGTTATAGGAAGTGAATTTTCCCCGCAAGAAGTAATTGTTTGAAAAATTACGGCCAATACTATTAGTTTTTTCATGACGTTAAGTTTTTTTGGGGGCTGTAAAACGCAAATATATACAAAACACACACTTTAACGAATAAAACACACATTTTGTCGATATAACAAGGTAAAAGTGTTAGCGCTTCTTTCATTTTTTAATTAATTTATTTAAATTGTTAATTGAAACTAATCATTAAATCATTAAATCATGAAAAACGCAGCTTTTTTATTTTTTTCAATTCTATCCCATGCCGTATTCTCTCAAACAGGAGCAATAACACAACCATCTATCCCAGACCAGGGGGTTATATATGAAGTTTCTGTAAAAAACAGTCTTATCGATTTTTCTACCTCGGGAGACTGGGACTTTTCACAAATCACAACAGACAGCGATTCGTTTATTGAACTAGCACTAGTGTCAGACTCTAATTATTCTAATAATTACCCAAATGCAACTCATGTAAAATATGAGGATGGGCAACAATTTTTTCTTGGCTTCGATGCTACGGCAAGCTCTTACCACGGTGAGAGAACCGTTATAAATACAGCGTATGACTCGCCACTATTATTGTTTCCTTATCCCTTTAGTGTGGGCGACACAAGTACAGATCAAATACTTGATGTTCCATTTACCTGTTCGGGATGCCCACCTGCTTTAGAGAGAAACCACGAAGTTCAATTTACAGCACTTTCATCTGGTTCTGTAACGATGCCAGACGGATCGGTTTATGACAATGTTGTTCTTGTTGAGTCTATTCAAAACTTCACTGATGGTCAAATAGGTTCGCCACCATGTTTAAATGAATTACAAGCTTGGGAATGGTGGGCTGAAGGGTTCGCGACTCCTCTAGTTCGCACCTCGGTTATCACACAAAGTGGCCAGTGCCCTCCAGGATCCTCCTCGGTTACTAAATTTATCACTGGTGTCACATTAAACAACACAGACTATCAATACAATAATGCTGATTTAACTTTAGTATCACTATCAAACAATCACTTTGAAGTACTACTAAGCACACCTTCAAATCAAAAAAGTATGGTATCTGTTTTCAACATGTTGGGACAAACCATTAAGCGCGTGGATCTAGAACAACTAACAGCACATACATACAAAACAGTTTTAGATATGTCAGGATATGCACCAGGGGTCTACCTAGTAAAGGCGTCCTTAGATGGCTCAAGCATGGATAAGACAGCGAGAATTATAGTAAAGTAATAATTACTTTGTTAAGATTCAAATAAACCATTTTATTATGAATATCCAAAAAAAAGGCCCGGGATTTAACCCAGGCTTTTTTTGTGACAGAAAGAATTATATTTGAGGTAAAAACTAGGTTGTTTTGTATTTATGAAACTCAAGGAAAGTGCTTTAATTTCAATGTTTCAAAGCTGTTTTACCTAGGCCTAGGTTTTAGGATATATAAAAGTATTTAAAACAAAAAAGAATAATCTTGGATACGCCATAGATAGAACCTACACAGGAGATTTTAAGTTGCCTCAATCTGTTATTCAAAATATTGAGCAAAAGTTGCGGTTTCACCAGTTTTATATAGATCAAACAATTTTTGAACTCAAAAGAAATGCATATATTGAAAAGTTAATCAAAAAAGAAATAGCTACTAAGGAGTAACAACTAGTATTAAACTACATCCATAATTATGAAAAGATTACAAAAGTCATTTTTAAAGATCTTTCTTGAAGGTGTCGCCAATATATTTTCTTTTAAGGGCTATGCCAGAAAACGCAATAGCAATTATTTTAGAAAAAGATAAACCACAGCACCCCAATGATTAAAATAAAACACTTAGGTATCTCAATCGGAATTTTCGGCTGTCTGTTCAAGCTTATGTCTTGGACTGGCGCGAGCACGTTGTTAATTATGGGGCTGTCTTTACTGGGTGTGTTCTACTTAATTAAAGTGTTTGAAAAAAAGAAAAAAAGTAATGTTTGTAGGGCCAAAGATTGCTCTTGTGAAGATTGCACAAACGGGCAACCCAACACATAATAGAATAAAAAATAGTTCATTGTTATAAACTGCAGCAATATTATTTTACATAACTTGCAGACAACAATTAACAATTATAGTATGAAAAAGTTTTTACTTTTAATGTCGCTCTCTATTTTACTCCAAAGCTGTTTTAGTTATACCCGTGCTTTAGATTTTAATGCCGGCGAAGTTCAGGTTAATCAAGAAGTAAAAATTTACAAAAATAACGGCACAGAGCGTAAAGGCATGGTGCTCTCTGTGGACGAAGCTCAAATTGCGATCATCTACAGTAAAACAAAACAGGTATTAAAAATACCCGTTAAAGATATCTCTGGCGTACAGGCCAAAGAGTTTTCTGCAGTTAAGTCTTTTGCTATTCCCGTAGGTGTTGTTCTTCTTCTAGCTCTTGCCCTTGCTGGTTCTGGTATTGCTGGATAAAAAACAACACACTCTAAAGCACCTTAACTTTGTAACCGCGGCATAAAAAAACTCTCAAATTTGAGGGGCTTTAAAAATCAGTTTACTTTAAATACAGTTAAAAAAACAAACAACCCGCACGTGAAAAAAACAGTAATATTGGTGCTTATTTCGCTCTTATTTCAAAGCTGTTTTAGCTACACCCGTGCTTTAGATTTTAGTGCAGGCGCAGTTGTAGAAAAGAAACGAGTAAAAATTTATAAAAATAACGGCACAGAGCTTAAGGGCAAGGTGCTCTCTGTAGACGAAGATCAAATTGTGATCATCTCCAGTAAAACAAAACAGGTGGCAAAAACACCAGTTAAAGATATTCTAGGGGTTCAAGCCAAACGGTTTTCTGTAGGTAAAACTATTGGTATTCCCGTCGCGGCACTAATAACCGCTATTCTTATTTACGCTGTTTTTGGTGAGCAACCCTCTTCATCTGAAGACGATCAGTAAAAACAACACTTTTAAAAGCCCAACAACTCAGTAAGTACCGCATAAAAAAACCTCTCAAATTTGAGAGGTTTTCTATTTTTATTTACAAAATATTGTGGCTTATTGAAAATGCTTTAAAATACGCACCTCGTAGTCTTTTACGTTCTCTACAGGCCCTCTTTCTTTAATTAACTTCACAAAAGTCTTGTCATTCCAAAACTTCTCATATAACATCATGTGGTCTTCTTTGTTTTTTCCAGTCAAGGCAATCCAGTGAGTGGCTCCATTTGGTCTTCCAAAATCGTAGGTTCCAAAACCAACGCTTCTACCCTCAAAGTCCTCCTTAAAGGTCTCAACGATTTTGTCGTGCCCCGCTTTAAACACATTAGGATCTTCAATTTTAATATCCCATATGTGCATAGTGTTGTTTTCCGTCTTTCCTGGTTTCCAGCTAGAAACTCTTCCAGAATAAGATGCTTGCCACTCCTCTATGTAATTTGCCATTCTTGACCATAATAGATCTGCTTTGTCATCACTCATGGCATCATCTTCCATCATATCCTCTCCCAAGGTCCAAGACCATACCATACGGTGGGTTGCTCCGTTGGTTCTTCCATTTCCAATTCGCTCCAATGATATACCTGCATTGTTAAAGGCTACAGAATCAAAAGTTCTGCTAAAAATTTCCATAAGTTTTTTTTGTGTGTGTGGCTTTGCCTTAAACTCTACAACGCTGTAAGCTTCTGTTTGGGCAGATAATTGAAGCGTAAAAACCGCAATAATAATTGTAATAAGTAATTTTTTCATGATTTTAAATGTTTTAATTAGTTTCCAAATTTAATTAATTACTTATTTAAAGCAACTAATTATTGATATAAATTTCGGAATAATGATTGTTTAAAAATAATGCATCAAACAAATTAAACTTGTATAGCAATTAATGTAAATAAACAATATATTTGATGTCTAACAATTAAAACAAATAAAAATGAAAAAAGTAATTGTCCTGTTTTTGTCTGTACTACTATTTAGCTGTACACAACAACAAAACGAGGCCTGTAAAGCCCTAGAAACAGCAAGCCAAAATCTAGAAAGAGATCTTGCAATGTACGCGACAACCTGGGAAGATGTTTTCAGTAAAAGAGACATCAATGTTATTAGCGATCTAAATTTTGACGCTGAGGCAACTCTGGTAACCGCAACAGGAAATATTACTGGAATTGAAGGCTTTAGAGACTATTATAATAACTATTTAACTGGCTTCTCTGACGCGCAGTTTACTGCTCTAGACATCTTTGGTCAAGGAGATAAAATAGTTAAGTACTGGAACTTTAAAGGAACTCATGACGGAGACCTTTTTGGAATTCCTGCCACTAATAATAAAGTAGACCTTTACGGAACTACCATTGTCACCCTTAAAAACGGCAAAGTTCTTAAAGAAGAAAATTTCTTTGACAACCAAATATTTTTCAAACAACTTGGTTTAACACCATAATAATTAATAATAAAAAAACAAAATCATGAAAAAAGTATTTATAATTTTATTAGCAGTTACTTTATTTGTTGCTTGTAATGAAACAAAAAAATCAGACGGTGAAGCTCATGCCGCAATGATTGAATCTACTATGAAATCAGATTCAGCCCCACAACAAATCGGATATCAAATTTCTGACAAGGGAGAAAAAATCTCTTTGTATGGAGGAGATATGGCCGCTGTTTCTCTATGGGAAACGTACATAAAAGCACATAATGAAAGAGATCTTGAAACGATTGCATCTTTAAATGCAGAAAAAGATTTCGTGGCTTATGGACCTAACGGAGAAGCTATTAAAGGGACAGAGGCGCATATGGCGTTTTTAACCACTTGGTTTGAACAAACCAATCCAACCTGGACTACAAAGTTTTTAATCACAAACATGTACACAGATAAAGAAGGAAAGGTGCAGCAGTGGATTACCTCTGGTCATGATCTCACACTTACTGTTGAAGGTGAAGAAGTGAAAGTGAACCAAGTACATGACGGTCTTATTGTTGACGGAAAAATCAAAATGTTTACTGTTAACGAAAGAGTTATAGTAGAAGAGCAAGAAGAAAAAGCAAAAGAGTAGTTTGTGATACTCTCAAAAAAAAGCCCCGCAATTTGCGGGGCTTTTTTTGTTATACTAGAAAAACTATAGATATCCTTGGGTTATGCGCTTTACGTATTTACCGATAACATCAAACTCTAAATTTACCATGGTGTTTTTCTCAAAGGTGTTAAAATTTGTGTGGGCATAGGTGTAGGGTATGATGGCAACACTAAAGGTGTTTGGCCTTGAGTCTACCACCGTAAGACTTACCCCGTTTACTGTAACAGAGCCTTTTTCTATGGTGATGTTGTTTAAAGAGCTGTCATAGGTAAAGGTAAACACCCAGCTACCGTTTTGCTCTTTTATTTCTTGGCATATCGCGGTTTGATCAACATGACCCTGTACAATATGCCCGTCTAGCCTATCTCCAAGTTTCATGGCCCTCTCTAAATTAACAACCGCGCCTGTTTTTAATTTACCAATATTGGTTTTATCAAGGGTTTCTTTAATTGCCGTAACAACATAGCTGGTTTCTGTTAGAGAGACAACCGTAAGGCACACACCATTGTGCGCAACACTTTGGTCTATTTTTAACATTGGAGCTAGCTCACTGGCTACCTCTATGTGCAGATTATCTCCCTCTTTGGTGAGAGACTTTATTTTACCTAAGGATTCAATTATTCCTGTAAACATGAGTAATTTGGTTACATTTGTAGTACAAAAATAACGATAAAGAAACGACCTATATGAGTAATCAAGATAAAATAATTGTAGGAATCTCAATTGGTGATCTAAACGGCATTGGTAGTGAGATTGTGCTTAAAACGTTTCAAGATCCAAGAATGCTAGAATTTTGTACGCCAGTTATTTTTGCTTCTGTTAAGGTGCTATCTTTCTTTAAAAAACACTACGGCATAGAACTTAACCTTCACGGGATTGATACCTTAGATAAAATTATACCAAAAAAAATCAATGTTCTCAACTTATGGAAGGAGACAGTAGAGATCGATTTTGGAAAACAAGACAACACTATAGGCCAGTATGCTGTAAAATCTCTAGAGGCCGCCGTTATAGCTCTTAAGCAACACAAGATTGACGCACTTGTAACCGCTCCAATAAACAAATCAAACATACAATCAGAGACCTTTAATTTTCCTGGCCACACAGATTATCTGCAACAAGAATTGGAGGGAGACAGCTTGATGTTGATGATTTCAGAAACCTTAAGAGTGGGTCTTTTGACAGATCATGTAGCGGTAAAAGATATTTCGGCAAACATCACCAGAGAGGTCATAGAAAAAAAGATCAATACCATCCATAAAACGCTAATTCAAGATTTTGGAATTGCCAAGCCAAAAATAGCCGTTTTGGGTATTAATCCTCACACCGGAGATAACGGTGTTATTGGAAATGAGGATGACACAATTATGCGCCCAACGCTTGATAATTTGCGCAACAACGGTAAAACGGTCTTCGGCCCTTATGCCGCAGACAGTTTTTTTGGCAGTGCAAACTATAAAAACTTTGATGTTATTATTGCCTCATACCATGACCAAGGCCTTGTCCCATTTAAGACACTAGCCTTTGGCTCTGGGGTAAACTACACCGCCGGTCTTAGTGAGATAAGAACTTCGCCAGATCACGGCACCGCCTATGACATTGCCGGGAAAAACAAAGCAGATTTCACTTCTTTTAGAGCAGCAGTTTTTAGCGCTATTACTATTTTTAAAACAAGGAAAGCGTATCTGGTTTCTGCAGAAAATCCCTTAAAAATTAGCAAGCGAAAGCCCTTTGTAAAAAAGTAGTGATAAAATAATTTGCAAATGAAATAATTTTTTATCTTTGCAGCCGCTTTATGCGTAAGGCGGATATTTCAATTTGGTGTGATTATGAGAGATTTGAAAGAATTTACAATCCCTTTTGTTGGGTTGAAACTTGGAGAGCATCACTTTGATTTTACAATAGACAATACGTTCTTTGAGCATTTTGAGTATGACGAGTTTAATGGAGCAACCATTTCTCTGGACGTACTGCTAGATAAAAAAACAACCTTTATGGAGTTTACATTAACCTACACGGGTGATGTAAATGTAAATTGTGATGTAACCAACGAGTCTTATAACGAGTCTGTGGCTGGAAGCTACCATTTTATTGTAAAGTTTGGAGATGATTTTAATGATGAAAATGAAGATTTACTGCTAATTCCACACGGGAGCTATGAGGTAAATATTCAGCAATTCATTTACGAGTCTGTAATTTTAAATTTACCCAGCAGAAGAATACACCCAGGAATAGAAGATGGAACATTGCAAAGTGACATTCTCGACAAACTTGAAGAGTTAAGCCCAAAGGCAACCAAAGAAGATACAGAAGAACCCCAACAAGGACCAACAGATCCAAGATGGGATTCATTAAAAAAATTATTAAACGAAAAATAATAGAGCGTAATGGCACATCCTAAAAGAAAAATCTCCAAAACTAGAAGAGATAAAAGAAGAACACATTACAAAGCAGTTGCACCGCAAATTGCTACAGATCCTACAACCGGAGAATCGCA
>ENA-ORDA01001099-ORDA01001099.1-marine-metagenome-genome-assembly--contig:-NODE-1099-length-24059-cov-5.586440_pt1 | contig 24059 bp, 21 predicted proteins | sample MGYA00237778_ERZ508506 | MGnify/ENA primary metagenome ERZ508506 (study PRJEB26177, sample SAMN06267891) | marine metagenome | isolation source: Monterey Bay, California, USA | place: Pacific... | reverse complement strand
ATGTGCAGATCGCAACCTCATTGGTATGACGGTTAGCTGTGATTCTGTCGACGTTTCCGCTGGCGGTCTGAGAGTATCCTCTGACACCCATATTCCTGAAGGGAGTCAGGTCGACCTTTGGATTGATGTCAATGCCGGCCCAGGTAAATTCTTTCTGACCAGTGACATTCGCTGGAGCACAACAACAGGTGACGGAGGCTATCAGTTTGGCGCTAAGTTAAGGGACGGCGCTGCAACCGATATCAGTGAATGGCGGGCGCTACAGGCTTGAGATTGCAAACCTAGTCTCTCTCCAGTCAAGTCTTGTTGATCCGGGGGCCATCGCGGGTATCCTCTACTTCGTAGCCCCTGGACAGCAATTCATCTCTAATTTCGTCCGCTAACTGCCAATTTTTGTCTTTTCTTGCGGTCTGCCGCTCATCCGCCAGCTTGCTAATATGCTCAGGAATTTCTAGCACTGCAGGTTCCCATTTCGCAATATCCAACCCGAACACCTGATCGAACGCGAGTAATGTCGCTTTTTTACAACCATCCTCGATATCTGATTTTACCAGCTCCCAGGTCACGGCCAATGCCCGCGGTAAATTGAGGTCATCATTCACAAAACCAAGGAATCTGTCGTAAAAGTCGGCATCAACCACGGTCGGTTCTCCCCAACCGTATGCTGCTTGGTAAAGTCGGCCTAGTGCAACATTATTAGCTTCCAGACTTTCCCAAGAAAATGACATCTGGGTTCTGTAATGTGCGCTCAGGCAAAAATACCGGTAGCTCATAGCAGAGAAGCCTTTCTCCGAGAGTGTCGCCAGTCGAAGAAAATCGCCTGTTGATTTAGACATTTTTGCTTCGTTCAGCTGCAAAAAATACCCATGCATCCAAAAATTAGCTAGCCGTGTGCCCCTGCTTGCCTCGGTTTGGGCGATTTCATTGGAGTGATGTATTGGAATGTGATCTTCTCCACCGCAGTGGATATCAAAATAGTCACCGAGATATTTGGCAGCCATGGCTGAACATTCGATATGCCAGCCAGGAAACCCTATGCCCCACGGGCTTTCCCACTCCATTTCCCGCTGCTCGTCCTTCGGCGAGAATTTCCACAAGGCAAAATCGGTAACAAATCGACGCTCTGAGTCAACTCGAGCCCCCTCTTGCAGCCCTTCGATATTTAATCTAGCCAAATAGCCATAGCTATTGAGCTTTCTCGAATCGAAATAGATCCCGTCAGATGTCCGATAAGTGAAGCCCTTATTCTCAAGATCTTGAATAAAATCTAACTGTTCGCGGATATGGTCTGTTGCCTTACACCAAATTGTGGGTGGTGAAATGTTCAGCGCTGTAAGGTCCGACTTGAATGCTTCAGTGTAACGTTCGGCGAGTTCCCATGCGGTCAAACCGGTTCGTCGGGCGCTGAGCGCCATTTTGTCCTCGCCTGTGTCAGCATCGGAAGTCAGATGTCCAACATCGGTAATATTCATGACAAGATTTACATCATAACCATTCAGCGTAAGCGTGCGTCGCAGCAGGTCTTCGAACACGTAGGTACGCAAATTACCAATGTGGGCAAAATTGTAAACCGTAGGTCCACAGCAATAGATCCCAGCCTTTCCCGGTTCAAGGGGTTCGAAGGGTCTCACCCTTCGTTCGTAGGTATCGAATAACCGCAGTGGTTGTGATTCAGACATGGCGGGGTCGCATCAGGTAACTAAGCAGCGCATAATAATGAAAATCGCTGCTTTAACAAGCGGTATCAGGCATATCGTTCAGCCATCACTCGCTCGACTGTGTCGACAATGACCTGAGTTTGTTGATCAAGCTCGACATTAACCGGATCACCCACCTTCATCAGCGAGAAGTTTGTCCGTTCTAGCGTTTCTGGTATCAGATTGATGGAAAATTGCTCCCCATTAACCTCAGCAATCGTCAAGCTCGCCCCGTTTAGTGCCAGAAAACCCTTGTTAAAGACATACTTCATCCAACCAGCATCACCTGTCAGGGTGATTTTGCGGTTGTTTTCGGAATCCACAACGCTTGACACTGTTGCAACATCAATCACGTGCCCAGAAAGTATATGCCCGCCGACTTCTGCACCGGCATGCGCGGAACGTTCAATATTAACCAAGCTACCAACTGCTAATTCGCTGGTATTGCTGATTTCAAGCGTCGCGGCAATAGCATCAAAGAAAACTTCGTCCTCGATCAAATGGGTCACGGTGAAACAGGTACCGTTAACAGCGACGCTAGCGCCTGTTTCTAGACCTTCCCTTAGCGCGTCAGAAAAACGGATGCCAAAGGTCATCAAGCCCGTTTTTTGTTCCAGACTTGTTATAGGTAGCAGTGCTTGAACGATGCCGGTGTACATTTGCTTGCCTCGATACTTGTTAAATAACTTTCATCCATATGATCGTACCTGAGCGTGTCCGGTGTCAATCGTTAAAGCGTATTACATAACACATTAAATATACTATTTATCAGCATGATTTATATGATTTTATACCCAGATCAATCCGGAGTTTTCCTTCATATCATCGAGCCTGTCACTCGGGTATTATTGATACCAATAGACTTTGCGCTTTTATTTATTCGCGGTTGAATCTCAACACCAAACTACTTGGAGACTTTTACCTTTGATTCCAATCAAAATGCTCGCACTGGACCTTGATGGCACTTTGGCGATAGACAACCACCAAGTGTTACCTGCGACGAGAGATGCGCTGAAGCATCTTCATGATGCCGATGTTGAAGTCGTTATTGCAACCGGCAGAAGATATCGGTCGACACGATATGTCATTGATAATCTCGGTTTTGAGGTGTTTGCGGTCTGCAACGGCGGTGCACTAGTGAAAATGCCGGACACATCAACATTACACGAATCGTCTTTTTCCAGTCGTCAGATAAACGATCTGGCCGAAATCGCCCGTGATATGGAGATTCCGCTGATGGCTCAACGGGATGCGCATGATAGAGGTGGCGCTGATTTTGTGATCGACGATCAATCTCCCTGGCGTCATTCGTTCCATCAGTACTTTGAGGCAAACAAGCAGTGGGGAGTCGCCACGGATATCACGACGCAACCTGCTGAGTTTGTGGTTGCCTCGACGTTTGGCGAAGAATCTAACTTGCAGGCATTTCGAGACCGCATTGATGCCCAGCATCCTGGGGAATACAACAATATTATCGTGCCGCCATTTAATACTGATGACTATTATATGGAGATAAGCCAGTCAGCCATCTCGAAATGGCAGGGACTACAGCATTTGATGACGCATTTTGATATCCCCGCTGAAGCGCTTTGCTGTGTCGGTGACGAGCTGAACGATTTGTCGATGCTGATGGCCGCAACCCATAGCGTTGCAATGGGTAATGGCAATAAAGCACTACATCCCCATGTGACCTTTGTTTGCGGCAATCATGATGAAGATGGCATCCTTGAGGTTGTTGACTATATCCAACACCACAATGCGCGTTGCTAACCGCCTTTTAGCCTGAGACTACCCATGATTGACCTTAGAAGTGACACGGTGACAAGACCTACACCGGAAATGCTAACAGCCATGATGGCGGCTGAAACTGGCGACGACGTTTATGGCGAGGACCCGACGGTTAACGAACTGGAATCGTATGCAGCCGAGCTGACTGGTCACGAAGCGGCGCTGTTTGTGTCCACAGGTACACAAGGTAATTTGTTAGCGCTGCTCAGTCAGTGCGATCGTGGACATGAGTACATCGCGGGTCAGGAAGCACACAGTTATAAATTTGAGGGCGGTGGGGCCGCAGTATTGGGCGGCATTCAGCCACAACCCCTGCCCTTCAATCCTCGTGGTGAACTGGTGCAAGATCAGGTCAATCAAGCCATCAAACCGGATGACTTTCACTTCGCCAGAACGCAACTCGTGTGTCTTGAAAATACTCAAGGTGGCAAAGTGTTGTCCTCGGACTATTTGAATCAGTTTGGCGCTTTTGTCAGATCCAAGGATCTGAGATTTCACTTAGATGGTGCCCGAGTATTTAATGCTGCAGTTCGCCAGAATGTTCCAGTAAAGGCAATTACTGGCTTGTTTGATTCTGTTTCTATTTGCCTCTCCAAGGGGCTTGGTTGTCCTGCTGGATCCTTGTTGGTTTCAGATGCCGTAACGATCCAAAAAGCGCGCAGGTACCGAAAGATGCTCGGCGGCGGCATGCGGCAAGTCGGTATTATCGCCGCAAGCGGAATGTTTGCGTTGCAGCATCACGTCGATCGGCTGGAAATTGATCACCGGAACGCATCAAACCTGGGAGATGCACTATCTCAGCTCGAACATATTAGCCTTGCCGAACCTGTGCAAACCAATATGGTCATGCTTGACTTGAGTGGTGTTGACGTTAAACGACTGCAGGCATTTCTACTTAAACGCGAAATTCAAATTTCCGGTCCAAGGTTGGTGACTCACCTTGATATTAGCGCTGAGGACATCGAGGTCATCATCGGAGCGTTTAGGCAGTTCGAAGAGGCAGGTTGAAACCAAAGATGGTGTCAATCAGACGTCCTTGCCCGGTTTCAGAAATGAACTCAGCCAGCCCAAGATTGAGTTATCAGCAAGTTTCTCGCCGAAATATTGTTCCTCAAACTCGTGATAAGGCTGGTCTCCGGTAAATAACGCCTTGCGGCTTGTCAGATTTTCGGTAGGCATCTCTTTGACGACGCGCGCGGGATTCCCAACAACAATTGTATTTGCCGGTACATCTTTAGTGACGACAGAATATGCGCCAACGATACTGTTTTCGCCAATCGTGACACCTTTGGTTATCAGGGCACTGTCTCCTATCCACACATTGTCTTTTAGAACGATAGGCGCTGTGTTGCCTGGCGCGTAAATTCGGTGCTGGATATCGTGCCAATCCGCATCTGACAGGTAGCAATTCATCGCCAGCAGACAACTATCTCCTATCGTGATCGAATTTGCTGAAGATATGCGAACGCCAGGGTTAATTACACCATAGTCGCCAATACTGATTTCGCCAAGATTTTCAAACACAGCCAACCTTACGGGTTTGTCTGCCAGCGCCATCACATGAACATGGTCACCCAATTTAATGCCTGTACCCGATATCTCGAGGTAACCAGGATTGATCACACGCAAATCAATGCCTGAAGCATCAAGATGAGGCCGAACGTAGTGATCGATATAAATCTCGTTCACAAAGGTTTGGAACTTCCTTAACCAGTTAGGGCGGTGATCTTTTCGCAATCGTTTGGTCCTGATGTCGAATTTGGTCGGTTTCTGAAGTGCCTATCATGACAATTAAGGTCAATCGAAAACACTGTTTTCTTACTCGATAATCGGTAGTCATCACCACGATTCTGTGTAAGCATTAGCCCTCGAAAAATGAGGCGGTAAGAATCTCAATGCCAAAAGGCAACATCATATTCCTAAACGGAACTTCAAGTGCCGGGAAAACAACGTTATCTCACAAGCTGCAGGAGCTATTGGACGAGCCCTATGTTCACATGGCGCTAGATCAGTTCCGAGACGGTTTACCAGACAAATTTCGAGGATTGAATTCGCCGCCAGGTACAACAGGGTCCAGAGGACTCAATGTTGTACCGGTCATTGATGGTGACAAAGCTTATACATCGATCCAATTTGGTGAAGACGGTAAAAAGATGTTGCGAGGTATGCGACGCGCTATCGCCGCGATGGTCGAAAGTGGCAACAACGTCATTATCGATGACATTATTTTATCGAGTGAATTTTTGGATGATTATTTGGATGTGTTTTCTCATCTCGACGTGACCTTCGTCGGCGTTCAGTGCCCGCTAAACGTGATTGAGAATCGAGAATCTGCTAGGCCCGGCAGGTTTCCTGGCACCGCCGCGGGTCATTTTAATATTTGTCACTCCCACGGTATTTATGACGTTGTGGTAGATACTTCAAGCGATGAACCTCTCCATTGCGCTAAACAGGTTGTCAATTTTGTCAAGCAGCAGCGTCCGGGAGCTTTTAGCCAATTAGCACAAGAGCGAGCAAACCTTGACTAACACAACACCTGCAAACCCGCCCGAAGAGTTCCTTGGTCATCCACGGGGACTGGTCGTACTTTTCTTTACAGAGATGTGGGAGCGCTTCAGCTACTACGGTATGCGCTCTCTGCTGGTGCTCTTTCTCATCAAGCATATGCTTTTTGGAGACAGGGAAGCCGCACTCATATATGGGAGTTACGGATCCCTGGTGTATGCCATGCCAGTACTCGGTGGCCTGATCGCCGATCGATATCTTGGATATCGCAAAGCCGTGACTTTTGGCGCGGTACTGTTGGTATGCGGTCACTTTGGTATGGCCTTCGAAGGACCCGCGGCTGTTGTAAAGGAAGTCGCCGGTGAATCCGTGGTCGTCCGATCGGGTTTGCATGAGCAGGTGTTCTTCCTATCACTAGCATTCATTATCACCGGAGTCGGATTTCTCAAGGCGAATATCTCAACCATGGTTGGATGTTTATATCCAGAAGGAGACGTGCGGAGAGATGGCGGATTCACCATCTTTTACATGGGCATTAACGTCGGCGCATTCGTTTCGACCCTCGCCTGCGCCTACTTAGGTGAAACCTATGGCTGGCGGTACGGCTTTGGACTTGCAGGTCTTGGGATGTTATCTGGCTTGCTCGTATTTCAACTGAATCAAAAATTGCTAATGGGTTACGGTGAGCCACCCGAGCCTGAATTTTTGGGGGCTAAACGATTAGGGTTTCTGACGACAGAGAGCCTTATCTACCTGATGAGTACGCTGGCTATCATTATGGTCTGGCAGTTGATTCAGCACACTTCCGAGCTTGGCCTTTTGTTGTTGCTAGTGGGTGCCTTCGTCGTCGGCTGGATTATCTGGTTTTCCCTTTCAAAATGTGAGCCGCTTGAGCGTGACCGGATGTTGGTGATGTTAGCGCTAATTATTGTTTCTGTGTTGTTTTGGGCACTGTTTGAGCAGGCAGGCTCCTCATTAACGTTGTTTACAGATCGGAATGTAAATAAGGGAGACATACTGACGGCTGGAATGTTTCAGTCATTTAATGCCCTATTCATCATCATTTTTGCGCCTGTGTTCGCCTGGATATGGGTTTATCTATCAAACAAAGGCTTGGAACCCTCTACACCTGCGAAATTTGGCCTAGCAATCATCCAAGTTGGACTCGGATTTGCCGTACTTGTACTGGGAATACAGTTTGCTGACGAGGGTGGGCAAGTCGCCGCATTCTGGCTTATTCTCATGTACTTGCTTCACACAACGGGCGAGCTGTGTCTATCACCGGTTGGATTGTCGATGGTCACCAAACTCTCGGTAACGCGCGTTGCTGCAATGATGATGGGCGTTTGGTTTCTTTCGAGTGCATTTGCGTCATATGCCGGGGGCATGATCGCTGGTGCGATGGCGATAGAAAGCACGGGGGCTGGAGATATAGACCCGCTCTCCTCTATCGTTGTTTACTCTGAGGTATTTGAGAAGTTGGCCATCGTGGCGGTCGTCATGGGGGCAGTGCTGTTGGCCTTTGCGCCTTGGCTCAGTCACAAAATGAAGATTTCAAACGGATAATAGCACTGTGCGTGTGTCAGATGAGACGCGCGATCCCTCGATAATTGAAGGTCGCTATCTTCGGACCCTCAATATAGCGGCGTTCTATTTCATCAAAACGAAAACCGGCGTCCACAATCATCTGATCAGGCTTGCGGTTGAGATGGCATCCACCTGCGATGACCGACCAGATTGGATCAATCCTCTTCTGCCACTTGACCACCTCGGGTTCCGGTGCTTCACCATGTTCGACGAACAGCAACCGTCCCTCGGGTTTAAGCACTCGGCGGATCTCACTTAGCGCTCTCATAGGATCCGGTATCGTACATAACGACCAGGTAACAACGGCGCTATCGAACGTGTTGTCTGCAACAGGAATATCTTCTGCGCCTTTCGCAATAAATTCCACATCGATGTCTGCATCTGCAGCCAAAGCACGGGCGTAGGTTTGCAGCTCTTCCGAGGGATCCACACCCGTTACTTGCACGTCTTTTTGATATAAGGGGATGTTCAATCCAGATCCAATGCCAATCTCAAGTACTTTGCCGCTTGCAAGGGGAATTTGCTTCTTGCGCAGATATGACATGCCAGGACTTTTCATCGCAGCATTTAGTAGTTTTGGTAACAGGTACTTCTCGTAGAATCCCACGTAACATCAACCTCTTTCTGCACCACATTAATAGGCTGTCACTCTGACACACAATAAAAGCGATGCACACTTATTATCCCTCGGCGACAAATTCTCTGTTATAAAGTCCATCATTCAATGAATCGAGCGATTTGTATTTAAGGGAAGCGAGCATGAGTGGAACTGAAATTGTTGAACTGAGCGCAATGTTTGATGCGGCAGAAAATATTGTTGTTTTCACCGGTGCCGGCATCAGCACTGAGTCTGGTATCCCGGACTTCCGCGGTCCAAATGGTATTTGGAAGACGATGACGCCTATCGACTTTTCTGACTTTGTTGCATCGGAAGACGTGCGGCGAGAATCCTGGCGACGAAAATTCAGTGGTGGTTCAACCATGGCTGAAGCTGAACCGAACGCTGGCCACCTGGGGGTACTTGAATTAGACAGACGCGGGAAGTTAAACGCGGTGATTACTCAGAATGTTGACGGACTGCACCAAAAGTCCGGCATCGATGACGGTAAGGTGATCGAATTACACGGCAATGCAAATTACGCCACTTGCCTCGATTGCCACAAGCGTTTTGAGTTATCTGAAATAGCGTCAATATTTAACCAAAATGAAACTGTTCCATACTGCGATCAATGCGGCGGAATTTTGAAAACAGCAACAATTTCGTTTGGCCAGTCAATGCCGGAAGTCCCGATGGCACGCTCACAAGAAGCTGTTATGTCCTGTGACCTAATGCTGGCGATGGGGTCCTCTCTGACCGTATATCCGGCTGCTGCATTCCCGCGAATTGCAAAACAAAATGGGGCCAGGCTGGTAATTATTAACAACGAACCTACCGATCTTGACGCTGTATGTGATCTGGTTTTGCATGAGCCAATTGGTCTGACATTATCCGCTGCGCTAAACATCTAGCAGTTAGATCAGTTGCTCAGGCTAAAACCGAGGAGATCAAATCTGTTAGTTCTCTGATGTCAATTGGTTTGCTGATCGCATGCCTGATATTCAATGAGTGCTGGGATTGCCGCTCAATCAGATCATGATCCGCTGTACACAAAACGACCGGTATCTCGATATGTATTGCTTGTAGCTTCGTCGCAAGATCAATCCCGGTCATTCCCGGCATCACTTGATCAAGAATGAGCAGATCCACTTTGTCGCTGTGATTAACGAGGTACTCATAGGCGACTGAACTTTCGGTAAATACCGTTGCCTTGTGGTGACTAGAACGCATTAATTCGCCGAGAAAATTAGCGATTGAAGGTTCATCGTCAACAATGACGATATGTCGCGAATTCAAGGATGTGGTATTTTTCGAACTGGCGCCGCTGTTGTCTGTGCCATTGTATGCCTGAAGCACCTGATCAGGCCCTTGGGCCATTTGCATTCGGTTTTTACGCGACCGCTCTTGTCTTATTAACGTGTCAGCACTGGCAAGTCCTTCGCTAACTGCACGTTGATAACGTCGGATCGCAGAGAGCTTTTCCCCAGCGAACATCTCTTCTTCTGACAACATCATGGTGAGTAGTTCAGAATAGCCGATCGCACTTGAAAGTGTATTGCTCATATCTTGAACAAATTTTCGCGCGGGTTTGCTGCTTTCCTGCAACTGTCTGCCGAGGACCTTGCTTTCACTGATATCTTGCACGAACAGGTCTACCCCGCCGGCTTTATTGCTCGAACAGGAAGCCTGAATTGTTTTGCTGCCGATATCCAACAGCAGTTGCAGCTCAACACTCTGGTCTGGGTTTCGATTGACCACCAGACTATCGAATTGCTGCCTGACATCCGGATGTAGAAAATCCACGATCAATGAGCCAGGTTCGCAGTGAACGAGCCTTCGGGCGTATTGGTTAACGAATACGACTGCCAGGTCCTCATTCAGATAAATATAACCGAAAGGTGCAGATTCCAGCGTATCTATCTCAGGTGAATTCAATGTGACTCTCCTTCCTTTCCCTGTATCGGTCCTGCTTTGCATAACTGTCGTTCACGCTAGCACTATAAGTGTCTGAACGACATCGAGCAATTCCTGTGCATCAAGGGCTGCTTCGCAAGTTAACGATCCCCGATTGCGATAGCCGGTCAGATTGGAAGGGTTTGGGTTACCGTGAGTTGCAACCCGAGCAGACTATGAAGGGAAGAGCGAGCACACTAGGTCGATAAAATTATTCTGCTGAAGTACTCGATGAATTCTCTGTGATGTTTCGCGACCTGAAGGCGAATCAATGCCTCCTCGCCCTTCTTGCTCGTTAAATATTCAAAACAATCAGCGATCTGAGTTTTAGTACCCAGTACGGTTTGAATTTCCTCATTAAGAAAGTCATGAAGCACAGGGAGTTCGCTTTCTTCAATCCCGCTTTTTTCGGGATCAAGGGCTGCATTACCCCAAATAGTGCAGATATAAACCTGAAACAGATCCTTATCAATAAATTTGTCCTCTATCATGCAGTTATCGATAATTTCCTGAACCGCAGGCGAAAACCTGACTCTAGCTTCTTCTACATTCATCGCTGATTATTGCTTAACTCGGATTGACTATGGGCGTTTGGTGCCACAGCTTTTAACTGCTGACCGGGCAATTATACCTCGAATATTGATCTTCACACGGTTTGTTTTCCTGGCGTTAGCATCGGCGCTGAAAAGCGTCTTTCGCTAGTGGTATTTTTGCCAGGAAATCCTCGCTAAACTTCACCTCAGACGGACTTCCGTGGAATAAATGTTGGACCAAGACAACCCGGACATCAGCGCCCTACCCCGCAAGATTATCCATATTGATATGGACTGTTTTTATGCGGCTGTGGAAATGCGGGATGCACCAGAATTGTCGAACAAACCTATCGCTGTAGGGGGCGCTGCAAATAAACGGGGTGTCATTTCAACTTGCAATTATATCGCTCGAGCATTTGGTGTTCATTCCGCCATGGCAACCGGCTATGCGATGAAGCTTTGTCCTGACCTGATAGTCATTCCGGGTCGCATGAGTCACTACCAGCAAATATCAAAATCTATTCACGAAATATTTCGGCGCTACACGGACGTGATCGAACCGTTGAGCCTTGATGAAGCCTTCCTTGATGTAACCGGATCCGAGCATTTTGGGGGTAGCGCAACGCGGATTGCTGCAGATATTCGTCGTGCGATCGCCAGCGAACTTAATCTCACGGCGTCAGCAGGTGTTGCGCCGAACAAGTTTCTGGCAAAAGTTTGCAGTGACGAGAATAAACCAGACGGTCAATGTGTGGTGACTCCAGACGGCGTGGATGATTTCGTCAGTACCCTTTCCTTGAAAAAAATTCCAGGTGTCGGAAAAGTTACGGTGAAGCGACTGGCCGCTGAGGGCCTGCACACGTGTGCAGATGCCCAGGCAATGGGCGAAGAACAGCTGGTGAAGCGATTTGGACGGCTGGGTCGACTACTTCACAAACGCTGTCGCGGTATTGATGAGCGGCCTTTAACAACGCAATGGGTTCGAAAATCTCTCAGCGTGGAGAGAACTTTCGCAGAGGATGTCGCTGGATTGCCAGAAGCTGAGAAAATACTCAATCGACTATTCGAAGAGCTGGAGAGTAGACTCAAACCGCATCGATCGCGAGGCATACGGAATCAGCAGATAAAGCTCAAATTTGCGGACTTCCAAACCACCACCATCGAACGCGCCAGTGACGCCTTAACATGCAGTCTTTACCTGGCGCTGTTACCTGAAATTTGGGCGCGCGGAAATGGACGCAGCATTCGTTTATTGGGGCTGGGGGTTGGGTTTCAGGACGAATCTAGCCCTGAAAACCACCAGCAAATGAATTTGTTCTAGCCTGAAATACGCACCGGCAACTCACGAATGCCGTGAATGAAATTCGACCGCAAGTAGGTTGGATCGCCTGTCACTTCCATGCGCGGGAAACGTTTAAGGATTTCTTCCCATAGGACGTTGAGCTGCATTTCGCCCAGCCGATTCCCGACACAGCGATGGATACCAAATCCGAATGATAGATGTTTACGCGGGTTAGGCCGGTCAATGATAAAACTGTTGGCATTCTCAATTTCGGATTCATCCCGATTGCCAGAGATATACCACATGACCATCTTGTCGCCCGCTTTGATTTGTTTGCCACTAATTTCGATATCTCGCATTGCGGTTCTGCACATATGCGCGACGGGTGATTGCCAGCGAATGATTTCAGGCACCATTTTCGGCACAAGGCCAGGGTTGTTCAGTAGCTTTGTGTATTCATCCTGATGACGATGTAGCGCCAGTACGCCGCCACTGATTGAGTTACGAGTCGTATCATTGCCACCGACAATAAGTAGCAGCATGTTTCCTAGAAACTCGTTGGGAGTCATATCCTTGGTCGATTCACCGTGCGCCAGGGTAGAGATGAGATCATCAGCGACCAAAGGCGCAGCAGCGCGTTCTTTCCAAATCGCATCGAAATACTCGAAACAGCGCCAGAGTTCTTGAAAGCCTTCCTCGGGTGTTTCAAAAAAATCGGGGTTGCTCAGATTTTCAACCGTATCTGACCAGTGTACGAGTTTATGGCGATCTTCCTGAGGCACATTGAATATCGTCGCGAGCATTTGTCCCGTCAGTTCCACGGACACTTCTTTCACCCAGTTAAAGTCTTCGTTTCTTGGCAAATTATCGAGAATTGTCCCTGCGCGTTCCTGTATCAACCCCCGCAATTCTTGCAGACGTTTTGGTGTAAAAGATGGCGCAACGACTTTGCGCTGGTCATCGTGTTTGGGGGGGTCCTGCATGATAAACATCGGCAGGTAAAAAGGAGAGTCTTTGGCTGGTGTCTCGGTCGGTCTGCCACCCATGCGTATGCCGCCGTTGTCGATATCACTCGAAAAAACCTCATGGTTGGAATCAATCGCCATGATGTCTTTGAAGGTCGTGGCGGACCAATATGGACCAAACATGCTTTCCTGCGTCAGGTGAAGCGGATCTTCCGCTCTGAGGCGCTCAAAATAAGGCTCAAACTTATCGTGTTCAAACAGCGAGGGATGCCCCGGGTCCAACTCTGCCAGCGGAATTTCTGCAGGATCCTGATGGACATCTATGGCCCATTTTTCCTGAGTTTCGCGATTGGTCACACTCACCTGTGCGCTGGGGTCAATATTGGCATCTGACATGTGGGTCCTTATCTAAACGTTCAAAAAAAGAGTAAGAATACTAGATCGTTCCGGTATCACGAATCAAGTAGTCTTATCCCGCAGGTAAAATCTGCAACAATGTTATCCAGTTGTACCTCAACCAGAGACTATTCTGTATGATGGCGCCCTGTGCGATTTAGGCAATACCGACTTAAAAGCGCATGCATTGCGAAGTCGCGTTAGGCAAACGGAATGCCAGTTACTGAATAAGAAATCACGATCATGAGAAAAACAAAGATTATTTGTACCATTGGTCCCGCCACGGCCAGTTACCCGATGCTAGAAAAACTTGCACATGCCGGGATGGACGTTGTGCGTCTCAACATGTCTCACGGTGACCATGAATCCGCGGCAGCAGTCATCAAGTCAATCAAGACGCTCAACAAAAAGATCCCTTATCCCGTAGCGATCTTGATGGACACACAGGGTCCTGAAATCCGCACAGGTGATCTGGTCAATGATCTTGAGCTCAAAAATGGTTCAGAGATATCAATTACGGTGAGAGACTCGGTTGATGTGGAGCGCTCCTCTATCCATATCCACTATGATGATCTGATAGAAACGGTGAGTGTCGGTGACAGAATTACAGTCGACAATGGCATCATCAATCTCGAAGTACTTGAAAAGCAGTCAGATGGCATTATGCGCTGCCGGGTTATCGATGGCGGTATCCTAAAAAGCAAACGTCATGTGAACCTACCTGGCATACGCGTCAATTTACCTGCGATCACCAAGAAAGATAAAGAAGACATTCTTTTCGCGCTGGAACAGCAAGTCGATTTCATCGCGCTTTCATTTGTGCGGGAAGCCGCGGACGTCCGGGAACTCAGGGAGTTAATGGGAGAGAAAGCTGGCAAGATCAAGATAATCTCAAAGATCGAAGATCAATCCGGGGTGACTAATCTGGCAGAAATCATTGACGAGTCAGACGGCATCATGGTGGCAAGAGGAGATCTTGGTGTAGAAATCAATGTCGCGTCTCTGCCCAATGTACAAAGAAAAATTGTGAAGTTGTGTGCCGAAAAAGGTAAGCGAGTGATCGTTGCGACGCATTTACTCGAATCCATGATTGAAAACCCAATTCCTACACGCGCCGAAGTGACCGACGTTGCGAACGCAATTTATGAAGAAGTTGATGCAGTGATGTTATCCGGTGAAACAACCGTCGGCAAATATCCGGTTCGTTGCGTGGAGCAACTAGTAGAGATTGCAGAAATCACCGAAGCGATTCCAGGACTGTCTTTTAGCGACAACCTGATTTGTGACAATGATAAACAACATCTTGCTGTGACGGCTGTCAACCTAGCCGAATCACTGGGTGCCGCTGGCATTGTTGTCATCACTCGTAGAGGTTACATGGCTGACTATGTCACCAACTGTCGTCCCAACAAGACCAGAATCTATGCTTTTACTAACGACTCCCAGACCCGAAGGCGTCTGATACTGAACAGGAACCTATCCGCTTTCAGAACTGCGTTCAGTCGGGAGCCCGAAAAAACACTCCAAACCGCGTTTGACGTGCTTTTGAACAGGGAAAACTTTTCAGCGGGCGATAAAGTTGTGGTGATCTCCGATGTATTGGAAGGTGTGGGTATCGAGGCGATTCAAATTCGCCATCTGCTGCCGAAAGAACCGGTCGTTGCAGAGGGATAACATCAGACCCGTCGTCATCTTGTATGCAGGGTTAGGCAAATATCTTGCCTGGATTAAGGATGTCCTTCGGGTCTAACGACTGTTTGAGCATCTTCATTAGGTTGATCTCGTCACTGTTTCTTGACCAACTCAAATACTCCTTTTTCTGCAGTCCAATACCATGTTCGGCCGAAACCGAACCTCCGCGGGCAGGAAGACCGGCGTAGACCGTCTCATCAATCGCTTTTTTTGCCTCAATCGATGAATCGCCGTTGCCAACGATAATATGCAGGTTACCGTCGCCCAGATGGCCAAAAATCATGCAGCTGTGATCTGGCCATTGCTCCGTTAATGACGCTTTCAGCTCCTCAACGTAGGATTCCATATGATTGAGTGACACACTGATATCGAACGCGAAAATAGGCGCATTCTGGGCCACCTGCCCTACGTCATCACGTATCGCCCACAAAGCATCTCTCTCGCCTTGGTTCTGAGCAATAACTGCATCGGCAATCAGTTCTTGTTCTAGTGCCTCACTCAATGCCGCCACAAATCGTTCCTGGTCCGCGGTGATCGAGCCTCCTAACGCTTCCAGCAAAACGTAATATTTGTAGTTATCGGGCAGAGGTGCCCTGCCTTCTGCAGGTGGTTTTGTAACCAGCTGATAGTAGTCTTGCCAAAGTACTTCATAAGCACTCAGGGTGCCACCAAGCGCTGAATCTATGTGATTTAGAAATTCTGTCACCTTTGTAAAATCGTCTATTGCAAGCAAAGCCATTTCTTGGCTCACCGGCAATGGGCGCATTCTAAGCACGAGTCTGGTAACAACGCCCAGGGTTCCCTCTGAGCCAATGAACAGCTGTTTTAAGTCGTATCCTGTGTTGTTTTTGAGAATCTTGTTCATTGAAGAAATTATCGTACCGTCTGCCAGTACAACTTCCATGCCTAGAACTTGATCACGCATCATACCGTAGCGAATCACGCGGTTACCTCCGGCATTCGTTGATGCATTGCCGCCTATGGTCGCAGTTCCCCTTGCGCCGAGGTCAAGTGGAAATAACATGCCCGCCTCGTCAGCCTTTTCTTGAACTGTTTGTAAAGGTACGCCGGCTTGCACTGTCATCGTTCGGCTTTGAACATCAATGTCCTCGATTGCATTCATTCGTTCAAGGCTTAGAGCAAGTTCCTGCTGATTGGACTGAGTCGCATCAACCAAACCGGTTAGGCCACCGTGGGGCACGACGGGTTGATCCATCTCGTGGCAGATTGCCAGGATTTGAGCAACCTCTTCTGTAGATCTGGGTCGCACAAGTGCAATGGGTAAGTTTGAGCCTGGGAAAAGTCTCTCGCTTAAGGCATCGCCACTGATAAGCCCACCAGCACTAACAACTTTGGATAGCTTTTCCAATAAACCAAGCATAGGACTCACCGCACCTCAATTTTCCAAAATACTATCACAGTCACGAAATCCTGTCTGATCCGTCATCGATCGAGTAACGGTTAGCGCACTTATAGATTGCTCAGGTGAGTAATGCCATTTCTGCCTAGCGACACGATTGGTAGATATTTTCACGTCTTGGTGATCCAACGACCATCAAAACGCAATGCCTTAGTCTCTCTGGGAGACACCGCGATATTGTTGGTAAAGCAGCCCTCCGACAATTAACAACAGTCCAATATAGGTGGTAGAGTGAATACTCTCTCCAAGAATCAGGTGTATCAGAACGAGAGAAATGAACGGGGAAATAAACACCAGATTGCTAACGCGGCTTGTATTTTCAGCCATTTTAAGAGCTTTTGACCAGAGCAGGAAAGCGATGGCCATTTCCGCAACTCCTATGTAAACCGCACCGATTAGATGGTCGGTTGAAGCCACGACGGGCGAAGAGAATATCAAGCAAGCGAAAAAAGACACGGGAAGAGCCACAACAAAATTTAGGCAAACTGCGACTGAAGGCTCCCGCTCATCGCGGACGTTAATAATCCAGTAGGTCGCCCAAATAAATGTTGAGAGAATCGCAAGTAGAAGCCCTAATCCGGCGCCCTCTCCGTCCGAAAACATTGCCCCAGCTCCAAAATTGTGTAGCGAAGGCCATTGTCCCTGCATCGCGATAACAACGACGCCGGCGTAGCAAACAAACGCGGCAATAAAATCCGCCCGAGTAATCCGCTGCCCTAAAAAAAATATCGAAAGGAAAGTCAGCACGATTGCCCAAGTGTAGTTGATAGGCTGAGCCACCTGAGCAGGTAACCTGTCGTAGGCAGCAAACAGGACAAGGTAATACAAAACCGGATTGATGCAACCAGAAATTAGCGTGACCTTCCAGTGGCTAAAAAATTGTTTGTCGAGCGTTAGGATAATGCCTCGGAACCAAGCTAAGCCAAGAAGAATAAGCGTCGCAAATAAAGTAGCGTAAAAAACCAACTGGAAGATATCTAAGTGCTTGAGCGCGAGCTTGAATGCCACACCCACGGTTGACCAGAGCAACACTGTTGCCAGACCGTATAAGTAAGCTTGGTTTTGTCTAGAAATAATAAAACCTGTCAGGGAAGTCATAAACCGCTGCGTTGCGGCATTACAGCGGTAGCTCTTGATTCATCATAAATGACATCTGCCTCAGCCCAAGTTCGAGTCTTGTGAAATCTACATTTCTCAGATTTTAGAAGTAGTGACATCTCTCGTTAGTAAACTGACATGATCCCTAAACAGCCCATCGACACAGCCTGAATACCGTCGGCATTCTTTACAAGTTACACGATAACTCAATAACTTAGACCCTTAAAATTAAGTTTAACTTTTATAATCAACTACTTAAAAACAACGGCATGATACTTGCTCCATTAATCATGCTGCCTGAGGATGAGCATGCATATACTCTAAATCTAAAGCATTTTAAAAATTTCGGTCACAAATTTTACCACCTTAAAAGAGAAACATTCATGAAAAGCACCTTACTTTATGCTTCTAGCAAATATGCAACAAGCTGTTTTACTTTGATACTTGTTCTCATTGGTTCTGCGCAGGCGGCTCCGATTAACATCTTCAACACAGGCGTTGACGCTAATGGCGATGTGGTGACTGGGGGAACGGTCGGTGACGAGCACTACACGCTAATTTCAGATCCGAATGGCACAATCACGGGGATAAAGACTGCAACCGCAATCTCGGAAGGCTATCCAATCGGGCCTTGGCTTGGCGACAATTCACTTTCAAGCTGGATCGGACCTAACACAGACAATCTAGTTGGGCCCGGAGGAGTTTTTACTTATCAGACAACCTTTGATCTCAGCGGATTGGATCACACGACCGCTTCTATATCGGGCCGATGGGCTACTGATGATCAAGGCTTAGGTATTCTTATTAACGGAATCTCAACAGGTATTACAAATGCGAACGGTTTCGGGGCATTTACAGATTTCACAATTAACAGCGGCTTCATCGCAGGCTTAAACACGCTGGATTTTCAGGTCACGAATGGCCATGGTCCTACTGGATTGCGGGTTGAGATCACTAATGCTAATGCAGTGGCTGTTGACGAACCTTATGCTCTTGCGTTGCTTGGTCTAGGCTTACTCGGTCTTGGCATCAATCGCCATAAGAAAACATAACTCATTGGAAAGTTACTTTTAGCGGCTCTCAAGGGAGCCGTTTCTATTAAAGAGAGTATCGCACTGGAACTTATCATGCTGCTCTCAAGACATTGAAAATGGCCGCTAGATAGACAAATCATAGTTGATAGCTTGAGCCATCTGAGCAGGAAAGTTATCAGATACTATATACGCTTGGTTTTGCTTGGAAATAATGCTCCCTACTCGAAGTGAATGCCGGTGAGATTCTCAGATGCCACGAAAAGTTGTTTCGCACTTTCCACATCATAGAGCCAGGGTGCATAGCCATTTCGAGGATCCGCCGCTGTTACGGGCTGTGCGACCTGGCAGTCCGCCAAATAGGCGCCGCCGTGTTTCAAGAGTTCTGGCGCTGTTGCAGCCCAAACCGTGGTCGCCGCGCCTTGCTGTAACGTTTTTTCCTCAACGCCATCATTTCGTATCGCTTCCCTCATAATCTCGAATACAGCGGTAGGGAGATGGCGCATGAGGTCAGTTTCAATGACCCCCGGGTGAACCGAAAGAGATAGAAAGCGGTCTGAGTATCGTCTTTGAAGCTCGAGAGTGAACCAAGCATTCGCCGTCTTCGACTGGGCATAGGCGAGGCTAGGATCGTAATCTCGGTTCGTCCAATTGAGATCATCAAGGTTAACGGAACCTCGCAGATGCGCGCCTGAACTCAGGGTAATGACCCGACCACCTCTTACTATGAGCGACATAAGCCCTGCCGTAAGAGCAAAGTGGCCAAGATGATTTGTGCCGAATTGAGTCTCGAAACCATCTTCAGTCTTGCCCTCAGGGCTCATCATGACGCCGGCGTTATTGACAAGAAGATCAATAGGCCTGCCTTCTGCGACGATTTCTATCGTAGCGGACTGTATGCTCGACAATGAAGCCAAGTCGACAATTTTCGCATCGAATAAAGCGCTGGGCATTTCCTCATTTAGTAATGCAAGTGCAGCATCGACTTTATCTGGACTTCGACCGGCTATCGTCACTGAAGCACCTACAGAAGCGAAAGATTTTGCAGTTTCAAGTCCCAGTCCACCTGTGGCGCCAGTGATAAAGGCGTGTTTTCCGTCCAGGCGAACACCCTCGAGTATGTCGTTAGCTGTGGATAGGCCACTAAAACTCATGTCTTAAACTCCTTTTATGTATGCGAACAATCTACTCTGCGTGTGATGGAACCAAACGCACGAGCGGAATAGGCCGCTTGGTTAATGACTGGTATTCATCATAGCGCCCTGCATTCCGATCATTGTGTTCCTTCCACAGTCGGTCATAGTCAAGATGGCCTTGATCAAGCACTTCGGCGGTTGCCGTGACGCGAACACGATTAAGCTGGAATTCCACTTTCGGATCCGCTCGCAGATTCAACAACCAGGCGGGTGGCTTTGGATCACCTGCTTTCGAAGCAACAACAATTTTGCTGCCGTTATCGTCGAGATAGATGAGCGCACTTGTGCGGGTCTGACCGCTCTTGCGCCCATTTGTGCGAAGAAGCAATGTTGGCACACCCAGCAACTTGTGCCCTATCAACCCATCTGTCACTTCATAGATACTCTGGTGAATCTTTAGAATTGTCGAAAAAATGCTCATCTCGTGTGAACCTCTTTGTTGATGATGTTCCTTGTCTATTGATCAGTTTGTATGCGCCAATGCCGCGGCAACGATTTAACCGTTGCTAACGTGTGCAAAATCCATTAATTCATCTTGCCTGCAGACTGAACCCGGCGCGGTAGAGAAAGAACTTTGTTATGGCAGCTATCAAAATTTCCCGGGCCCTCAATTAAATCACACCCAATACGAGACGCACCGTATCACAAATCAATCAAAAAATGGCAACCACATGTTTAGTAAAGCAAGATTATTAGGGTTTAAGCGTCTAACATGGTGCCCGGGGCCGGGGTCGAACCGGCACCGCTCGAAAGCGACAAGATTTTAAGTCTTGCGTGTCTACCAATTTCACCACCCGGGCAATTGAGATGGATCTTGGGAGGCGCGTAGTTTAACTACCTCGGGACGGTTGCTCAATCGCTGAAGGCAAATCTTTCAGGATTATTGGGCCTATCCCCTGCTTTTGATGGTCGATGAGGCTATCTATGCTTGCGAATGCGAGCTTGAGTCTCAACGTCCTTGCAGAATAAATTGATGAAATTGCTATGGCCTCATCTATTCCCGCTGTTGGTGAAAGCGCTAATTCGCGGGTTTTGTGTCCCGGAGGTCATGTGATGCAGACTGAATTAGTGCCAGTCTGCTTAGCGAGATTAAGACACTAACCGGCCTCATTGGCTTTCTACTTCTAGTCGCCGGCATAGAATTCAGCTTCAATCGTAGACATTGGTGAACGGTCTCTCCATAATCTATTTGTGGCACTTGCAGTGTCATAATCCTCCTCAATTCCGGTTGCAGCTGATACGTGTCTGATACTGAAATCTATACCCCAACCTCTGACGGGCGCCACCAGCGCAGTCGCGATAGTAAGCGAAAGATCGTGACCGCAATGCTTGAGTTAGTGCGCGCGGGGGTTATCGCGCCGACTGCTGAGGAAGTCGCCGCTCGCGCAAATGTGGGCTTGCGTACGGTGTTTAGAAGGTTCAAGGACATGGAGAGCCTTTACGTAGAGATGTCACTGGCAATCAGCCAGAAAGTCGCTCCCCTTCTGGATGAGGCGCCAAGCCATGAGGACTGGCGCCAAAACTTTAGGCAACTACTTGAACGTCGTCTCCAATTGTATGAAATCATCATGCCCTACCGCATTGCGGCGAACGCGATGAAATTGAAATCGAATATTTTGCTGTCCCGACACAGCGAGTTGGTCAGGGATGAGCGAAAGCTATTGCGTGGCGTTTTGCCTGGCTTTTTATTGGCCGATCCCGTGCTCGCAGAGGCACTCGAGGCCGCGCTTAGTTTTGATATGTGGAATCAGCTTCGCAACGATCAGGACCTTAACGTAATTGAGGCAACGGCCGTGGTTCAGAAGTTTTGCACCGCGCTGTTACGAGGCGCCTAAGGCCATCGGTTAATTGCAATATAAAACAGGTTAACAACCCGCTCTGCCCCACGACAGTGATTGAAATAGCATGTCACTGCTACGATGCCTAATCGATCATATGCTTCTAACAAAATTCGGCTCGAACGAGCTTGGATTAAATGCCAGTTTCGTCTGAAATTTTGTGCGTGCAGCTTAACCTCGATGCTGGGAGCAAGGGATAGTATGATGAGGTAAGGGCTAAACCGTTACTTAGCTCACCAACACATAGGCTCAAACAAGTGCTGACTCATTCGAACGAAAGAACCTGATGATAACTGCTTCACGCAAGCGACCGGTGACAGAGGCGACCGACTGGAAAAAGTCAGTCGCCAGTCGAGTTACTCTCCGTGGAAAGCTTTAACATCCATGCCGCCATCGTAAATCGCGGCGTTCTGAACAAGATCGGTACCCTGCCATGTTACGGTACTTCGCACAGATCCAAGGAAATTGGCCCACGCGGGTTGAGTGTTAAGGTAATTCATCCACTCCTCCATTTCAGCGACCGATTTAAAACCGTTAACGAGCATATGCGTTGAGAATGCATTATTAGCGCCGTTGCGATTGCCAATAGGCAGCGCATGCACCGCTGTTTGACCCGGATATTTGTCACCCGTCGCCGCGATTAATGTATCCATTGCGCCAACGAGTTTGACCGGATCTGTTGAATGAAAACGAGTCACTTGCCAAACGCGGTCCTCATTCGAAATATCGCCCCATGTTTTGATCATGCTCCCCATATACTGAGATACGGGTGTTGAGGAGGCCTCCAAGGCGGCCCAAAAAGTGGCTATGTCGGGGTCGCCGACAAGGCTGTTTTCCCATTCTTCGATAGCCGCCATGCTATCCATCAATAACACAAAGGTATGCGTAGCGGGACTGATGCCGTTGGCTAGAATCGTATTGACATGCAGCCCACCTTTGTAGCTTTTACCTTTTTTAGACTTCATAAATGTATCCGTCGCCTCGAGCACTGCCACTTGTTTCGAGTTTGGGACCGCAACTTCGTATATTTTAAAAGACGGTGCGGCGAGGACACTGTTACAGATTAGCGCCAGAGCGCCGAGCAAGAGGTATTTGAATGAGACGTGCATTTTTCGATTCCTTCTGTTGAGTTTTAGACCTTGCGATAGCAGAGTCGCTTTCGCGAGTTTCAGTGGACAATATTCGAACGATCTTTGCGGATGCGTCAATATTGGTTCGATTTTGGTATTTCGATTCACCCATTGCACACGATGGAATGGTGGCATCACTTGCTAAATACAAGCCATATGTTACATTAAGTTAAATCTATAAATTGCTGTATTAATTGATAATTATGCAGCATAAATTGGCTGGTGCGGGTGTTTACAAAATCTCAGCCCTCCTCGGCTGAGAAATTATCTTGCCGAGTAACCACGCCTTTACGCTTTATTGGCCTCGCGTTATGCTAAAACGCTAGTTGGAGGAAAACTAACGATGAAATTTCGACTCATAGCGATAATGCTATTCTGCGTGACCTTGTTCGGTTGTGATCAAATGCCGAAGGACGCGGACGATGCTCCGAAAGACGTGAGCGAGGCTCAGAAAAACGTGGATCAGGCTCAGAGAAACGTGGATGAGGCTCAGAAAGACCTTAGTAAGGCTCAGAATGACCTAAGCAAAGCTCAGAAAAACCTGAGCGACGCGCTTAGCGAGGCGCTTAAAGACCTGAGCATGGCCCAGGAAGACGTAAGCGAGGCTCAGGAAGATGTCAGCGAGGCACCGAAGGGTGTAAGCGAGGCTTCTAAAGAAAGCGGTGACACAGTGTTGCCCATACACAAAGGTAAACCTCTGAAGCGAGATGGCGTTCTTTACGCGTTGAATAGCACCGAACCACTTAACGCGAAGGTTCAAACATTCTATAAAAATGGACAGCTTGAAGCTGAATTCACAGCGATTGATGGCAAACAGCAAGGCCGATATCAGAGGTGGCACCAAAACGGCCAGCCTGCGATTGAGAAGACCCCCATTAACGGAAAGAACCAATTCACGACGAAGACCTGGAACAGGGACGGTCAGCTTGAATCAGAGGCCACAGAAGTTAATGGCAGGATGACAAGCGTATATCAGACATGGCACGAGCAGGGTGAGCTTCGAAGCAAAACGACTTACGTCGACAGCATGAAGGAAGGATGGTATCGGCAATATGATACCCAAGGCGTTGAAGTGGCTACTGTCTGCTACCGTGCCGATGAAGAGACGAGTTATATCTATTGCAAGGAGAATTAATAGTTCAGGCAGTTACGGGAATCTAAGGTTTTTGAGCTTTTTCATGCTCCGATGAGTATGAAAAAACGTCATCAGAAGAAAGCTGCCTATCCCTGCGCATGAGTATCGGCAAGCCATGAATAACATTTCAAGTGTGCCCGTTCTTGTCACCATATTATTCGAACGTAATTCTGTTGCTAAGCCCGGATCACACTCGAAAAATCTCCGTTGACCAA
>ENA-ORDA01001094-ORDA01001094.1-marine-metagenome-genome-assembly--contig:-NODE-1094-length-24095-cov-4.911025_pt1 | contig 24095 bp, 9 predicted proteins | sample MGYA00237778_ERZ508506 | MGnify/ENA primary metagenome ERZ508506 (study PRJEB26177, sample SAMN06267891) | marine metagenome | isolation source: Monterey Bay, California, USA | place: Pacific... | reverse complement strand
GATTCTCCACGGCTTGAATATCATCTGATTTGTCAGTCATAAAAGTGATTCTGGAGCAGGTTACTTAATGTTCTTCACTGAGCCTTAGTTACCTTGAAATGCACAGGATTCTTTTCAAGTTTCCCAAATAAAATCAGTTGCTCACCTGCACCCTTTTAGGCACCTTTTCAGGATGTCTTTATCCCGTTTCTCGTCGATCACTCAACAGGTCACTGACCTTCTGCGTATGGGGATCCATAATGGCCGTTGGCAACAGACTATGCCGGGTAGAACACGCTTAGCTTTGGAGCTCCAAGTCAGCCATAAAACAATCGAACGCGCCCTCTGCAACCTTGAAACAGAGGGACTTATTTTAGGGCAAGGAAAAGGTCGTAAGCGACTCATTGTGGAGGCCCCAGAAAACGTAGCCCGCCAAGGTCTTCGAATTGCCTTCCTAAAGGATAGCGCCCTTCCCTACGAGATTGGCGATATGAGCTATATCTTGGAGCTTCGCCACCGACTCGAGGAAGCTGGACACACAACCTTCTTTTCGGAAAAGTCGCTCAAGGAACTTGGCATGGATGTCGGACGCATCGCGGCTTTTGTAACCCATACCGAGGCCGATGCTTGGATTATAATTGCCGGTTCGCAGCCGGTATTGGAATGGTTTTCTAAATACTCGACCCCTTCATTTGCCCTATTTGGTCGACGAAAAGGAATCCCGATCGCCAGCGCCGGTCCAGACAAGCCACCAGTCTGCGGAAGCGCGACGCGCCACCTAATAGCACTCGGCCACCGACGAATCACAATGATCGTGCAAAAGCAGCATCGCTCTCCGAAACCAGGAGGATCCGCCGAAGCATTCTTGAAAGAAATCAAAACTGCCGGCATCTCAAGCGGGACCTTCAATCTTCCAGATTGGGAAGAAAGCAAAGAAGGATTTGTAGCACTGCTCGAATCGTTATTCGAGCATACCCCACCCACTGCTATCATCTTAGATGAGGCGTTTCAATTCCACGCTGCCGTCTATTTTTTAGCCACCAGAGGAATAAGAATCCCAAAGGACGTTTCGCTTGTCTGTATGGACTCCGCCCCGAGCTTTGCTTGGTGTGAACCATCAGTGGCCCACATCCACTGGGACCCCCGCCCGGTCGTGAGACGCATCGTGCGCTGGATCGACAACGTAGCGCGCGGAAAAGAAGATAAGAGACAAACCCTTACAAGAGCGAAGTTCATCGAGGGAGGAACGATAGGACCGGCCCCAAAAGCTAATTCACGAAATAGAACAACAAGCAGTGAGCCGACCACCTCAGGACATTAAAAGCACTTCACTTTAATCCAGAACCTAAACCACGCGTAAGCGCCGTTAACGGGATCAGAGAAATAGAACAGAATTATCTATTTGCTTTATAACATTTCGACCATGACGAAAGCTGGGCCGCGGCTACTGAGTTGATAAGGTCCTCACGAGACGGAAGCCCAAGCCACTGAGCCGGGAGTTACTTGTCCCGCAACCGTTGCGAGCCGCCGACCGGCAGTGGGCCGCAGTGCTACCCCAGCTGCCGCCCCGGAAAACGCGGTGACCGTAGGACGGCCCAGCCGGTGCACCCTTCGGATCCTCCGCTTCATCTGCCGTATAGCTCCCTTTCCAATCCGAGCACCATTCCCAAACGTTCCCGTGCATATCAAAAAGACCCCACGCATTGGCCTTCTTCTTACCAACCGGCTGCGTCCGCACGCTGTTCTTACTAAACCAAGCATAGTCAGCCAGGTCCGTGTCCGAATCCCCGAAGCCAAATTTTTCTTCCGACCCAGCCCGACAAGCGTATTCCCACTCCGCTTCGGTCGGCAAGCGATACTCAGCGCCTTCCGGCAGCTTGCCTTCGGCTCTCTCTTTCTGTGTCAGCAGCTTGCAGAATTCAACGCAGTCAGCCATCACCACATTCTCAACGGGCCGATCGGCTCCCCTAAATCTGCTGGGATTATCGGGCATCACCGACTCCCACTGCTCCTGAGTGACCTCGGTCACCCCCATGTAGAAACCCTTGGTCAACTTAACGCGGTGCACCGGGCGTTCGTCGCCTGGTCCCGTTGTCGAACCCCTCATTAATGACCCAGGTCCGATCCGCACCATCCTGGCTCCGATCGTGTTCGCGATCTCATTCTGCCCCGCGCCAGCAGAACTGGCGGACAGACCGGACGTTGTCACCACCATCTTCACCGGCTTCAGGGTGAAATGCTTGATGCTCACACCCTTATTGGGGGTGTAATGGGTATATCCGATACGGTTTCGTCCCTCTTTCAGGTCGAGTTCGACGGGTTCGGTATCCATCCAATCAGCTTTGGTGTAGGGGATGTCGACGTCGAGGAGCGTCCTCCGGTTGACGCGAAGGAGAGCTTTTCGATCCACGGTCACGGTACAGACATGGGCCCTGAATTCATACTTGCCAGCTTTAGGGATCTCTACCGTGTAAGCGAGTAATTCCGGACGTTGACCGATGATCCCATAGTGTGCTTGCATTCCACCATCGACGCTTTCCATGAATCTTATCTTCTCACCGTTTTTCGGTGATTTGCAGGCCGCTACAGGGATGGTGACAGTGCCATCCTCGGCAACCGTGACCCCTCGAAACTCTTCGGGGATCTCTATCTGCTCGACCTCTTCCGTCTCGCTACTCACATTAGATTCTGCAAGCTCTTCACCCGTGGTCCCAATATCCTTTATTTTTTCATCTTTGACGATGGCCTGCTTCTTGTAGAAACCAAGTAATTGCCAGAAACCACCGCTTGATCCGTGATTACTTGGAGTAGCTTCACCCAATGCGCTCCCTAACCACTCACACATCAGCACTTGTTTGAACCCCTCGGGGTCTTCTTGTGCCTGTGAGAGCAATAGGAATTCCATGGGCTTCATTCCATCGATGTGCGAGCAGAAATAGAAATGCGGTCCAAGGACCGTCGTCCATCCGTCCGGCGTCCAGTGTGCCATAGCGCCATGCCCCGGGGAGGGCGCACGACGCGACGGTATGCCAAATGCATATCCCGAGATCTGCCCAACAAATGCGCGAGGGCCGCAGACACCGCCCTCGAGAAAAAAATCCTGTATTCTCGAAAGATTCAAATCGGGGCGTGCCGGCATAATACGCGAGCAGTAAGGGATATCGCTTCTCACAATACGGCAGTAGCGCCATCTGTATTCCCGGCGCATGTGGTCGGGACGGTAATTGCGCATCACCTTTCTGATCCACTCGATATCTTCAAGCGTGTAGACATCTGGAAATACAAAGCGATAGTTCCAACCTGTCCCGCCCAGTTTGGAAAAGGCAGGGTCTAGGACACCTTCGTCGTATGCCTTTAAATAATTCAGGTAGTATTTAACGAGGGACTCTTCCGTTGGGATGCCGGAATAAACATAGTGCTTGTGGGCATACTGGAGAGATGCAGCCAGCGCCCAAATCTGAAAGAAGCCTCCGTGAGAGCGCTTCGTGGCTTTTTGAATCGCCCGGTAATTTCGCATGGCTTGACCGTAATCGACGGCTCCACCCAGGATCATGACTTGCGCCACCAGTTCGTCGTCGTTTAGGAGATCACCGATTAGCGCTCTTTCCTCTTCGCCCTTTTGCGCAAATCCAGCTAGGCGATTCGGAGTGGCATGAGATAAGAAGGCGAACTTCGCCATTTTCTCGTAGTGCCGCTCATCGGCCAGAAAAACTTCAGAATTTTTAAAAACTGCCCTGGCACTCAAAAGTACTTCTTTCTGTTTTTCAACAAAGGCAGGGTTACCCGGGTCACATTTCAGGGTAACTTCCCGAACCGTCTTGGCGATGTGATCCTTAACATTCTTTGTGATTGGCGGAACCTTTCTAAGGGCAGTCAACTGCTCAGTAAAATTAGTCTTAACTTTTTCATCCACCTTGGGCGCTAAAAACACAATCTCTTTCCTCAGATCCTCCAGCATCTTGCTGTAATGCGCCTCGAGCTTCTCCCCTTCGGGAGTCAACCTAACCAAAGTTGGCTTCGCACTTACAACGACAGATGTCGTCAAGCCAAGAACCGTCATGATCCAAAAGGATTTGATGAAATCGTGCTGCTGCATTTTTAGCCCCTATTTTACTCTCTTCTTTTAAAGCGCCTTTGACGCCGTCGCCCCTCCTACTCCATCGGCTTCAACTTGAAATATTTGATACTCACTCCCTTGTTTGGAGCCTTTTGCGTAAATGAAATTCGATTTGCTCCCGCTTTCAAATCAAGTTCGATGGGTTCAGTGTCCATCCAGTCGGCTTTAGTGTAGGGTATATTGACATCCACGAGCGTTCTCCGATTGATACGAAGGAGGAAGTCTCGCTTCATGGTCACTGAACAGACATGTCCCGTAAATTCGTATTTACCGGCTTTAGGAATATCCAAGGTATAATTAAGCAATTCTGGGCGGCGACCTCCTAAACCGTAATGCACTTGCATTCCGCCATCGATGCTTTCCATGAATCTAATCTTCTCACCGTTCTTCGGCGATCTGCAGGCCGCAACAGGAATCGTAATGATGCCGTCTGCGTCAGTCGTAATCTGGCGAAACTCTTCCGAGATTTCTATCTCTTCAATATCTTCCTTAACAGTAGTGACATTAGATTCTGCAAGTTCTTCACCCGTGGTTCCTATGTCTTCTATTTCTTGATCCTCAACAATGGCCTGTCGTTTATAGAAGCCGAGCAATCGCCAGAAACCACCGCTTGATCCATAATCGCTTGGGACATCTTCAGCCAAGGCCTTTCCTAACCACTCGCACATCAGCGCTTTTTTATATTCTATTGGATCTTGTTGAGCTTGTGATTCCAACAGAAACTCCATGGGGTTCATACCATTGATGTGGCTGCAGAAATAGAAGTGTGGCCCCAGAACCGTTGTCCATCCGTCCGGCGTCCAGTGCGCCATCGCACCATGCCCCGGGGAGGGTGCACGACGTGACGGTATGCCAAATGCATATCCCGATATTTGCCCAACAAAGGCACGAGGACCACAAATGCCCCCTTCCAGAAAGAACTTTTGGATATTACTCAGTTCAACTGGCATTCCACTTCTATCAACACCGCCTGTGTAGGGAATATCAGTCTTAACAATTCGACAGTAGCGCCACCTATATTCCAGGCGGGTATGATCGGGTCGGTAGTTACGCAACACCTTTCTCATCCAATCGATATCCTCAAGCGTGTAGGAATCTGGAAATACAAAGCGATAGTTCCAACCTGTCCCACCTAATTCAGAGAAAGCGGGATCCAAGATACGGTTATCGTATGCCTTCAAGTAATTCATATAGTATTTAACCAAGGAATCAGCTGCGGGAGCATCTGGATAAACATAGGTTTCACCGGTATACTGAAGAGAAACAGCGAGAGCCCAACTCTGGAAGAATCCCTTGTGAGAACGTGGACTCGCTTTCTGAATGGCCGTGTAGCTTAGCATTGCTTGGCCATAATTTCCACCGCTAGCACCTCCCATTGTCATGACCTGCACCACGAGCCCGTCATCGTTAAGAAGCTTATCAATGAGCGCTTTTTTATCTTTTCCCTTTTGGGAAAACTCAGCGAGACGCCCCGGTGTGGCATCAATGAGCAGTGCGAACTTAGCCATCGTCGCAAGTGCTTTTTCGCCAATGAGAAATTTATCAATATCTTTCATCACGACTCTCGCAGCCGTGACAACCTCTTTCTGCTTTTCAACAAAAGCAGGATTATCCGGCCCGTATTTCACAGCGACCTCATTACCCATTACAACTTTTTTCACAGGTGGGACGCTCTTAAGCGTTCCAAATTTCTTGGCAAATTCTGCCTTCTTCTTTTCGTCTACTTTGGGCTCCAGACGCGTGATCTCAGCCCTTAAATCAGCTTCCATTTTGCTGTAATACGCCTCGAGCTTCTTCCCTTCGGCAGTGAGGCTAATTGTTTCTGATTTCCCCACCGCAAAGATAGACGTCACAAACACTAGAGCGATCGTCGCCGATACCCTTTTAATAACTTCTTGTTTTTTCATGTTCTAAATCTTTTTTCTATTTCACTTCTTCAACTTCAAAGCTTTCGCGCTATCTTTGGGAGTCCATCTTTTCCTATCTACCCAAACCGAGACGATCCTGTAATCTAAACAATCGATCGTGGAATATTTTGTAAAGGGATGACGGATAAGGAACAACCTTAATACCGGCCAACTTGCGCGCTGCTTTGGCCTCTTCGGCACGACCAAGCTTCCCAAGGATGAGGGCCCTGAGAGATCGCATCTCGACCAGACTTTTACCTGGCTCATCTTCTTTGCGATCGAACTCTTTTTTGTGTGCCTCGATCGCGGTGTCGATGTCAGCCAGCGAGGATTCCCAATCGTTCAACCCCATGTTCGCCAGTGCCCGCCCATGAAAACGCGGGGCACGCCAGCGATAGCGCTCATCTTTCCCGGGGAGAAAGGGACCCGAGAAAATCTTTTTGGCTTTCGTGAATTCACCTTTGGCCAAGGCCCGGTAGGCAAGTTCGGTGTCGCACACTTCGATGTGAACCCCCATCGCAAGCCGAATCGCAAAGGGGTAACCGAAGTCAGATTTGTAAACGAACCCCGAAGTGTGCCAAGCGACCGTGCCATCACGCCGAAGAAGATAAACATTGGGGATACGGTCTGAGGAAAGAACGCCTAATTGCCGCACCAATGGGTTACTCAAACCACCCGGGACCATCGCTGCGCGACAGGGCCATTCATTCTTCTCCATCAAGGCCCGAACCCGGTCAGCATCGTCGCAGAGAAACGCTGCGATCACCTCAACTTCTTTATGAACGTGGCGCTCTGCGAATTCGAAGGCATAGTTCATGACATTTCTCAGCGGGTCATTCTTCTTCTGAGGTTTCCCATTCTTATCCAGGGGAATTGGAAAGTCCGCTTCGGGTTCATCCGGTGGCTCGACGAACATGAGCAAGGTCAATTTGTCCTGCGTCTCCCGTGGCAACTTCAACGCGCCACCATCAAGCGCCTTCAACTCGATCTCAGGCAGGCGCTCGGTCATCGGATCCAGACCGTGATTAACGGCATGTTCGCGAGGTGAAACGATATATCCATATCGAGCCCTGACCCGGCGCTCGGGGCGAGAGAGTTTCACTTTTAGAAGATCCAAGCGGTGGTAGCGATCGCGCAAAAAGGACACCACTTCCCATACCCTCGAATCATCAGCATCCTTCTTTAGGAGGATTTCACGGTAATCTTCGTGCAGCTCCGGCGAGTTAGCAACGAGAGCAAGAATCGCTGCGGAGGCAACGGACACCGTGCTTCCTTCCGCATCATCGATCAGCCCTGATAAAATCGACTTGGCATCAGCACCATTTTGACGAAGTCCCTCAATCGCCAGACAAAATTTCGCAACAACATCGGCACCGTCGGGAAGCGACACCTCCAACAGGGCGCGGGCTTCCTTGGCGGCTTGTTCGAAATATTGAGGATCAGCGGCCATCTTCCACATTCCTACCAAAGCGATGATCCGGCGATTACGAACCCGCCACAGATCAGGATCCTTCCGATGCTTAGCGATTGTATCTGCACAAAGTTTTAGTGCCTTTCTGTAATTCAACAAGGCCTCCTCACGAGTGAACCGATAGCGGAGCGGAGGACTGACAAAGCAATCTTGAATTGCGCGCAACGGATCAGCTAGTTCACCAGTCTTTGGGGTTTCGCCATTGGCCACCAAAAAATCTCCGATAAACAAGGACTGCAACTGCCCCAGGTAGCGCTCGCTCGTGAGCCTGACATCATCGAACCGATAGGGGTTCACCTTCGTTCCTTGGTGCCCTTTGTAATTCTCCGTCGGCGACAGCAAAGTATATCCATAAGCATTCACCAAAATACTCACCGGCTCTCTTCGACCATAGGTTCGGAAAGCCTGGTTTTTCTTTCCACCGGGAAGTTGGAGTGCCGTCCACTTCAGTCCGAGCCCACGAAGCGTCGACTCTCCCCCATCCGGCAATCCGTCCAGATTGAAACTATAAAAATCAAAACGCCCCGGATAGAGTTCCTCATACTCGTTCATTTTCTTCAAAGCGACGTCGAAACCTTCCGTCTTTTTCGTCCAGAAAACCATCAGGCAGGGATGGCCCAAGCGGTCGATTGGAAATTTTAGCACGGTTCCATCCGTCCGGGTGAAGGCGCCCCGGAATAACGCCTCAATCCGGCCAACCGCGAGACTTTTACGGCGGAACTCGATCACCGTATGATCATCGGAAAAACGCTCCTGCATGGTTCGCAAGATATCCATTTCCAAGTCGAAAGCCTCAAGCTTCGGCGCGATCTGCGAGGCCATCATCAGACTCTTCGCTTCACCCGGCGTGTCGCGGTAGCGCGCAATCACGCCTTCAAGTGCGGCGGCACGCTCCTTCACATCCGCCTTCTTGATCGACTGCGCTCTCTCCATAAGCAGCAAATCCGCCTCAAGTCGAAGGTCCGCCACCTCGTCAGGCGCACCGGCCAGCCTGGAGCAGGTTTCTAGGAGAGCATCACGGTTCTCGTTAGAATTATCCTGAGCCAAGAGACGCTTTTGACCCTGAAAAATAAGTTCCAAAACCCGGTAGTGGTCTGTTGCCGACGGGAATGACTTTAAGAGTTTTTCCGCATCGCGGACGACGCTCTTGTAGGCACGACGCATCCTTGTCTTGGAAGACAGCTCGCCCGCCTCGACCAGTTCCTTCTGCAGTGAGTCGATCTCCTTTTCGGAGAGACCGTCGGCAGCCTCCTGGGATTTTGCGAGACCAACAAAAAATCCTGCAATAAGGAATGCCACCAAAAATGTATGAGTTTTTAAGGTATTCATGGTTTATCGATTTGATTGCGTGTTTTCCACTCCTTCAACTTTTCATGAAATGACTTATAGACGCCCGGTGGAAATTCTGTGGTCGGCTTGGTATAGCGTTCGCGTATTTGAGCCGCTTCATCATTGCGCCCGAGCTTGGCCAAAATCTCTGCTTTGGTAGTCCAGAGCTCAATCAGGATTTCATCAGGATTTGTCACCGTGACCTTGGCCGCGTCCTTGCGCCAATTTGGAGCCCTCTCTCTTTTTCGCCCCGGTAAGTATTTCAAGTTCTGCGCTTCGATTGCCACCTCGATGGACTCGAGCGCGGCTTCCCAATCCTTCATCGCCATGTAGGCCAACGCCTTCCCATGGTAGCGCGGCGGCCGCCAGCCGAAACGATCGGGATCCCACGGGAGATAGGGCCCGCCGAAGATGCGTGCGGCCTCCTCAACATCGTTTCTATTTAGAGCCTCGTAAGCTGTTTCTACCTCACAACTCTCGATGTGGACTTTTGCCGCGAGCAAGTTGACAAATTTTTCGGCATCGCCATACGGCAGTCCCGATGCGCACCACGCGATGGAGCCATCACGCCGGAGTAAGAAGACGTTCGGGATACGATCGGCCGAAAGAATACCCAGTCGGCGCACCATCGGATTCGCGAGGCCACCCGGAACAATGGCGGCCTGGCAAGTCAGCCCCCTACTTTTCATCAGGGCATGAAGATGTTCCGCGTCTTCGGATAAAGAGGCCACGATCGTAGTGAGATCCTTGTTGAGATGCTTATCTTGAAGGTCGCACGCAAATTGGAGATAATGGTGGTGTGGTTTCTTGTCTTCCCCTTCTCCGAGGTCGACAGGAAACTCAGCATCGGGCTCGGCAGACGGCTCGACAAAAACCAAGAGCGTCAGCTTGCCTTTGGTATCCTGCGGGAGGGTCAGGGTTCGCCCGTCGAGAGTCTTGAGCGTCATAGTCGGCAAGACCTCCCTCATCGGGGCCGTGCCATGATTAATCATGTAGTCACGCACCGATTCACGTTCATTCTTGATGTGATTCGCCTTTAACAGGCGGTAAGTATAAACTCGGTCACGAAGGAACGAGACCATGGACCACAGCGCAGGATCCCCCCCACCTGGCGCTGCCAGCAGTGGGGCGCAGTAGCGATCGTGCAAGTCCCTTGAATTAGCGTTCAGCGCCAAAGTCGTCGCCGCGGCATAGGCCAAATAGGGAGCTTCAGCCCCGCCCGTTTTCTTGAGCAAATCCTGAATCACCGACTCCGACTTCAAATCCCCGAGCCGGAGAGCTTCCCTAGCGAGACAAAAGCGCGGCACGATGTCAGCCCCCGGAGGCAACTTTATGGCCAAAGCAGTGCGCGCCTCCCGGGCCGCTTGTTCAAGAAAGCTGGGCTCGCCGGCAAGATTCCACATGCCCAGTAAGGCGATGATTCTTCGGTTGCGCACTATCCAGAGATCTGGCGCACCCGGATGTTTCCCGGCAGCCTCACCGCACAACTTCTCGGCCTTCTCGTAGTTCGCCAGCGCCTCGGTAGCCGAGAGTCGGTAGCGGAAAGGCGCCGGCGTGAAACATTCCTGAATGGCGTCCAGCATCTCGATGGGGACCGTCTCGGCGGTCCGGACCGCCCTAGCCTCGGGCTCTGTGACTAAAACATCGCCAATCAAAAGCGACTGCAATTGCGAAAGAAATCGCGTGTTATCCAAACGGCGATTTAAGGTCGACATCACCAAGGGAGCACCGCGCACGCCCAATTTGGCCTGCTCCGCCGCGTTCAGCAAATTCGGCGCGAGGAGAGCATAGCCGTAGGCGTTAACAAAGACGCCGACCGGATCACTTACTACGTAGGCACGATAGGTTTGACTCTTCTTGCCTCCAGGTAAGCGCATCACCGTCCAGGTAAGGCCCATTGATTTTAGCGTCGATTCTCCCGCGTCGGGCAATTCGTCAACATTGAAACTGAAGACCTCAAATTGGCCCGGGAATTGATCCTCCTGCTCCTTGATCATCTTGAGGTAGTCATCGAAGCCCGGCGTCTTCTGCGACCAAAAAACCATAATACTTTGCCGCCCCATCAAGTCAGCCGGAAACCGCAGAGTAACGCCGTCAGAACGCATAAAGACTCCTTTAAACAACACCTCCATTCGCCCGAGCCCGAGGTGTTTACGACGGAACTCAATCACCTCCATATCGCCGGCGAAACGTTCGGCCAAAGCGTTCAAGATTCTTTTCTGCAAGTCAAACGCTTGTAGCTTCGGCGCAATTCGAGCAGCCATCATCAGACTTTTCGCCTCCGCCGGGGTGCTCCGATAACGATCAACAATCGAGCTGAGAACCTCGGCCCGCTTTTCCATATCAGCATCCTTAAGAGCAAGATCCCTTTCGGATAAAAGAAGGTCCGCTTCCAAGCGGAATTCGGCATAGTCATCAGGGGCCCTTACAAGTTCTTCGCAAGTCTTGAATAAGGCCTCGCGATTTCCCTCAGAGTTTTCCAGTCCCAGCAATTTTTTTTTGGTCTCTAGCACGATTGCCAAGACCCGAAAGCGGTTGGGCGCACTTGGCGAAGATCTAAGAATCGCCTCACCCTCACGAATCACAGCTTTACAGGCTCTCCGCTTTCTGGTCGATGACCTTGCCTGACTCACTTCGCCCAACTCTTCTTGCAAAGCGGCGATCTTTTTGAGGGGGATCCCTTCAGAAGCCAACTGCAGCGTATCCTGACCTTGGACCGTATCCGAAAAAAACCATGCCAGCAGCATCACTAAGCACGCGCGCAAAAAACTGCGTGCCTGATCGCTCCAGTGCATTTTATAGCCTTTAGTTTTTTTCTTCATACCTCTCGATGTTGGATTTCATACCAAGAAGAATACCGTATTGCCATTCACCTTGCCCCTCACTTCTGACCTGCGGATGGACAATTCCCGACAGCGTCCAAACCACCCTTCCGTCGGGCCGCAGTAATACGATATTGGGAACACGGTCTGCCGAGAGAATCCCCAAACGATTTACGAGAGGATTGGTGAGGCCACCGGGAGCAATGACAGTCTGACAGGGCCAATCGTTCTTTTTCATCAGCGACTGCACCCGTTTTTCATCGTCTGTCAAAAAAGCGGTAATGACTTTGATTTTTGAAGCATGCTCGTCGACCAGCGCGAAGGTCCTTTGCATTATTCCAGGAACCTCTTTTTTGCTACCTTTCGCATCCACTGTGATTTTCCCGTTCATCATCATCGGGAGATCAACCGCTGCATCGGCAGGCGGTTCGATAAACATGAGTAGTGTCATCATACGATCGGTCGCTTGCGGTAATTTCACGACACCGCCAGTGAGCGTTTTCAATTCAGCCTGCAATGGTCCGTTGTCGACCCAGGTTGGATCAGCCACCCCAGGATTGCGCCGCAAATTCGCCCGCTCGATTCTACGAGCCAGGGTTGGGGGGAAGTAGAGATTAGGTTTGAACAAGCGATAGGAATGAACCTGATCTCGCAGAAACGAAACAACCGGCCAAATCGCTGCTTCGCTATTGCTTTTCTTCAGGAGAATCTCCCGGTATTTCGAATGTAGCTCTCGAGAGTTAACATCTATCGCAAGAATCGCAGCCGCCGCGTAAGCCGAGCGCGGCGCCTCAGCTCCTCCGGTTGCTTCAATGAAAGCAGCCAATACCTGCTCCGGAATCGAATCAGCCTTACGAAACGCTTCTTTTGCGAGGCAGTAATGCGGCGCGATATTGGCTCCACGAGGCGGATTTGCAGCAAGCGCAGCACGTGCCTCTTCAGCTGCGGCTTCGAGATATTTTGGTTCAATGGCTAGTTTCCACATCCCCAGTAAGGCAATAATTCTCCGGTTACGGACAAGCCAAAGATCGGGAGCTTTAGGGAATTGCGTAATGACCTTACGACAAAAAATTTCCGCCTTCTCGTAATTAACTAGGGCCTCAGTCCGAGTCAGCCGATAACGCATTGGCGCAGTGATAAAGCAGGCTTGAATGGCATCGAGTGTTTTTCTAGGAACCGAATCAGCGGTCAGGACTGGTTTCTCCTCTTGATCTGTAGCGGCCACCAAAAATTCACCCACAAGGAGCGACTGTAACTGCGAAAGATATCGTATCTCATCAAAGTTCTGTTCCATCGGGGTCGCTTCAGTAAGAGGCGAACGCAGAAAGCCATGTCCATATGCATTGAGCCTTAAGCCAATCGGATCCCGTGTCGCAAATACACGGTAAGTTTCGCTCTCCCTCCCCCCAGGAAGCCGCATTACTGCCCAGTCTAAACCCAGCGTCCTTAAGATCTTCTCGCCAGAATCAGGCAGGTCATCCACATTGAAGCTGAAGACTTCGAAATGATTAGGAAAGCGGGATTGCAGTTCTTTGACGGCACCAAGGTGGGATTCAATGTCAGGCGTCTCTTTCGACCAAAAATAGATCAGAGAAGTGTGCCCTATGGTATCAATCGGAAAGGTAAGTGAAGTGCCATCTGCGCGAGTAAATGAACCGGAAAACACCACCGGAAAATAACTAGAGTCACGACGACCTCGTCGCCATTTAATGACATCGAGATCACCTGCAAAACGTTCGCCCAGCGTACGCGAAATTCTTTTCTCAAGATCAAACGCATTTAGTTTCGGTGCGATCAGCGCGGCCATCATGAGACACTTCTTCTCGCCCGGCGTGTCGCGGTAACGCGCAATCAGACTCTCGAGCGCTTTAGCACGTTCCTTCACGTCCGCCTTCTTTGCCGATAAATCACGTTCTAAAAGTAACAAATCAGCCTCAATGCGCAAATCGGCAAACTTATCCGGAGCCTCGACTAGCCTTCCACTAGTCGCAAAAAGCAACTGGCGGTTTCGATCGGAATTCTCTAGGGCCAATAATTTCGTTTGGCATTGAAATATGATCTCCAAGACCGAAAACCGTTTCGCTGCCACGAGTGACTTCTCAACTAGAGCCTCCCCATCGCGGACGACATTCTTGTAGGCGCGGCGCTTGCGGATCGAAGAAGAAACCTTGCCAGCATCTTTTAGCTTCTTTTGTAGCGCGACGAGATCGATTTCTGAACTACCAGCTGACTCAGTCTGCGCGATACAAACATGGGGCAAAGTAAGCAAAACACTTGCCGCGCAAATGGCAACGGATTGAAGATACTTCAAATGGCGATTTTTCACCTCTGATAAATTGGGATGTAACGATGCGGAGTGGCGAGAATAATGATCGCCATCGGAGTCGAGTAGCTCCCTCCACCGTGACCAGCACCTTTATCCCAAGCACCCTTTTCATTTTGCCTGGAGATCAGGGCATCGCGGATCTGAGGATACCACTTCGCATACTCATCATCGCCAGCCTGCACCATGGCTTGGATCGCATAGTAGTGGGTATAATAGTAATAGCTCCCCCCACCAGTGATGATACCGGGGGCCAGGCTTTTGAGATAGCGCAAGGCCGAGCTGGTCATTTCAGCGTCTCGCAGTCCCGCAAGCTGAGCAGTATAAGATCCTCCCGCAGTGCAAGCCGGGGTCACTTTCCCACCTCGGGGAGTATAGCAAAATCCGCCAGTTTGCGGATCTTGCGCACTTTCTAAATACTTAGCCACTTTGGCGATCGTCTCGTTCGGAACATAAATCCCAGCCTGACGAGCTGAGGCCAAAGCATGAAAAACAGTCTGAGTACATGAGGTGTCTTCGCCCCCATCCGCCTGTGGTTGATAGCGCCAACCACCTCCAGGATTTTGCGAGCGTAAAATAACTTCAACCGCCTTCTCGAGGGCTTTTTGGATTGCGTCATCATCTTCAGGGTCGCGCGCCATTCCCCACATTTCCGAAAGAGCCAGGGTGGCAAGCCCATGCTCATACATCACCGTCCCAAGATAACCATCGGGACGTCCTTTTGCCTCCTTCAATAGCCATTTCATCCCACGATCCAACGACTTCCCGTATTCACCGAACCCGGGAAAGTGTGCTTTCGCCATAAATGCCATCAAAGAAAGCGAAGTCATAGCCACGGCATGCCCACCCTCTCCATTACTATCCCAAGAACCATTCTCTCTCTGAATCGTTAAGAGATAATTGAGCCCTTTATCGATGGAGCGAGAAGCCTCAGCGCTAAGCTCAGGAGCACCCTCCTGCTGAGCCAATGCTGGACCATGCAAAAGGCACATCAGGAAGCCTACGATTAAGGGAAAGAGAAAAGCCCGCGAATTGACGCGCATCATTTTTGAGGAGTTCTCTTTTCGGAACAAGCTATCAGCTTTGCTAAGATTAGTGTTCATCAATATTTGTTCGTTATTCCTCAACTTACTTGGTTAAGCGTTCGTAATAGTCCTTGAGAATCGCGCGGTATTCCAGGGGCAACTCGCGTGCGAAGTTTTCATTCAATGCGGCGCGGTCGCGACGTCCGAGCACTTCCCATTCGAGGCGTCCACCCTTAGGGCGTTCTCCAGTAAGAGAACCAGGAAGAAAGATTTGCAACTCGCTGTCATCGGGCTCCGCATCATCAGATGGTGGACCTGGTTCCGCTGGAGCCGGCGGGGGCACGTCGACATACTTTAGGGCATACTCCAAGATGAAATAGCGCAGCGCATCGACCGCCTCGTTCTGACTGGTGATCGCGGCGGCGCGGTCGCCAGCCTCAAGCTTTGCAGCCGCCTCAGCAAGGTGCCGGTGGGCTTTCCCGATAGTTGGATGTGGTTCAGGCGCTGGGAGAATTGGAGCCGGAACCACTTCCGCAACAAGGGGCTCGGGAACCGCTTCAGGTTCAATGTCGGATTCGGACTCGGACTCGGCAACGTCGAATGGACAAGCATCTTCGAGAACTTCGATCACCTCTTCGGTAAGAGGCACTTCAACGGGCTCAACAGCTACAACAGGAGCTGGTGGCGGAGGGAAGAGCGCTTTACACTGCTCTGCGAGCTTCAGTTGCAGCGCAGCGAGACTACCCAGTTGCGCTGGCTCAGCGGCCTGGGTTTTTCGGAAAAGGTCCTTGTGGTGAGCCGCAACCGACAGCGCCGCATTAAGCATCTTAACCTCATCAGAGGGCTCTTCGATAAATGCCCCAATAGGTGGTGGTGTGATAAGGTAGGCGAGGTTTTTCATCAGAAGCTGCATCTCCTCCGTATCTCCAGCGAGCGAATCGAGCGCCTCTTCGACTGCGGACTCAGAACCTCTCGGAGCGATCACATCAACCAAGGAATTCACAGTATCCTTGTAGCGTTTTTCGCCAGTGAGTTTGTAGAGGTCGCTGCCAAATAATTGGGCTTTCTTTTTCAAGACCTCTGCATCAGGGGCATCTTCGCCCGGCTCTAACGATTGTTGCATTTCATTACGGATCAGAGCGCTTTGCGGCACAACCTCATAGATGAATTCCGCAACCTCACGAATATAGCGATACTCTGGAGTCACCTTATCGATCTTCGCTCGTAAGCCCTGAAGAGATTCCAAGACAAAGGATTGCGCATCGAGCGTCTCTTCAATGTCATCGTCTTCTAAGCCGATCGCGGCTGCGTCCATGTCCTCTTTAGCGAAGAGCATTACGGTGCCAGTTTCAATCTTGTGCGCGAGAGGATCGAGGGAAGTTAGAACCGCATTCACCGCATGGATCAGATTTTTCTGTGGGATCACGAGGCCCGGATAGTCTGCCTTCTTTGCCTTCTTCGTGATTTCGGTTAAGCGAGCCTGCTCATCTTCGATTTCAGTGAGTAGGGGGCTTGGAGCAAGAGCACTTGCGGTGGCCCCGAGCACACCAGCAAAAGAAGTCCGCGTAGCCGTCACTTCCTCGATCAGTAGATTAGCCTCCTCGATCGCATCAAGCGCTTGCTCCTGAACTTCAATGACAGCATCAGGCTTGTTTTCTTTGAGCAACGGAGTGGCTGCGGTCACAAAGCGCACAATCCGAGCAAGACTATCAAGTAGAGGAACATATTCCTCACTAGGAGCCCCTTGAGATTCTTTCCAAAGGGTAATGGTTCGTTGAAATCCCTCAGCATCCTTGGACAAGGACTGGTTTAGGGCAGCAAGAGCAGCCGTATTGATCTCGTCATCGGCAGCATCTTCCACCTGTTCAAGCAAGATCAGTAAACGCTCCTCGAGCATGAACAACTGGGTCGCATGTTTCCCGAAGCTTTTGACCGAGGCTTTCATCTCATCCTGCTGGGTCATGGCATTCATACGTTTGCTGGTCAGTTCCGCCAGCTTTGTAAAAGCGGTCTCGGCACCCTCTTGATGGACAACCGCAAGCTCACGATCCCCGGCTTTGATTCCAACCAAGGCCGCTGCCATTGCACTCTCAGCAGAGGACAACAAACGATCGACCGGAGGCGCGGCCGGAGTCATAGCGTCAAAAAGCCTAGGACGATGTGCTGGAACCTTCGGCATCAGCAACAACTGGACTTGGCGTTGTAAACGGGCCTGCCTTGTCGCGATTGTAACCTTTCGTTCTACAAATTCTTGTGTCGTAAGCGCGACCGCCTCTTCTCGAAGAATCTTATGTTCAGTCGCCTGCACAGAAAAGATATCACGGGCGATCGTCAAAGCCTCATATTCAGCACCGCGCCGAAGCCGGAATTCTGCCTGCAATAAAGATGAAATCACCCTAGCTTGCTCGCTCGCCGCTTTTTTCGATTCCGCATTGAGGAAAAGAGCAACGGCTTTACGCATTTTAGCATCAGCCCCCGAACGAACTAGACCATTAACGAGGTGGGACAAATTAAAAGCGATCAAGGCATCCACGCTTGAGCTCTCCTTATTGCTTGGCGTAGCCGCCAGAAGACGAGCGGTCGCTTTTGCAAGGTTGATTTGCCCTTTCTCTAGGTCGCCCAAGTCAGCATCCTTACCCGTGATCGTCTGTAAGCGGAGAGAAGCTTGTGTCTGAGCTGTGGCGTGCAGTTCGCGGGCCATCACATCCGAGGCTTCAGCGAATCCAAGCTGTAAAACGACGAGACCAAGCTCGCGTGCCGAGCCATTCACCTTATCGATGGCAGCTGATGGACTTTTCCCTTCCCCCTCATCAACCGCGGCAAGCTTCCGGAACAAGGAAGCCGCCTGCCCCACATGTTCATCGGCAATTCTTTTCAGATCGGCTCCGATTTTGAGAAGCGTAGCGCTTTCAGCCTCCTCAGAAACCTTGTTCGCGATCAGATCTTCGACCACGCCGTCGATACGTGCTCGGATCGCTCCGAGACGGTCTCGCATTAGGTCTTGCCGCACTGCCTCCACTTGGCAGCTCTGCACGAAAACGTCCGAAGATGGATCCAGACTCCGGATCACGTCATGAACCCCGCGTTCCTCGCGGTAGATGGTGCGGATCTGATTGAGGATACGTCGCTTCTGTTTTTCGATCTGCGCAAGGTAATCTTCCTTAGACAAAAATTGCACTCGCCGAGAACCCGAGCGCACCCGGTGCGGCCCATCTGGTTCTGGGTAGCGGTCGGCTAATTCAATCGTAAAAGAAACCGTATCTCCAACTGCGAGCTCGGGAAGAGCCATTCGATAATCCCAGTCGACCTTCTGCTCGCTCCCGTCGCTTACCTTCGGCGTCGGCAAAGCGACCCTTTCCTCCCCCGTCTTATTGACCCGATAGAAAATGGAGGCCTCACCAATACCGTGGTCATCACGGCCACGGAAGGCGAAGTCGATCCCCCGCTCCAAAGTTGCAAATAAATTTCCGGCGGGTGAAGTAAGGTCGATTCCCGGCGCCCGATCCGGAGCAACTTGTAGATAGTGGCGCGGACTAGAAAATTTAAAACCATGCTCCTTATCTTCCCATCCAAAGCTATAGCCCCGTGAACCATTGGCCACCTGTTGCATCGTGACCGAACGGCCATTCCCTCCAATCTGTAGGGGAATTGCATCCCCTTCGGCCGGGCGAAACTCCGCATTCCCAACCGCACGATCGAGGGTCAGGTCCCAACGAATTTTAGTACCCTCGGGAATCGTTAAAGTAAGCGCTTCAATCGTCTCATTCGGACGTTGCGTATATTCCGGAAACTCGAGAGTGACTTCAGCCCGCTCGATCCGAGGGGTCGATATGACCTGCACCGTATGCCAATCACTCTTTGCGTCACCAGCGACAATTCGATAATCGAAGCTACGGAAGATGGTCTCGGCCCCGTATTCACAAACTTCATCGACAACCGCAATCTCACGCTCCCTTGGCTTCCCTTTGCCGGTGCGTAAAATGATTTTAGCTTTATCCGGAATTTCTCCCGAAATCTTCGCCACGAGCTGGAGCCCCTCCCCTTCCTTCACAATCCAATCGCTTTTAGCAATCTCGATCTGAGTACGTGTGGGATACTCAAAGGCCAACCACGGGGTGAAAATCCGGCCCAATCCTGCCGCTAGGAACGGTCCATTATAAACCGAAAAACCTCCAATAATCATTACCGGAATGAGAGCAAAAAGGACAAAGCGGCGAAATCCCGCGAAGGAAACAGCCTTCTTTGCACTAATCGGCTCCGCAGCTTCCTCAGCCATTAGGCAAGTTTTCTCGCGAAGTGAATCGGACCCACTTGTGGACGAACCTGACTCTCCAAACTGAACTGCCGTCACTAAAAGACTCTCCATCGCCCCGTGCTCTTTTTCAACCCGAAGGGCAGTATAAGAAGCATCGTACTTATGAAGATTTCGCCAGCCAAACTGCCATGCTTTAAAAAGCGCAACGCCACCCAACCCCGCTAAAATCACAACACGCCCTTCCGCTGGAAGATCGAAAACCCAATCGACCACTACCCCAACCAAAAACAAGGAAAACACCCAACCAAAGAGGGTCAGAAACCCGACCACACGGTGCAAGTTTTGATCGTGACGCCACACCTCTCTGAGGCGTTTATCAAGAAGTTTACACTGATTAGGTTTGCTCATGAAAGATCGTATTTTCTACGTAAGATCCACTCAAACCCCAATAGAATTACTAAGATTGGGGCTATCAAGACATTGTCCCAAAGTGGTCGATCGGTTCGGGTTGTCATCATGTGCGGATCACGGTTAAGCAAGGAAGGGAGTTTTTTAAGATCGAGAGCACTCAGGCACTCTCCTCCAGACAAATCAGCGATCCGGCGTAGATGCTCGATTTGCATGTCGGTGTTCGCTAATTCCGGCCTAAGATTGGCCACTTGGAATTCAACCGTATTTGAAAGCGGGCGATCCGCCACATTCGCTTCCACCCGATAACCACCGGCGCTGGGCGGAGAGAAATAACCTTCGTAAAGACCAGGGTTTGAAGCATCGGGCCTAAGAGTCACTCGTTGTGGTTCTCCACCCGCCGCATCGGCGGCAAGCGCGCTCACTTCGATCTCGAAACCCTGCTGGGTCAAGGGCTCGTAATCTTCGTCAAGAAGGTGCGCGTAGAGCATGACTTGGCCCCCTACCGGATAAGTGACGCGATCTGTTTCAAGGCGAACCTGCTTATGCTCACCCATCAGCCTCGATAAGGTTAGAAACTGAACGCACTGCGACCAGACCCGCCAGTGATACTTATCGCCCGTTTTGAATCTCAATAACCACAAGCGATCAGTGGCCATCATCATGCATTTCCCGGTCCCGTATCGCTGCCATGAAACGAGTGGGTAACGTTTATCACGGGATAAGGTATCAGAGAGCTCTGCCAAAACTGTTGCTCCAGGACGAGGCGCTAACAGCGGAGGAATACGATCGAGTGGGGCTACCCTGCTCCAGACAAGATCGTTCTCATCCTGCTCATTCTCTAAGGTCATCACGAGGCTACTACGGCCCTCTGGCGTGAGCACGGGATAGACACTATCATCGATATCTTCCCACTCTGCCTCTGGGTCAAACTCGACTGGCAGCATACGCTCCACTGGGGTGCCGGCATAACTGGCGGGTGCGAAACGGGAACCACAGAGCATGAGTAAAGATCCACCACGCTCTTTCACCAATTCCTCGAGCCGCAGGAAAGCCTCCGCAGAGAAGAATGAGGCATCAACATCACCCAAAATCACAAGATCGTAAGAGAAGGCCTCCTCGCGATCTTCAGGAAATTCCGCAATGTATTCGGACGAATTTTGCGCCAGCTCCGGTTGGGCGCGGGTCGCAATAAAAGTGGCATTGATCCGCGGGTCGCGTTTCAGCATGGCGCGCAAGTAACGGAATTCCCATCGAGCACTTCCCTCGATACAGAGCACATTGATTCTTTCGTTCACGACTCGAACGCTACGAGCCACCTGATTATTTACGGCCGTTGCCTCATCACTAAATGGTTCGATCGCAACTTCGATCCGCGCGGCCCCTTTTTCGGCAACATCAACATTGAAAAAGACCTCTTCAAATTGCAGACCACCTGTAAGCGTGACGCTCTGACGAACAACACCCCGGCCATTAAGACTCACCGTCAAATCGGCGACGCGTTTTTCGTAACCCTTCGATTGGAGCTGAACTCGAATCGGCACTTTATCGCCCGTAAAGGCGACATCCTGCATCACAATGTTACGGAGCGAGACATCGTCCGGATCAGCGATCCCCACCGGAACCGTGTAAACCGGGATCCCGCGCGTCCCCAAATCCCGCACCGCCGCCTCAACGCGCCGCGATGAAGTATCGAGTCCATCCGAAACCAAGACGACACCACTTAAGGGCGCACCACGTTCTGTCTTCGCCACCGACTCCAGCGCACCTGCAATCGATGTGCCTGCTCCATTAGCCTGCAACTTAGATAGCAATTCAATGCCCCCACCGTCATTACCACCCACCCGTTCCAGAGCCTCACTAAAGCTGTAATAACTGACATCGAGGTCTTCAGAAATCGAATCGAAGATCGGCCGCGCTGACTTCGTCAGCAAGCTCGTCGCCAGATCCAAACGCGAGGCATCGGCTACCGCTTGGCGCGATTTGTCCGCGAGTGACAGAGCGTTACGGTTGACCTCTTCTGGAGTTTCCATAAGCGGAAGAATCCCGAGTGCGACTGCAGCCTCACCAATATCCTCAGAACGTTTGCGTTGGTCTTTGATCGACATGCTCTCAGAGACATCGACGAGAATCGGTAGGCGACGTTTCTCGGTTAGGGTTTGCTTGATCGTTGCAGTCGGCTCGAAGAGCGCCGCCACAATCAGGGCGAGTGCCACCAATCGTGTCAGCCCCAGCGAAATGCGAACCCATGTCGGCAAACCCTGGCGACGACAGTATAAGAAAACAGTCAGCAGAATGACTGCACCAAAGGCCGAAAGCACGATCGTGTCCGAAACTGGGCGCGCCCAGAAGAGCCGCTCGATCTGTCCTTCATTAAAAATCGATGCCATCATTTAAACACTCTCGGGGTTTACCTCAGGAGGCACGGTTTGTTCCTTGACGACCGCCGGCCGTTTGGAAGTCCATTTTGCCACTAGGCTTTCAAGCACCAACAGGCCGAGACCCACCAGTAGGATGATAAACCAGAACGATCGCCCAGAACGGGACCCTTCTACGGCATCTAGAAGATCCGCCTCCGACTCAGCCACCATGAATTCTGCCCCTTTAAATAAGAGCACTGTTTCCGCCGCGGAAATACAGCTCACATCCGATTCACTCGTATCTACATTGACCGCCACAGGGAGTCCGGGTGCCTGCAGACTGACCCGCGCAAGGTAGAATCCTGATTCCTGGGCGTGCTCTAACATCGCTACATACTGACGACGGTGCTCGGTGACCGGAACAGAAATGGTCTTACCCGAAGGAGTGTCAAACACGGCTTCGCTCGCATCAGGCTGATCGACATAGGACAGCGAAAGTGAATCACCCACGAGACGCGGCATCTCAAATTCTCGGGCTGTGAGGTAGGTCACCATCTGCTGTAAAACCATTGGAAAAACCGGTGTAACCGCCAGATTATTCCAAGCGGAATCGGCCGTGCTCGTAAACATAAAGACCTGCCCTCGACCGACCGAATGCTCCAACAAAAGCGGCGCCGCTGTGCCAGCGAGTGACATGATGGTCGAACTCGTAGCTGAAGGTTTCACCTGCAAAACTTTGCGGAAACGCGTTTCGCTCAAGAGATCCTCCGGCAGAGAGAGCAATGGTCGACTCACGGGATGATTCGGCATAGACGGGTCAAGTGGCCGACCCACCCCGAGCCCATCTCCCGTGCTCACCGTTTGTTCAATCACGGCTGGTAGTAGCGAGATCCCATCGAGCGCCGATCTCTTATTCCAAGCAGAAGCGTCAACCTTGTCACCCGCAAACCAGATTAGGCCATTTCCTTTGCGGACGTAGGCTTCAAATAAGCGAGCCTGCTCGGGCGTAATTTCAGGAACATTCTGCAAAACCACAACGTCGAAAGGCGTCAGATCCTGAGCAGGAAGATCAATCCATGGAACCGACTGCACTGCAAAGTGTTCTCCTCCTCCGCTACCGCCACGCGCCCGGAGCGCCGCGGCGATGAAATTACTAGAACCGCTATTTGAAGATCCCTCAACACTTAACACTGAAACCCGATCTCGAATCACCGCCACTGTTCTGCGCACATTGTCTTCAAGCAACGAATCCGTTTCTAGCTCGGCACTAATTCGGACAGCGCCGGCATTGCGAAAATGGACGAACACCGAAACTGTCTCCGACGATCCCGGTGCAATGGCTGGAATAATCTTGGTATCGACGGTATTCCCATCGACCACCCCTTTGACCCTGACATTGGCAACCGCGGCCGTCCCAAAGTTACGCACCGTCGCCCGATAACGTGCCGCTGTATCCTTTCGTAAGACGCCCGACACGAGCTCCAGATCCGTAATCGCTAAATTATCGGCGCCACCGCGCACCGGAACGATAGTCATCGAGGCGCTTTTACCCAAGGCCTCCAACGCCTTACCAAACCAAGCCGGACGTCCATCCCAATTCCCTGCTTGCAGATCAGTTACGAAATAGATTTCTTTTTGAGGGGCGTCCATCGACTCCACAAGTTCACTCAAGGTCTGCGGGACACTATCTAAGTTGAGTGCCTCCGGACTTGGGCTCTGGTCACGAAGGAGTTCGTCGAACAAGACAGGATCGAAAGCGAAATTACGGGCAACCACCTCGTGTTCGCCACCGAGAATCACAAGACTGACCGGATCGCCGGGTTGAATACCAGCGACCACCGCTTCGATCTTCTTTAGGGCCCGTGCAAAACGCGTTGGCTTCGAGGCACCATCGCGGTGGCCCATACTGTAAGAGGCGTCGAGCGCGATGATGACACCGGCCCGGCGTTCACCAATTCCTTCTGGTAAGGTGTCCGCCTCTTCCATGAACGGCTTCGCCAGAGCCGCAACCAACAGCAAGATCGCGAGACAGCGCAAGCAGAGTAATAAGATATCGCGTAAGCGAAGCTGACGTGATCTCACTCTCACGTTCCGATTGA
>ENA-ORDA01001090-ORDA01001090.1-marine-metagenome-genome-assembly--contig:-NODE-1090-length-24158-cov-3.240937_pt1 | contig 24158 bp, 15 predicted proteins | sample MGYA00237778_ERZ508506 | MGnify/ENA primary metagenome ERZ508506 (study PRJEB26177, sample SAMN06267891) | marine metagenome | isolation source: Monterey Bay, California, USA | place: Pacific... | reverse complement strand
CCTGCTGCTAATATTGATGGGTTTTCTCCATCCCAATCTATGTTAACGTAAGGAGGAGTACCTCCAGAAATCTGATTAGTTAAGCTTGCAGTACCGTCCTCAAGTCCATTACAACTAACATTAGTTGTAACAACCGAGTTTATAAGTAGTGGGCTATCTGGTCCATCAACAGTGTAAGATGAAGTATGAACACATCCGTATAAATCAGTAATTACAAGATTGTAAGTCCCGTTAGATAAGCCGTTGATATTTTGGTTGTTTCCAACAGTACCATTAGCTCCTGACCATTCGAACTGATAGTCTGGAGTTCCACCAACTACTTCTACAGTAATGGCTCCCGAATTATCTTCATAACATTCATTATCGGTAACAGAATAAGTAGAAATTTCAACAACATCAATTGGTGATGTAACATAAACGGAATCAACAAGAACACAGTTATTAGCGTCAGTAATTATATTAGTATACCATTGACCAGGTGCTAAACCAACTGCTGTAGCTAATTGCTGATTTAAAGGGTCGTTCCAATCGTAAGTGTAAGGCAACCAGCCACCAGAAACATTAAAATTAAATGTCCCATCTATATCATCTAAGCAACTAACAGAAGTGGTATCCTCAGAATTATTAATCGAAAATAGTTCTGAATAATCTATACTTATTAATCCAGTTCCTACACAACCATTGTTATCAGTATAGGTAGCACTGAAATCTCCAGCACTTAAATTAGATGCTTGTGCTATTAATGAGATAAAATTATTATCACTATCAAACCAACTCACAGCATAGTTACCAAATCCAAGACCACCAGTATAAATTGCAGTAGCTTGACCATCATTATTACCTTCACATCGTATATTGGTAACATTTTCAAAGTCAACAATAATTTGGTCTGGTTGATTTACTGTGATGTTATCCTCAGCTGTACATCCTCTATCATCAGTAACTGTTACCGAATAAACATCTTGTGGAACAAGAGACAAAGTATCAAATGACGCAGATGTAAAGGTTCTAATATCGTTTGGATTAGTAGAATTAAACCATTCAAACGTATATAGTCCAGTTCCGCCACCTGCATTTGCTAAAACAACTGCATCAGAATATCCAAAGCAAGAGATATCAACACCGTTATAATCAGATAAGATTGATAAATCAAGCGTAACAGGCGATGGCTCACCTATATTGACTGGTGAATAAACTGTTGTACATCCATTGTCGTCTTCAACCTCTAATTGATATGAGCCTGGTAGTAAACCACTAACAGTAGCGTTTACTGCTGAAAGGTTTGCAGGCCATAGATTTATTCCTTGACTATTCTGCCAGCTAAAGCCATATACTCCTGAACTGACAGTTCCACCAGAAACAGTGACTACAGAAGCACTACCATCAGACGCTGAAGTACAACTTACATCTTCAGAACTAACAGAAACACTAATTGGGTCTGGTGTTAATATTTCAATATTTTCTAATTCGTCAGTACATCCTAATGAATCTCTTACTGTAGCGTTATAAATCCCTCCAGCTAAGTCTTGGAAAGTTGATAAATTTTGCCAACTCACACCACCATTTATAGAAAACTCATAAAATGGTGTTCCACCAGTGGCGTTCAATGAAATTTGACCATCCGTATCGCCGTAGCATAAATTATTTACTGTGCCAATGAGAACTAAACTTGGAGAGTTTGTTTGTGAAATCAATACACTATCCATAGTGTAGCACAAATTTATATCCCAAACATGAACATAAACTAAGCCTGCTGATAAATTTTGTGGATTTGAACTTTGTGATGTTGGGTTCAAACTACCGTCTTGTAATAGTAGTGGCAACTGATATGCATCATCATATGTCCAAAGGATTGTATAAGAACCTACACCGCCTGTAACACTTACAGTAGCAGTAGCATCCCAACCAAGACAACTTTCTTGGGTAGATGAAACTCCAGTAATTTCTACTTCTGCAGGCTCACCAACATAGAAGGAATTATTTAATAATTCACACCCATTTGAATCTTCTAAATCGTAAAAATACATCCCCTCAGAAAGTCCAGTTAATAAAAATGTATCAGCTGAAACAACAGTAACTGTCACCGAAGAAGGAAGTGAAGAGATAGTATAACCAGGTGTTCCACCATTGGCAATAACTAATACTTCGCCATCAGAGGAAGAATTACAAAGTGTGCTAGTCACTATATGAGATACTGAAAGAGCTGCTGGCTCAAAAATTTCGTACGAGGTTTGAGCAGTACACCCATTTGCATCTTGCACAGACAAGTTGTATACACCAGCCGAAAGACCGGTAATTGAATCAACAGTAATTTGCTGAGAAAACCCTGGGTCATTTACAAATAACCAGTAGTAGTTTCCTGGAAAAGGATTGCCACCTGAAATATCTAAGAATATCTTACCATTATCATCACCGTTGCATGAAAGCATAGATGTTGAAGTTGACGTATTCACAGATACAGTAATTGCTGGATTTTCATCAATTATAACTGGTTGACTCCATGTATTAACACAAGAGGTTGTATCAACTACTGACAATGTATAAGTCCCAGCAGGAAGATTATCAATGATTGTAATTGTATCAGAAGAAACGAAACTTCCAGCAATACCGGTTAATGAAAATGTAAATGGTAAAGCATCACCAATAGCTTTTATTTCTAATTCACCATCACTACCACCAAAACATAAGTTATCCGTAACGGTTACCGATTGAATTTCGACATCAGTAATTTTTGGAATAAATACATTCAGTGTTTTCTCACACGTTAATTGATCAGTTATTTTTACTAATGTATTTCCAGATGGTAAAGATGTTGCTGTTGAAGTCAATTGACCTGAAGACAACCATTCAAAAGTATATACAGCTTGACCACCAGAAGGGTTTACGGTAGCTGCACCATTGGCATTACTACAGGTTTCTGGAATAATATTAGTAAACGTAGCTGTTATTTCTGAATTCTGTTGAACAACCAAAGAATCGACAAATGAACAAGAATTATCGTCAATTGCAGTGATGGTATATGTGCCACTAGGGAGTTGATTAACGGTAAGATTGTTTAATGCTGTTGAACTTGTAACGCCAACTGACCCTGGCTCATGAGTAATAGATGCATAAGGTAATGTGCCGCCTGAAACATCAACAGAAATTTGACCTGTTGATTCACCAAAACAATTAACATTAAAAACATTTGTACTGAACGATATTTGAGTAGGGTGAGTCAGTGTAAAATCTAAAGTGTCAGAACAGTTTTTAAAGTCTGACATTATTACTTGGTAAAGACCTTCTTCCAAATTATTTATATAACTATCGGTACTAGTCGACGAACCTAACCAAGTGAAGCTGTATGGCAATGTTCCTCCAGCACCACTTACAGCAATAAATCCATCAGAACCTTCAAAACAATTTGGATTTGAAAATGAGTCTGTATTTAATACAAGTTGACTAGGCTGAGAAATATTAATAAGTAATGTTGAAGAAGTACAACCCGCAGTATCTGTTGCAAATACTGTGTAATCTCCAGCACTAATATTAGATTGGGAATTAGTAGTCCCTGCAAAAGCAGAACCATCTTTAGTCCAAGTATATACGAGGTTTCCTTGGCCCCCATTTGCATTTAATGTGATTGAACCATCTGATAATCCAAAACAAGATGGTGTTGTAGTCGATTGAATTGAAAGAATTAGCTGAGCAGGCTCTGTAATTTGAATTACAGAACTGAAGGGACAGTTATTATCGTCAGTCACTGAAACAGTATAGGAGCCAACAGTTAAATTTGAATAGTAATTTGAATCAGAAGATGTAAACGATGGCATTAATGTGTCTGTGTCAACCGTAAAATTGTATGGGGCTGTTCCTGCAGAAGCGTAAACAGAAATATTACCATCAGCAGAATTAAAACAAGATAATGGTGAGGAAGTGGTTGATACAGTTAAGAATGGAATGTCTTCTACAGAAATGACAGTATCAAATTCACAAGCATTTGCATCAGAGAGTGTTAAATTATAATCCCCTTCAACAAGATTGTCATAAACTCCATTATTCTGGATTACCCCATTCAAATCAAACTCATAAGGAAGTAAGCCGCCTACTCCATCCATATCTAGCAAAGCTAAAGTATCCTTGCAAAAAATTGTATCAAGTGAAAGTATATCGACGCTGAGTTGTGAATATTCAAATATTTCAATTGAAAGAGAAGCAATACATCCGTTTACATCTCTAGCTTCAACAGAATAAGTTCCTGCTGATAAGTTATCAAATACAGGTGATGGTTGCCAAGCTGATAGATCAATTCTATACTCATAATTGGAAGTTCCACCTGAGGCTAAAACTTCTAAGCTCCCCGTACTTTCACCATAACAGTCAACCGAATCAGAACTAACTTCTGTTAACTGAATAGGCAATACAGTATCTAAAACTGTATATACTTCGTTATAAAAACAGTTATTGTTGTCGGTAATTTGCAGCAGATAATCACCTCCCTCCAAGGAAGTAATATCTTCATCAGTAAATGTAATTCCATTAGGACCAGTCCAAGAAAATGTATAATCTAAAGTATCTATTACATTACCAGTACTGTTGTTGATTTTTAATCCAACACCACCACTGACATCAATCTGAATATCTCCATCAAACTGAGAATTACAAAGAATGTTGGATATCGTTTCATCAACATGTAAACTATCAGGCTCTCTTAATGTAAGTGGACGAACTATCTCACATCCCGTAGAAGAAGTGAATAAAATAAAATATTCTCCAGCACAAAGTCCTGTTTGATTAGCGTTATCACTAGCAATTGAATAAAAAGGCACACCAGCTACTGAGTCTTGGTAGAACTCAATTGTATATGTTTCTGGTGTTGGGAAAATGTTTACTTGTATCTCTCCATCACAACTGCCATAACAACTTACATTGTAACCATTAAAGCTTATTGACGGACTGAAATTACTAGAATTAAAAACCGTTTCAGAGATTGTTTCTTGCACGTTACAAGAGTCAACCCCAGAAATAATTGTTACGTCATAGGTTCCGCCATTAGCACCATCTAATCCTGTTAATAAAAAAGTGTCTTCGGTAAATACTGTAGTAAAAAGTGAACCGTTTGGGAAGTCAACTTCTAGGTTATGGGGAGATGAAAAAGTAGGATCAGGAATAATCTCTAAAATCCCATTATTATTACATTCATCATCCTGAATTACATTTACAGTACATTGGGCATTTGACTGTATTGCCGTGAAAAAACTAGCAAGAAGAAAAACTATAATCTTTGCCTTATCTGATATTTTCAAAATATTTAAGTTTTAGATTATCTAAAATTTTGCATTGCAAGATACAAAAATTAACAATCTTTCGAACATTAATTCTTATAAGTACAAAAGAAATAAACACATTTTTGTTGATGATGGCATTCGTTTAATTTGAATCTAAGAACTGAATTCAACGAAGTGCAATTAATTTACTAAGTTTGCTAGTATATTAATGCCCTTTTTAACATGAAACCTAATTCTTACAAAGAACACCCTCTTTTTATGGGGGTATGTTTCCTTAAAAACAGTCGTTTTTTTCTTATTTTTCTAAGGCTCAAGAAACATTTTTACATTGAAATATGCTCATGTGTTTTATACATTTCAACACTCGTTTTTTTAACCCTTAATTGAAGTTCGTTTTTACAAATCTTTTATTGCTTAACAGCCCTGACTGATTGAAAATCTGCAAATGATACAATCCATCATTCAAGCTGCTTACAAGTATTTTTGAATGAAGACCTCTTATTTCAGACTCCATTACTTTTCTTCCAAAGTTATCGAAAATCAATATTTTATCACCCCCCATATGGTTGTCAATATTTAGCGTTTCACTTGCTGGATTAGGATAAATATTTGTTTTAGTTGAAACTGAAATATCATTAACTGAAACTGTTTCACAAATAATATTGTACAGAAAATCGCTTATAAATGGCGCTGCGGTTTCAGAAATACCAGTGATTGGAATAGCATGTCCTCCAGAATTAAACGTATATAAATCATTCTGAATACCCAATGTTTCGAGTGTTGAATGTATTTCGCCTGAACCACATAAAATTGGAAAAGCATCATTACCTAATGCATTATCACATTCATAACTTACAGTATTGTCATCCGTTGAGTGTAAACTAACTATTGGCTCATCATCAGCATCAAAAAATGCTAAGGACTGAATGGCCCCTGCCAGACTTATTGCTCCGATAACATCTGAAGAATACCCTTCGTTACCACTATTTCCTTCAATACCTCCTGCATTATCAAAGAACTCTTGAAGATCATCTGGAATATCATCACTGTCGACTGCTGACAAATGAACTGCTGTTACTGCTCCTGCCGAATAGCCCCCGACAAAAATCTGCTCTGGATTAATACCATAGGTATTTCCATTCTCTGAAAAATCTTTTCTGAAAAACCTAATCGCAGCTTTCATGTCTGATATAGAGTTGACGACTGTTTGAGTCAAAATTTCTGAAGCATTAGGCAAAGACAAATTTATAAGCGATGTTAATCTATACTGAATGGAAGCAGTAACGTAACCGCGTTTAGCAAAGGCTTCACACAAACTAATCATAGCTTGATTATCTTTATTGCCAGCTACATAAACTCCTCCATGAGCAAAAATAATCAATGGTCGATTAATTGCGGTATCGCCCTCAGCTTGATAAATATCCATATCTAAACCTGAGTCAGACGACGACCAATCATAAATATCTGTATATTCGACTGTTGTTTTAGAAATATCAGAAAATATTTCATCTTGATATCTTCCGTCGCATTGCCCAAATACAAGATGTGAAACTAAAATTAGACTAAATAGAATTGGTTTTTTCATATTTCAAATTTAAGTAATTATTTGCCAAGCTTAGCCATTTGTTGTTCTATTAGTTCGTCCTCAATTTTAGAAAACAACAAACTGGCTTTGCCAACATGATGGGCTGCATCAATTGACTTAATTCCATCCCAACTAGACTTTTGAACATTGAGCATTTCCTGCAATTTATGAGATGTAAACGGCAAAAAGGGTTCTGATAAAACCATTAAGTGGTTGGCTATTTGCAGAGCAATATTTAATATCGTTTCTGTTCGTTTTTCATCCGTTTTTTTCAATTTCCAAGGCTCTGTATCCGCTAAATATTTGTTTCCTAAGCGTGCTAAATTCATAAGCTCAGTTAAAGCTTCTCTTAATTTATATTGCTCAATTAACCCCCCAATTTTTTCAGGAAACGCATCCATCTCATCCAAAACTGATTGGTCATAGCTATCGAGTTCATGCCTTTCAGGCACTTTCCCCTCCCAATATTTATTGGTTAGAACAACTACTCTGTTAATGAAATTGCCAAAGATGCCCACCAACTCACTATTATTTCTGGTCTGAAAGTCTGACCATGTAAAGTCAGTATCTTTTGACTCAGGAGCAGTTGAGCAGAGTGCATATCGTAAAACATCTTGCTGACCCTCAAAATCCTTTAAATACTCATGAAGCCAAATCGCCCAATTCCTTGAGGTTGATAGCTTCTGTCCTTCAAGATTTAAAAACTCATTAGCAGGTACGTTTTTAGGCAATACAAAACCACCATGCACCTTTAGTAATATTGGAAATATAATAGCATGAAAAACAATATTATCTTTACCGATAAAGTGAATCAATTCAGCATCATTCTGCCAATAATCTATCCACTCTTTGCCATTGTCTTTTGCCCATTGTTTAGTGGCTGAGATATAGCCAATTGGTGCATCAAGCCACACATATAATACCTTTCCGTCCTCACCTTCGATAGGAACTTTTACACCCCAATCCAAATCTCTGGTCATCGCTCGCTCTCGAAGTCCGCCATCAATCCAAGATTTACATTGACCTATTACTTGAGAACGCCATTGACTAGGGTCATGCTGTTTTTCTCCATCAAGCTTTCCATTTTCAATCCAATTTTTTAACCAATCAGCATGGTCTTGCATTGGTAAATACCAATGTTTTGTTTCTTTCTTAACAGGCTCATTACCACTCAGGGTAGATTTTGGATTTAATAACTCCGAAGGACTGAGAGCCGAACCACATTTTTCACATTGGTCGCCATAGGCTGAATCATATCCGCATTTTGGACAAGTCCCCATAATGTATCTGTCAGCCAAAAACTGCGAATGTTCTTCATCGTAAAATTGTTCCGAAGTTTTCTGAGTAAATGCACCTTTGCTATTAAGTTCACTAAAGAAATCTTGAGAAGTTTTATGATGTAAAGGGTCTGAAGTTCTGTGATAAACATCAAAATCAATACCGAAATCGGCAAAGGACTTTTTATTTAAGTTGTGGTATCTGTCAACAATTTCTTGTGGCTCTACCCCTTCTTTTTTAGCTCGAAGCGTAATGGCAGCACCATGTTCGTCCGAGCCACAAATAAACACTACATCTTGTTGTTTGGATCTTCTGTATCTGACGTAAATGTCGGCAGGAAGATATGCACCAGCAATATGTCCAATGTGTAAAGGTCCATTGGCATAAGGTAATGCTGAAGTGACGGTATAGCGTTTTTTTGTCATGAAAAATTTAAAAATATATCTTCGCAAAGATATTAAAAGAATAAAGACTTTAATGACCGTTAAAGAAGGATATAAAAAGACTATTCAAAACCTTAAAAAAGGGGATAAAATAGGCATTGTTTCAACTGCTAGAAAAATCAATCGTGAAGAACTAAAATATTCTGTTGAACTAATTGAGAAGTGGGGCTTAGTTCCCGTTTTAGGACAAAATATTTACAATATTGATCACCAATACGCTGGAAGTGATAAGGAACGGATTGAGGATATACAACAAATGCTCAATAACTCGGAAATTAAAGCCATAGTATGTGCAAGAGGTGGCTATGGAAGTGTGCGAATTATAGACCATTTAGATTTTACCATTTTTATTGATCAACCAAAATGGATAGCAGGCTTTAGCGATGTGACAGTTATTCATTCTCACCTTCATAATTTGAGCATACCGACTTTACACAGCACAATGCCAATAAGCTTTAAATCCAATACCTCTGCCTCAGTCGAAAGTCTCAAAAAAGCTCTGTTTGGAGAAAACATCGATATAAATTGCAATAGTCATCTGCTTAATAGAAATGGCGTGGGAAGTGGACAAATTGTAGGCGGAAATCTTTCTATTCTTTATAGCTTGATTGGAACGCCATCAGACATAGACACAGAAGGTAAAATTCTTTTTATTGAAGATTTGGATGAATACCTTTATCATATTGACAGAATGATGATGAGCCTCAAGAGAAGCGGAAAACTCGCCCTTTTAAAGGGTTTAATTGTTGGTGGTATGACAAAAATGAATGACAACAATATCCCTTTTGGAAAAACAACTAAACAAATTATTTTGGACACCGTTTCAGAGTATGATTTTCCTGTTTGCTTTAATTTTCCTGCTGGGCATATTGATAATAATTTAGCTATAAAGCTGGGCGAAAATGTTCACTTAGAGGTCGGTGAAAAAACAAAACTCCACTATAAATGAAGCACATGAGCTAGGAAAAAAGGGAGAAACACTAGCTAAAAACTACTTGAGCCAAAAAAATATTACCGTATTGCACTCCAACTGGCGATGGCAAAAAGCCGAAATAGATATCATCGCTGAACACAACAAACAAATCGTATTTATTGAAGTTAAAACCAGACGCAGTTCAAGATTTGGCAATCCATCAGAATTTGTCAGTAATAAAAAGCAAGAGCTCATGAGAGATGCTGCCGAAGCATACCTCGAACAGCATAATTTAACTAATGAAATACGCTTTGATATTATTGGCATTATACTAAATTCTAGAAATAAAAAGATAGAACATATTCAAAACGCCTTTTAAATAGGTGTATTTAGTACATTTGCAAAAAAGAGATTGATGGCAAAGCGAATAAATAAAAGGGTTGATAGGTCAGCTAACAAAGCAAGAAGCTCAAATGCTTCCAAAGGAAAGTACAATTCGTCTGAGTCATCTTCTGGCAATAGTGATTTCAAAAAATCAGGACCAAAACCTTACAATAAGTCTTTCAAAAAGAGAATAACAAAACAAGCCGTTAAGAGTACAAAAGCGGGTATGCGACTAAATCAATTTATTGCACATTCGGGAATAAGCTCAAGACGTGAAGCAGATGATTTAATAAAAGCTGGCTTAGTAGAGGTGAATGGTAAAATTATAATCGAAATGGGCTTTAGAGTATTAGAGTCCGATACCGTAAAATTCAATAATGAAACCTTAAATTCGGAAACGAAACGGTACCTATTACTCAACAAGCCAAAAGACTTTTTAACCTTAACCGACGACCCAAGGAAAAAAAATGTGTTTGAATTAATAGACAAAGCATGCAAAGAGCGTATTTATCCTGTTGGCAGACTCAACAAACAAACATCAGGGCTACTTCTCTTTACTAACGACGGTGAGCTTTCTAAAAAGCTAACTAATCCTAGAAAACGCGTAAAGAAAATCTTTCATGTAACTTTAGATAAAAACCTAAAGTCATTGGATATGCAGAAAATCGTTGACGGCGTTATGGTCGACGGTTATAAAGTAGATATAGAGGCTATTTCATACATTCAAAACTCACCAAAAAAAGAGGTTGGAGTAGAAATACACATTGGTAAAAATAGCACTCTAAAAAATGTTTTTGAAAATCTTGGCTATAAAATTGTTAAATTGGACAGAGTTTATTTTGCTGGTCTAACCAAAAAAGATATTGCTAGAGGTCGCCACAGGTTTTTATCAGAAAAAGAAATATCTATGCTAAAGATGATATAAATCCAATACTAAATTTTGAATTATAGCCGTTAAAAAATTATGCGAATTGTAAAGCGAATTATTCTGACCCTTATAATCTTAGGCGTTCTTGTCTTCGGAGCATCTGCTACTTTGATTTTTCTGAAACAAGATAATCTGGAACAAATTGTAATTGAAGAAATCAACAAACAGCTTAAATCTGAAATTTCGGTAGGCGATATTTCATTTTCTGCCATCAAAAATTTCCCTTACGTAAGTGTTGAGTTTGACAAACTCATGATATTGGATGCTTTTCAGGAAGATACGCTTTGTAAAATAGATGAGGTAAATGTAAAATTCAACGCTCTAGACCTTTACAACAAAATTTATATTATTCAAGAAATTTCACTAGCCAATGGGTATGTATCAATTTATTATAAAGATGGACTTCCAAACTATGAAATATGGAATACTAAAAGCGATACTTCTGAGTCTGAAAGCATAGACTTTGGACTAGAAAATGTAGCACTTAACAACGTTAAAATAAAATATGTTGATGATGGCTTGACGAGTGAGTTCGTAAATAAAGAAACCCTTCTAAAATTAAATATTGAAGACAACAATACATTTATTGATATTGATGCTCAACTATTAAACAGAAAATTATCATTAAACAATGTCAATCATCTTCCAAATGAAAATGTCAATTTAAATACTGAAATGTCAATTGACTCGTTTGGCATTGACATTATTACCAACTTAAGCGTCCGAGATATTCCTTTTAATGTAGAAGTAAAACAAAATAATGAAACTTTAAAAGTAGATGTAATAGCCAATGAGTTTGACATCGTTTCCACATTAGATATTCTCCCTAAAGATTATTTGTCTGCACTAGAAGATTACGATATTTCAGGAAAAAGTTCGTTCAAGCTCAAATTTATAACCGACAAACAAAAAGAAGCCGCAATTGATATTGACTTTACGCTGAAAAATGGAACAGTGAAAAGCGATATTATTCCTTTTGATTTGGAACAATTGTCATTAGATGGGAATTACACTAATGGGGCTAAAAGAACAGATGAAACTACTCAAATAGATTTGAAAGACATTCAGCTCATAGCCAATAATGAACTAATTTTAGCCAATGCCACCATCAATGGGCTAGAAAACCCTAAAGTTAAAGCTGATGTCTCTTCTCAACTCAATCTATCTGAACTTGAAAAATGGGGCTACAAATCAGACCTAAAATCAATTGACGGAAATGCCACTTACGAAGTGTCATACTTCGGAAATGTAGGCGTGAAAAATAATATTGACTACGATATTGCAATGGCTAAAAAATCCGCAGACATTTCCATTGAAAACTTAAGCCTCGCCATTGACGAACAGAGTCCAAAACTCTCTAACTCAAATGTAAAATTAAAAGTTGTTGATGACCATTTAGACATTGAACGTTTGGAAGGTACGCTCGCCAAAGAAAGTAAGTTCAAATTTATTGGTGCTATTGAAAATGTATTCTCTTACCTATTCTTAAAAAATTCGCCCTTAAAAATTGCCGGTGAATTTAACTCTAAGTGGATGATATTTGACGAATTAATACAAAGCGATACTACTTCTGAAACTAATTCAAGCGAAGCAAAAGCCGTTCAACTGCCAGACGACATTATCGCTAATGTGAAATTCAACTTAGATGATTTCACCTACGACCGTTTTCATATGCGGAATTTTAACAGCGATATTAAGTACAAAAACAAAAAAATAAACGTCAATAATATTGAGCTTGAAACCATGTCAGGAAAAATCACTTCTGACCTAACATTTGAGCAATTAAAAGAAGGAAAGATGAGACTAATCAGTACAACTTTGCTAGATAATATTAATGTACGACAGTTGTTTTATGAGTTTCATAATTTCGGACAAAGAACCATGAGGCATAAACACCTAAAAGGTAAAATAGACTCAGAGATTTACTTACGAAATGAGTGGGATAAATACTTTAATCCTATTGACGAGCACTTGTATTCTTTTATAGATGTTAATATAAATAACGGTGAACTATTAGAGTTTGAACCTCTCATGGAAATGTCCGACTACATCAGTGTAAATGAGCTAAAACGAATAAAATTTTCTAACTTAGAGAACCAAATTGAGATAAAAAACAACAAAATTGAAATTCCATTTATGGAAATTTATTCCTCTGCATTAGATATGGCTGGCTCAGGAAGTCATACATTTGACAATAAAATGGATTATGAGTTTAAGATTTTGTTGAACGAAATATTAGGTAATAAATTCAAAAGAAAACACAAAAAGAAAGTTTCAGAATTTGGTGTAGTTGAAGACGATGGAATTAAAGGCATGACTCTTTTCCTAAAAATGAAAGGGTCTGTTGACAACCCAGATATTTCGTACAATACACTAAAACTGAGAGAATCACTTGACAAGGGCTTCAAAAAAGAAAAGAAAAAGTTAAAAGATGTTGTAAAAAGTGAGTTTGGCGACAAACCATCAGAACAACAAATTGAAGACCAGCCTGACTACGACAGTATCATTGAATGGGAGGAATAAACATATACAGTAAAAGAAAGAATTGGAAAATTCTTCTTGTAATATTTGCAAGTATTATCGCACTAGTTTCTTTAAGCTACACCAATAATTTAGTTAGTGAACTCGATAAAGAAGAACGCAAGAAAATAGAGCTTTGGGCAGAAGCAACCTATCAGTTAGTAAACTCAGGTATGGGCCCAACAAATAATATCCTGGCAAGTAGGATAATGCAAGAAAATACTACTATTCCTATTATCCTTACTAATGAAGTTGGTGAAATAATAGGTGATAGAAATCTACCTGACAGGAAATTTCGTGATGCGTATCTCAAAAGGCAGTTAGAGATAATGAACGAACAACATGAGCCCATTAAAATAGAAGCAACTATGAATGGGGAAGTTATTCTAACTCAGTACCTGTATTACAAAGATTCATATATACTTTCTCAGCTTCGTTTTTACCCTTTCCTTCAATTGGTAGTCATCTTCTTTTTCATATTAATTGCATATTTAGCATTTAACCGTTCCCGAAAATCAGAACAAAATTTAGTCTGGGCAGGTATGGCAAAAGAAACTGCTCACCAAATAGGCACTCCTCTTTCCTCTCTAATGGCTTGGGTTGAAATATTAAAAAACAAAGAGGGCATGTCCGAAATAAGTGAGGAAATAAATAAGGATGTCGTCCGACTAGAAACAATTACTGAACGCTTCTCAAAAGTTGGTTCAAAACCAAATTTGGATAACCAAAACATCTACGATATTTTATCAAAGTCTGTGAGTTATTTGCAGAATAGACTTTCATCAAACGTCATTATAACTCTAGATAATCAATGTAATGACGCTAATGCCCCTATTAGCGCCACGCTGTTTGAATGGGTAATTGAAAACATATGTAAAAATGCGGCTGATGCTATGAATGGAAGAGGCAAAATCACAATTACCATTCAATCAAAAGCAGAATTTTTAACTGTCGAAATTAAAGACAATGGCAAGGGGCTTTCAAAAAATAATTTCAAACGTATTTTCGAGCCAGGTTTTACTACTAAAAAAAGAGGATGGGGCTTAGGGTTATCTCTTTCAAAACGAATAATCGAAGAATATCACTTAGGCAAATTATTTGTGAAATCATCTAGTCCAGAGGGAACAGTCTTTTGCATATCCCTCCACAGAAATTAATTACTGCAACTTCCTTTTCCACGCTTAAAGAGATACTCTTGATGGTACTCTTCAGCTCTGTAAAATGTCTCCGAAGGGACAATTTGAGTCACAACAGGATTTTTAAACTTTTCAGAATCATCCAACGCTTTCATCGTTTTAATGGCAATCTCTTTTTGATTATCATCATGAAAAAATACAGCAGAACGGTATTGGGTTCCAACATCAGGCCCTTGTCTGTTTAAGGTTGTTGGGTTATGATTTTCCCAAAAAATATTAATTAACTCCTCAAATGATACTTGCTTAGGGTCGTAAAGAACTTCAACCGCTTCAGCGTGATTAGTGTTTTCATAGCACACTTCTTTGTAAGTAGGGTTTTTAGTATCACCACCAATATAACCAACATCAGTTGAATAAACCCCCTTTAGTGATCTATACAATTCTTCTACACCCCAAAAACAACCTGCAGCAAAAGTGGCCTTTTTAAGAGAGTCATTAGCTATAAATCGGATACTAATACTATTAACACAATGACGTGTATTTTCAGGTGTCAATTTCTCTCCAACAAATACATGACCAAGATGACCATCACATTTTGCACAAGTAATTTCTGTGCGTTCGTATCCTAAATGTAAGTCAGAATATTTATTTATTGCACCTTCCTTAACTTTATCAAAAGCAGGCCAACCACAACCCGCATCAAACTTGGATGAAGAATCATATAAATGGTTGCCACAAGCACGGCAAACGAATATGCCCGCTTCATAAAAATTATCGTATTCACCAGTAAATGGAGCTTCGGTCCCTTTATCAACTATGACTCTTCTTTCTTCTGGTGTTAGATTTTCGAAATAATTGTGATCCATAGGTTTTGTTGAATTAGTTTTAGTTTGACACGAAATTAATAACGGTAATGCAATGCAAAAATACAGCATTAGAGAAAAAGATTTAGTTGCTCTATTGCCAAATTTCTTATTTACATTTGCGAGGTGAGTGGTATCTATATTCATATTCCGTTTTGTAAGCAGCAATGTCATTATTGCGATTTTCATTTTTCGACTTCCTTAAACAATAAGAACGCCCTTTTAGATGCTCTAGTGTCTGAAATGAAAATAAGAACTCCTTTTTTGGATGGTACAAAGATACGGACTATTTATTTTGGCGGGGGGACACCAAGCATTCTTTCTTCTGATGAGCTTAATAGATTATTTGATCATCTAAACAATCAATTTGATCTTTCTGATGTAAGTGAAATTACTATTGAAGCAAATCCAGATGATTTGACCTTAGAAAAAATAAAAGCCATATCTAAAACACCGATAAATAGATTCAGCATTGGTGTCCAATCTTTTCATGAAGCGGATTTAGAATACATGAACAGAGCCCATAATGTAGAGCAAGCCAAGACAAGCATTAAAAATGTGCAAGATGCTGGCTGGAACAACATTACTATAGATTTGATATACGGAACGCCAACATTAAATAATGATATGTGGATGGAAAACATGCAACACGTCATTGACTTTAATGTACCACATCTTTCAGCCTATGGACTGACAGTCGAAGAAAAAACACCGCTGCACCATGCTATTAAAACAGGAAAGCAAACACCGTTGGATGAACTTAAAAGTAAAAAACAATTTGAGATGTTAATGGAGTTCATACCTAAAAATGGATTAGAGCAATACGAAATATCAAATTTTGCAAAAGAAGGATTTGAGGCAAAACACAATGGTAGTTACTGGAGTGATGATATTTACTTGGGGCTTGGACCATCGGCACATTCTTTTGATGGTAATCGAAGACTGTGGAACGTTTCTAACAATTTGAGGTACATTAAAAGCCTGCAAAAGCAAAAACTACCTTTAGAGTTTGAAGAATTATCTGAAATTCAACGCTACAACGAATATATACTTACTGCCTTGAGAACAAAAAATGGCGTAAATTTCAATTATATAAAATCACGTTTTTCGCCGTTTTTGGTCGATTTTTTCCTTTTTTCAACAAAAAAATGGCTTTTTTCTGAAGAAATCATCAAAAATGAAGATGTATATACTTTATCAAAAAAAGGTAAATTAATTGCCGATTGGCTATCATCGGACTTATTCTACATAGAATAATTCATTAAATTTAAATTTTGGCCATTTTTTATCATTTTTATCAGCTTTTTTCCTGTTTTTAATGGTTTTTATCAGTTTTATCGCATTTTTATAAAAATATTAGCCCCTAAAATTAAGACGATACTTTTTTCTCATTTTTAATGAAAAATCAACGATTATAGTCGTTTTTTGACAGTTTTTGATGATTATTAATCATTTTTTGTCATTTTAGAGGAAAAATAAAGCCTTAAAGAATTGATTTTATTTAATAGACACAAAACTTAGTCTATTTTCAAAGAAATTAAATACTTTTAGAGCATGATTGCTCACATTACACACAAAAACAAAGAATTCAAAGTTAATTTATCAAAACCTATTGATATTTCCATCCCACTTAAAAATGGGACTGATAACCCAAATGCATGGTATGTGCCTCCAGTTAAAATGGAAGCAGTAAAAATGGGGGATTGGGTAGGAGAAGTGAAAAAAGGCGGCTCTGTCAACTTTTTTAATATTTACTTTAACCCTCATGGACATGGTACACACACAGAATGTGTTGGACATATCTCAAAAGACAAGGAGTCTATTAACGATAGTGTTAAAACATTCTTTTTTCTATCTCAATTAATAAGCGTTGAACCAATAGCATTGAAAGGTGACAGTATAATTACAAAAGAGTCTATCGAAGAAAATTTTGATGAAGAAAGCGAAGCAATAATCATCAGAACATTACCTAATTCAACAGAAAAACTTAACAAACACTATTCCAATACAAATCCCCCATTTCTACAAGAAGAAGCCGCTATATATTTGAGAGAAAAAGGGATAAAACACTTACTCATTGATTTACCGTCTGTTGACAAAGAAGAAGATGGAGGAATATTAGCAGCTCATCATGCATTTTGGGATTTTCCAAAAAATACACGATTCGACTGTAGCATTACCGAGCTTATTTTTGTGCCGTCAGAAATAAAGGATGGCAACTACTTACTTAACCTCACCTTTGCTCCTTTTGACAACGACGCTAGTCCGAGCCGCCCAACTTTATATTCAATATTATGATTGAAGAGCTTAGAGAGTATTGTTTATCTAAAAAATTTGTCAGTGAAAGCTTTCCGTTTGATGAAAGCACTTTGGTTTTCAAAGTTCACAATAAAATGTTCGCTTTATTTTCTTTAGAAAAAGATCCTTTAAGAATAAACCTAAAGTGTGAGCCCGAAAAAGCAATAGAATTAAGAGAAGAATATTGGCAAGTAATTCCTGGCTATCATTCGAACAAAAAACATTGGAACACCGTTATTATTGACCAACTACCCTTAAATCAAGTATGTGAATGGATTGAACATTCCTATAATTTAGTATGGGAAAAATTGCCGAAGAAGTTGAAAATCTAGTATAAAAAACTGTTGTACGGAAATCGCTTAGCATGAATCTCTTTAGCCATTTCATATAGCAAATCTCTAAATCCATCAAAGTTTTCTTTTTGAAGAGCGGATATAAATACACTTTCTCCTGACTTTGCCATCCATGTTTTTTTCCATTCATCAAGAGAGATATTAGCTTTAGTAGAAGGGGTTAAATCGTCCTCATCCTTTTTTTCATACGTAAATGCATCAACCTTATTGAACACCATAACTGTTGGTTTTTCTGAAGCGTTAATTTCATCCAAAGTTTTGTTTACAATATCTATTTGCTCTTCAAAATTAGGGTGAGAAATATCTACCACGTGCAAAAGAATATCGGCCTCACGAACTTCGTCAAGAGTAGATTTAAAACTCTCTACTAACTGGTGTGGTAGCTTTCTAATGAACCCAACAGTATCCGATAAAAGAAAAGGCAAATTACCAATGACTACTTTCCGAACAGTTGTATCTAAAGTCGCAAAAAGTTTGTTTTCCGCAAATACCTCCGACTTGGATAAGCGATTCATAATAGTCGATTTCCCAACATTAGTATAGCCCACCAAAGCTACACGCACCAATGCCCCTCGATTACCTCTTTGAATAGCTTTTTGCTTATCTATTTGAACTAATTTGGTTTTGAGTAATGCTATTTTTTGTTGGATAATTCGCCTATCTGTTTCAATCTGTGTTTCACCAGGACCACGCATACCTATACCACCTTTTTGTCTTTCAAGGTGTGTCCATAAGCGCGTTAAGCGCGGTAAAAGATATTGATACTGAGCTAACTCAACTTGTGTTCGAGAATGAGCTGTTCGAGCTCTTGAAGCAAAAATATCAAGTATAAGATTACTCCTATCCATAATTTTGCATTCCAACTCTTTTTCTAAGTTTCGCAATTGAGAAGGCCCCAATTCATCATCAAAAATAACAAGAGAAATTTCATGTTCCTTCATAAAGGCTTTAACCTCTAAAAGTTTTCCTTTTCCTATGAATGTTTTGGGGTTTGCAAAAGGTAATTTTTGAGTAAAATGTTTGACTGCTATTGCTCCTGCAGTATGGGCTAAGAAATCCAGTTCTTCTAAGTATTCTTTTGCCTGTTCAGCGTTTTGGTCATTGGTGATTAAACCCACCAAAACAGCTTTTTCTTCTTTAAATTCGTGAGTTAACTTTTTACTCATTTATAACCAACTTGGAGGTAAGCAAAGAAGAATACACGCTAAAGCTAGAGCAAAAAATATAAAATTAGTTCTGTGGTGTTTTGACTCATTCGATTTCTTGGACTTGGAACGAGCAATAGTAACCAAGACCAAAGCAACAGTCATCAATAAAGGGTGTTCTAAAGCGTACAAACGCGAAAGAGAATCTCCCATTGCTTCTCCCATGCTTTTGACGTTTGGACTAACAAAATATAAAATAGCTCCAACTGTCCATTGAAGATGGATTAAAATCATAGAAATCAACACAAATTTATTAGAGTATTTGTCAAATGAAGTACCCGCTATCCAACCCCTCAAAGAATTCAATAACACCACAAAAATCATAATTAACAGTAGATATGGTAAATAGGAGTGCAAGTGTAAAAGCCCTGTATACATAGTAAAATTATTTTATGCAAATGTAAGGAATTAAATCCGTCAGTATTTTGTAATTTAACTCCCTAAATTTGACACTAACAATGAAAACCAGTTTTTTAATTCTTACTTCGGTATTTTTAAGCCTAAATGCCTTTGCTCAGCATACTTTTCCAATAAATGGCGTTGCTAATTCTTTTGACGCAACTTATGTTTTTACGAATGCAACTCTAGTCATTTCGCCACAAGAAACCATCGATAATGGAACACTTATCATAAAAGATGATAAAATCATAAGCGCTAGTTCTGATACTAGCTTTCCACAAGGAGCGATTATTCACGACATGACTGGTAAATATATTTATCCCTCTTTTATTGACTTAAATTCTTCTTACGGAATTGAAAAGCCTAAAAAAGTAAGTTGGAAGCCCTCACCACAATACAAAAGCAATACTAAAAGTGGAGCGGGATGGAACGAGGCTATTCACCCTGAGATAAACGCCAATAGCATGTTTGGCGCAAATAATGACGAGGCTGAAAGCTACCGTTCGTCTGGTTTTGGTGTCGTTTTAAGCCATCAAGATAACGGTATAGCAAGAGGTAGCGGAGTTGTTGTAACCTTAGCTAACGAAAGTGAAAACATAAGTATCTTAAAAGGCAAAGCCAGTGCACATTACTCATTAAGCAAAGGAAATTCTCGACAAAAATACCCGAGCTCTTTGATGGGTACATTAGCACTTATTCACCAAACCTATTTAGATGCCGAATGGTATGACCAAGGAAGTGCTAACGAATACAACCGTTCATTAGAAGCATGGAATGAATTGCAAGATGTACCACAATTTTTTGAAGTAAGGGACAAGCTCGATATTTTTAGAGTTCACAAAATTGCCGATGAATTTGAAATAGATTACACTATAGTAGGAAATGGCGACGAATACCAACGCCTTAATGAACTCGCAGAAACTAACTTTTCATTAATTATCCCTTTAAATTTTCCGGATGCATATGATGTAAGTAATCCGCAAGCAGCACAAATGGTGTCGCTTAAAAAGATGAAGCATTGGGAACTTGCCCCTTCAAATCCAGCTCGCTTGTTTGAAAAAGGAATTTTTACTAGCTTCACATCTAGTGACTTAGAAAAAAGAAGTGATTTTATACGTAAAATAAAAGAGGCCATTGCTCATGGTTTGTCTGAGCAAGACGCCTTATCAGCACTAACGACTAATCCAGCAGAACTATTAGAAATGAATAGTCAATTAGGCACATTAGAAGCTGGTAAAATGGCAAACTTCCTAGTATGCTCTGCTCCAATTTTTGACTCTGGAGAAATTCAAAGCAATTGGATTCAAGGTAAAGAGTATTCTATCAAAAAAGAACAAACTATTGATTTGAGAGGAACTTTTCTAAGTAATGAAAAGGATACAATCATCATCAGTGGTTCTGCAGACAAAATAAAAGGACAGCTAAAACGAGATACTCTTGAATTTAAAACTAAATTAGAACAAGAAGGTCCGCACCTAACATTGCAATACGAATTAGAGGACGGAGTTTACAGGGTAAATAGTTTGTTTTCAAATGACATCCTTAAAGGAGATATTATACTCCCCAATGGCGATAGTCGACAATGGTCAGCTCAATTGATTGAAGCATTTGAAAAAGATGAGGAAGAGAAAAAGGAAGAAGAGGATAACATAACTAAGAATGCAGAAGTTTGGTTCCCGAATATGGCATACGGTTGGGAAGAAAAGCCTAGTCAAGATAATATTATTTTCAGAAATGCTACTGTTTGGACAAATGAAGCTGTTGGTACTATACAAGAAGCTGATGTAGCTATTTCAAAAGGCAAAATTCTAAAAGTCGGGATAGACATCATTGCTGAAGAGCTTTTCAAAAAGGAAGAGTTTCAAGAAATTGATGCTAAAGGACTTCACCTCACCTCTGGAATTATAGACGAACACTCTCATATTGCCATCAGTAGAGGAGTAAATGAAGGCACACAAGCCAGTAGCGCAGAGGTTAGCATTGCAAACGTTGTTAACTCAGACGATATTAATATTTACCGTCAACTATCAGGAGGTGTTACTACTGCTCAACTTTTACATGGCTCAGCAAATCCAATTGGCGGACAATCAGGTATAATCAAATTCCGTTGGGGAAGTTCTCCTGAAGAAATGAAGTTTGAAGGGGCTGATGGCTTTATCAAGTTTGCATTAGGAGAAAATGTAAAACAATCCAATTGGGGCGATTATGAACGCATCCGTTTCCCACAAACACGAATGGGTGTTGAGCAAGTCTTTTACGATCACTTTTTGAGGGCGAGAGCCTACGAGCAAGAATGGGAAAAATACAACAGCCTATCCTTATCCGAAAAGAGAAAAACACAAGCTCCTAGAGAAGATTTAGAAATGAACACGCTTGTTGAAATTCTCAACAAAGAACGATTTATTACCTGTCACTCTTATGTGCAATCAGAAATAAATATGCTTATGCACGTAGCTGATTCAATGGGTTTCACCCTAAATACCTTCACGCATATTTTGGAAGGCTATAAAGTGGCTGATAAAATGAAAACCCATGGTGCTGGGGCTTCCACTTTCTCAGACTGGTGGGCATATAAATTTGAAGTTAATGACGCTATACCTTACAACGCATCTATACTTGCGGATATGGGAGTCGTTACAGCCATAAACTCTGATGATGCCGAAATGGCAAGACGTCTTAATCAAGAAGCTGCGAAAGCTGTAAAATACGGTAATGTAAGTGAAGAAGAAGCTTGGAAAATGGTAACTCTAAACCCTGCTAAACTTCTGCACTTAGACGATAGAGTAGGTAGTATAAAATCAGGAAAAGATGCCGATTTTGTATTGTGGACGGACAATCCACTTTCAGTATATGCTAAAGTACAACAAACTTATGTGGACGGACGTTGTTACTTTGATGTAGAGAAAGATGAAGCTCTGAGAAAACGCAATAAAGCAGAACGTGCTAGACTGATCCAAAGTATGCTTAGTGATAAAGCCGCTGGTAAACCTACACAGAAAGTGAAAAAAGAGCACCATATACTTTACCATTGTGACACCTTAGATGAAAACCATAATCATGACCATGCACACTAAAAAAACTTTTATAATGAGAACACTCATCACACTTCTTACAGTATTACCATTTTTAACATTTGCACAACACATACTATTTTTAGGTGGAAAAGCACATGTAGGAAATGGGGAAAGCATTGACGTATCAGCCATATCAGTGAAAGACGGAAAATTAGAAATGGTTGCCGATGCCAAAATCATACGTATTAATCCACAGGCTTTTGATACCATAATTCATATTTATGACCACCATGTCTACCCAGGGTTTATATCCACTAATACTACACTTGGAATTACTGAGATAAGTGCTGTAAGAGCTACCAATGACTACCGTGAAACTGGCGTTTTCAAACCACACGTCCGCTCCCTTATTGCATACAATGCAGAAAGTGTAATCACTCCTACCATTAGAAGTAATGGGGTTTTGCTAGCACAAGTAGCACCCAAAGGAGGACGTATAGCGGGTACTTCATCAGTAATGAAATTAGACGGTTGGAATTGGGAAGATGCCGCTCAAAAAGTTGACGATGGCATACACCTAAACTGGCCACGCTATTTTGTGCAAACAGGCTGGTGGGCTGAACCTGGCGATATTGAGAAAACAAAAAAATACGACTCAGAATGTCAAGAACTCGAAGACTATTTTACAAGAGCTAAAAGCTATTTTGACAGTAACAATAGACTCAACGATATACAAATGCGTGCCATGAAAGAATTATTCAATGGCAAAAAACGACTGTATATTCATGCCAATGGACAAAGAGAAATTACTGATGCTGTACTAATGGCTGAAAAAATGGACATCGAAAACATTGTAATTGTCGGAGCTCAACAAGCTCATAAAATGACTGCCTTTTTGAAAGAACACAATGTGTCATTATTTCTTGACCGTATACACCGACTACCATACACAGAAGATAGCGATGTGGATATGCCTTACAAACAAGCTAAAATACTATACGATGCAGGTATAACTTTTGGATTTTGCTACCAAGGAGATATGGAAGCAATGGGACAGCGTAACTTACCTTTCTCGGCAGGGACTGCTGTAGCTCATGGCTTACCCTACGAACAAGCTGTTGCCGCACTCACTAACAACACTGCAAAGATGTTGGGAATTGATGATAAAGTTGGCACCTTATTAGCTGGAAAAGAAGCCACCTTCTTTGTATCAAAAGGTGATGCCTTAGATATGATGGGTAACGATGTAGTGTATGCTTATATACAAGGAAAAGCAGTTGATTTGGATAATAAACAAAAAGTCTTGAATCGTAAGTATAGAAATAAATATGGTCTACCAATCAAGTAGCTTTTTCTAAATCTCAATTATTTTTCATATTCTTTCATAAGTACTAAATATGTACTAATATTAAAGATTTAATTGCTGATATTTGTCAATATTCTAATCTTAACATTTTACCCATAATGAAATATTTTTTTGCAATACTATTTACATTTAGTTCATTATTTAGTTACTCTCAGCTGCCTGATGGAAGCATCGCGCCAAACTTTATCACAACCGATGTGAATGGC
>ENA-ORDA01001087-ORDA01001087.1-marine-metagenome-genome-assembly--contig:-NODE-1087-length-24194-cov-3.773189_pt1 | contig 24194 bp, 14 predicted proteins | sample MGYA00237778_ERZ508506 | MGnify/ENA primary metagenome ERZ508506 (study PRJEB26177, sample SAMN06267891) | marine metagenome | isolation source: Monterey Bay, California, USA | place: Pacific... | reverse complement strand
CGAACTGCAAGAAGTTGTTGAAAAGCCAACTATTCCTGAGCGTCTTAAAAATCTCAACCTTTCTTTTGGTTATGAGAATATTTTGGAAGGGTATAATCAGTTTTCTTTTCAGAATGGTATTTCTCAACCTACCATTGATTCCAATAATTTAGCATTTCTATTTGAAATCGTTTCCTACTTAATTGATAATGAAGATAAAAAATTGAAAATCACAGGAAGATTTTTAGAGAATGAAAGTGATATTCAAATTAACTTTAATGACAATTTAGGAATCGCACGAGGAAAGGCAATAGAAAAATTGCTGATTGATTTAGGTATACCCGGAGATCGAATTTCATTGGATTATGCAATGGTTCAAGGTGATGTGTTAACTGAGCCAACTGTATTTGAAATTTTGGAAATTTCAGACACTAAATTAGCCGATGTGCAATTTACTTTTAATAATATGACTTTTTTGGAATCTAATTTTGAAATAAATTCTGATGAATTTAATCCAAGAGAAGCTTTTTTAAGTTATGCTGATTCGATGAAAACTTATTTTGAATTGAATCCAGATAAAACTTTAAAAGTTATTGGACACACAGATAATACAGGAAAGGTTTCTCACAATAGAGACTTGGGGTACCGAAGAGCGAAAAGTGCAAGGCTTTACATTGCTAACCAAGTAGGCATTCAAACTGAGATAAGAATTGAAACTAAAGGTGAAAAAGAACCAATGGCAAATAATAAAACGCCTGAAGGACGGGCAAAAAACAGAAGGGTAAACTTAATAATAGAATAACCTGAAATACTCAAAATAATCATGGATAAATTTAAAACATTTTGGACAGACCTTTTTACTTCAATGGATACAGAGGATAGTATTGTAGTATTGGTTTTTTTAGGCGTATCTTTTTTCATAGGGCTTTTGTTTGGGGCTTGGGTAAGAGTCGGCAAAATCAAAAGGTTAAAGCGAGAATTGGTTGAAAAAAACTTGGGGGCAAAATCGCTTCGTACTCAATATGATTCATTAGTAGAGCAGTTTGAGAAAAAAGAGGAGGATTTGAAGATTGCGGAAACACGTACTAACGAAGCGGCTGAGGATATTATTCGGTTGACGAATGAACGAAATCACTTTCAGACTGAATTAAAATCAGCTCGCGAAGAAATGGAGAGGTTGCAGGAAGAGAATCTTAATTATGTAAATCGCATAAAGGGAGGTATTATTACTGACACTAATACAGTTGTAGATACCTCTTCCTCAGATGATAACGGATTGAGTAATTCGATTAATGTGATTGATGAAGTACAAAATGATCGGTTATCCTTGATCGAAGAAAAATTGGAAAAGTTAGTTTTGGAAAATTTAAGTTTAAAAGTAGAAATGGGAAACCTTGAGCGCGCAACAGGGGTTTCTACTGGAATTGATACTGAAACAGCAGAAGAGGTTCTAGATTTAAGTGATGTGCAAAATGATGAAATTCCAAATACTTTTGATGAAGAAGTATTAGAGGAAGACTTTGGTGAAATGTCACCGCAAGAAAGAGGTGAACGAGCAAAAGCTAAAATAGGGTTGTTGCTTGGGGAAAAAATTCCCGAGGCTAATGTTTCAGAGAAAGATGATTTGAAAAAAATAGAGGGAATCGGTCCTTTTATCGAAATGAGATTAAACGATATAGGTATTTTTACTTTTGAGCAAGTGAGTATGTTGAATGAGGAATCGATTAGTTTGATCACCGATGCTATTCAATTTTTCCCAGGAAGAATTGAGAAAGATGATTGGGTGGGACAAGCTGCAAGTTATATTGGGTAAATATTATTTTTTCCAGGAATACTAAAACCAAATTGAAAACACAAAACGAATAACAAAAAGATTGTTTCTGAAAAATGGAGCAGCATAACCATGTTTTATTAAAGCGAGTTGTCGAAAGACAGTTCGCTTTTTTTTTCTGAGAGAGATCTCATTCTCAAAGTTCTTAAACCATTAATGATTTGCATTTATAAAGAAGTTATAAACAAAATTTAATTTTAATTATTTTTTTAAAACAAGAATTTTTGTCTGTTATGAATATATTTGTTAACTTCATTAAGTTGATTATTAGAATTATGCAAAACTATATTTTTTATTTTTTAACCACGGAGTAAAAATACCTTTTTTAGATGGACAAAAACTTTGAACAAATATGTCGGTATTGAAATAGGCGATTAGAATTTGCTAATCGCCTATCTTGTACAACATCCCGACTTGATGAGTTACAACAGATCAAGCTATCGTTCAAAAACATATCCTTCTCTTTTGAGGTCTACTTCTATTCCTACAAAATTCAACTTACCTATGGCTTACGATACAAATAATATAAGGAATGTAGTTCTTCTTGGACACCCAGGGTGCGGTAAAACTACCTTTGCAGAAACCATGCTTTTTGAATCGGGTGCGATCAAACGCAGAGGTACAGTAGAAGATCAAAACACTATATCTGATTATACATTTATCGAAATGGAAAGAAAGAATTCGATTTTCAGTTCATTGATGCATGCAAAATGGAGGAACTGTAAAATCAATATTATAGATACACCGGGTTTTGATGATTTTATTGGAGAGGTTATTTCAAGTTTAAAAGTAGCTGATACCGCTTTGATGATTTTGAATGCTAAAGGAGGGGTAGAAGTTGGAACTGAGCTGATGTGGGAATATATTGAGAAGTTTAAAACACCTGCTATGTTTGTTGTCAATCAACTAGATCATGACAAAGCAGATTATGATACAACTTTAGAGCAAGCCAAACAACGATTTGGAAATAAAGTAATTCCAATTCAATTTCCTTTGCATACCGGTATAGGACTGAATTCCATCGTCGACTGTTTGCGGATGATAATGTACGTTTTCCCAGATGGAGGAGGCAAACCCCAAAAGCAACCAATCCCAGATTTGGTAATGGAGAAAGCTCAAGAAATTCATAATCAGTTAGTTGAAGCTGCAGCTGAAAATGAAGAAGGATTGATGGAGAAATTCTTTGAGGAAGGAAACTTAAATGAAAATGACTTAGCTAAAGGATTAACCATTGCACTAGCGAATCAAAGTATTTATCCAGTATTCTGCTGTTCAGCTACCCGAAATATGGGGAGTGGCAGAATTATGGGATTTATAAATGATATTGCTCCATCACCTGCAGATCGACCAGACGCAATTTTAGAAGATGGAGGTACATTAAAGTGCGATTCAAACGGCGAACCTGCTGTTTTTATTTATAAAACCATGTCGGAACCAAGAGTGGGAACAGTATCGTATTTCAAAGTATATTCTGGTAAATTATCAGGTGGAACAGAATTACATAATTCTCGAACTCGAAATGGAGAACGTTTTGGACAATTATATGAGGTAAATGGAAAATCAAGGGATGCTGTGGATGGGTTGTCTGCGGGTGATATTGGTGTTACTGTAAAATTAAAAGAAGCGTTGACTAATGATACTTTGGGGGGGAAAGGAATTATGAAACGAATCGATCCAATTCATTTCCCAGAACCAAGGATTCGCACGGCGGTAAATCCACCAAGTAAAGCGGATATGGAAAAACTAGTCAAAGCATTGCATCAAATAGCAGCAGAAGATCCAACTTTAATTGTCGAACAATCTGCAACTTTAAAACAGACAATCATTCACGGGCAAGGTCAATTACATTTGGATATTACAAAATATCGAATTGAGAAAGTGAATAATATTTCTATGGAATTTTTACGTCCAAGAATTTCATATCGAGAAACGATAACCAAAGAAGCGAGCAACGTTTACCGACATAAAAAACAAAGTGGAGGTTCGGGGCAGTTTGGAGAAGTACATATGCGTATTGAACCGTACTATGAAGATATGGCAGCTCCAGCAGGGTTGAATGTTAGAAGGACAGAAGAAGAAGAATTACCTTGGGGTGGGAAACTAATGTTCCTTTGGTGTATTGTCGGAGGTTCAATAGATGCCAAGTATTCCAATGCGATCAAGAAAGGTGTGATGTCAAAAATGGAAGAGGGGCCACTAACCGGTTCCTATTGCCAAGATATTAGGGTATCTATCTATGATGGGAAAATGCACCCAGTAGATTCTAATGATATGGCCTTTATGTTGGCATCGACGAATGCATTTAAAAATTCATTTAATGAAGCTCGACCACAGCTATTAGAACCAATTTACGAGTTAGAAGTACTTTGTTCAGGCGATGTATTGGGTGAAGTGATGGGTGATTTGCAAACAAGACGTGCCATGATTATGGGAATGGATGCTGAAGGTCATTATCAAAAAATCAAAGCTAAAGTACCGATTGCAGAAATGTATCAATACTCTTCGACCTTACGATCTATTACTCAGGGACGCGCAAAATTTACTCGAAAGTTTTGTGAATATATGGCGGTTACTCCAGATGTTCAAAAAGAGTTAATTAGTATGTATCAAGCAGAGCTACAGGAGGCGTAGGTTTTTTCAAAAAATGCATTTTTATAAAAAGCGGCACTTGATATTTCGAGTGCCGCTTGTGTTTGTTCATGGTTTTTGTTTGTTGTATAAATATTGTTTAGTCTTCTGCGAATTATATTCCTGCTCCTTCAAAAACATATGTCATTTTACCACATTGTTTTTTAGGAGCAGAATAGTCTCTGGCAAATTTATATTTGGTAGTCAAGTCCACCGCTTTTCTGATTACTGCAAAATTTTTAATCGTCGAAGCATTAGTATCAGGTTTTGCATACACTACTTGTCCTCTTTGATTGATACATAGTTCGACTACGATTATACCAGAGAGTCTAGTAATTTTTTTTACATCTGCTCTGTAAGTTACTTTTCGATTAAATATCCCAGACCCAACATTTTCTCCAATATCTGATCCGCTGTCTGCATTTCCACTACTTGAAGTTTCGTTATCATTTCCAACTTTAGAGGCAGTCCCTTTTTCTTCTACTTTGCTATCACCACTTCCTGAATTTTCTACTTCTTCCAATTCTGCAGGAGCCTCTTCGATAACTGATTCATCTACTAATGGCTCATCAGAGACTTCTGTAGATATTTCCAAAGCTGGCTCAGGTTCAGGAGTAGTCAATATTTTTTTCATTGGCTGAGGTTTAAGTTTTGGCACTTCTTCTTTGACAGGATTCTCTATTTTCTTTTTTCTCTTTTCTACATTTTTAGCTTTTTTCTTTGGACTTTTTATATTGGAAGAACTTTCTTGCTGAGAAAAATCAACAGTGATAAAATTCATCTCTTCCTTTGGTAAATGATCAGGCGACATCATACCTCCCATAAATGGTAATAACCCCAAAATAATTAAGGCCAAATGGAAATAAAGAGCGATTAATAAACCTCTTTTCTTATTTTTTTTCTCTTCCTCTTCTTGGTTAGTGTAGGCCGGTGCATTCATATTCGTCAGTAGTTTTTAATTCAATAATAAAGAGTAGTAGTTCTAACGATTTTTGTACAGAAGAATATTGCAGCGTTTTACAGGAAAAAACCGTTAAGGTGCTCCTAATGTTATATAAGGTTTTCTTAAAGTATAATTAAAAACCCTATTTGAGCTTAAAGATGGAAAAGCAGAAAGGCTATTTAATTTTTTGAGTAAAAATTTATAGATGGAAAATAATAATAACTAAATAAAAGTTGACTTTATTTTTTTAAATATAATTATTAAGTTGTTGAATATCAAGTGTTTATAAAGAGGTGAGCGAGAGGTATTAAAATTTATCAACAAATTGTTTGTTTTAAACTTGCTTGTTTGAAACAAATTGTTGTAAATTTGTTTCATCTAGAAAGAACAATATACCATATTCTTGGTTTTCAGATTTCCTAGGGAAAGGTAGATACAAACGTGAATTAAAATTAAAATCATCACACTATGAATTTGCTCCCCTTTTCTTGAAATTAGAAACACAAGCTGAGGTGAAAAATTAAACATACTTTTCAAAATTGGATTACTTAATAATAAAAAGAAATATGATGCTTCAAAGATTTACACCCCTTACTTTTGACAAGCAACAGGTTTTCTCACAAACTTCAGAATGGGCTAAACGTAACTGGCTAAGAATGCTTGCTTTGTTTTTAATTGCATATGTGCTTGTTCATAAAGATTTAAACTTACAATTGAACTTGAATGGAACGACCCCTAATGCCTATCAAGTTTCTGCATTACCACATAGCAAATCTCCAATTTCAACTGCGATGAATACCTCCTTCTCACAAGCACAAGTAGAGGCAGAATTAACTACAAAGCAAAGTACCTCTATGAGTAAAAAAGTGAAGAGTAAATCATTATCTAAAATAACCAAAGATAGTAATCCATCTAATACCTATTCCAATATGACCTATTCTTTTGGGAGTAATGAATCTAGCAAGAGTAAGACTTCAAAAAGAAAAAAGCAAGAAGCATATGTTAATCGATTTGTGGAAGTAGCACAAAAGGAAATGAGAAAGTATGGAATTCCTGCAAGCATCACTCTAGCTCAAGGGTTAATTGAGACGAATGCAGGAGATAGTCGATTGGCGAAACAGAATAATAATCATTTTGGAATGAAATGTTTCTCTAAAAAATGTGGGAAAGGCCATTGTGCTAATTTTACTGATGATTCACACAAAGATTTTTTCCGAAAATATAAATCTTCATGGGAGAGTTATCGAGCACATAGTCAGCTCTTAATGGGGAGACGTTACCGGCATTTGAAAAAATTAGGAAATGAAAATTATAGAGACTGGGCTAGAGGATTGAAAAAAGCAGGGTATGCCACTGACAAACATTATGCAGAAAAATTGATTAACATAATAGATGAATTGAAACTTTATAAGTTTGACAATGAGTAAACTAATTTTTAATAGTGAACCTAGAAATGGAACATTGAAATTTTAATTTTTTTTTATAACACCACTCATTGGAGAACTAGCTTTGTTTCGTTTGAGAGATAGGTCTTGTATTTAATTACAAGGCCTTCTTTCTTTTGCAACTAGGTAATATAGGTCTAAATATTTTCTTAAATAAAAACTATACGTTTTTGTGATGAAATTAATCTCGTTATAATTTCACAAAACGTTTTACAAAAAAATGATCTTCAATTTTTACCCTTGCAAAATAGATTCCTTGGGGTAACTCTGAAATATTTAAGCGTTGAGTAAATAGTCCAATTGATTCATGTATTGTAAAATTAGAAACAATCATTCCTCTTGTATCAAAAATTTCCAGATGAATAAATGAATGGTTTAATGCTGGCATTTCAAATAAAATATAATCATTCGAGGGATTTGGGAAAGCATTGAAGAAGAAATTATTTTTTAAATCATCTGTATTGGTTAAGATAATAAGAGTTTGTTGAGTTTCGTCTTTTCCACAAATATTACTTACTGTAAGTTTAGCAAGATAAGCATCGCCAGGTTGATATTGATAAGTAGGATTTGGAAGTGAACTAGTAGAACCATCACCAAATTCCCAATGATAAGTATCGCCAAAAAGAGAATGATTCGTGAATGTAGCTATATTGTTATAAATTGAATAATCAAAGTCAGCGACTGGATCATCGATGATATGAATTTCAGTTTCGGCCATATCATATCCTAAACTATTAAGCACCCGAAGGGAGACACGGAAGGTACCTGTTTCATTAAAAGTAACGGTGTGTGGACCATTTTCATCACTAATAGGAGGCATGGCTGTTGCTCCAAAATTCCAAAAAAAATCATTTTCTGTATTTGAATTGGTCAAGAAAGTAATGGCATCATCTCCTAGGCAAAAGTTATTTGTTGCGTTATGTGGGTTGATAATAAGAGAGGCCTCAGGATAAGATTCGCGCTCGTAAACTAAAAAGTTGTCTAAAAATAAATTATTACCAAAACCATTTATATTTACAAATCGAATGGCAACAGAATTACCGATATGATCACTTAAATCAATTTTCGCAGTTTTCCAATGATAGCTTTGTTGAGGATACCAAGCAGAAACTTGATCAGGTACTGTTGCTAATTCTTCGCCATTTTTTTCAAAAATAACTTCCTCAAAATGTTCCCCACAATCGGTAGAAAGAATTACTTCAAGTCCATCTGCAAAATTATTATTGAACTGGGCATACGACCAATCGAACCTTAGAAATGGATCTTGTGACTCAGTCAAATCAATTACCACCGAATGTAATTCGTCTTTTTTATCAAGAGCATTATAACTATGGTTGTTCATAAAGATTGCTTCGGTTAATTTTCCATCTCGACCTATGGTTGAGATGCTCTCCCATGAAACATCATTGTCGTTATTTAGAGTGCTCCATTTCTCTAAATTTAAAGCTGTACTATCGAAATTATCTCCAAATGGAGTTGATTCTCCTTTTGAAATTTCAATATATTCACTTTTAGTAATTTGGCTAAATCCATAATTATTAGAGACTATCAAAGTAATACTATAAGTTCCTTCATCATTAAAAATTACGGTTGGATTAGCACTCGTAGCTGAAGTTCCATCGAGATAAGTAATGGTGTTAGGAATAATATTCCATTGCCACATTGTTGGAACATTGATAGAATTATCAAAGAACTGAACTTTTTGTCCAGTACAAGTAAATAATTTATTAGCTTTAAAATTTGGATAAGGTGTTGACTGCGCATCAAATAATGCAATATTATCTATGGCAATATCGGTTAGGAAATCATCTCCAGTTACTCCTCTGAATCTAATATTAATGACTTTATTGGAAAAAGTGGACAAGTCAATTTCTGCCTTTTGCCAATCATTTCCTTGTTCTCCTAAAAATGTAGGATTAATGTTGTAAAACCAATTTGATCCATCAAAAACATCGACATGTAACCTTCCGGTATTGATACCTTTCATATGATACCAAAAGCTAAAAACAGGTTGAGCTACATTGAAAAGGTGAAAGCAAGGACTTAATAAATAAGCACTTTGGTTTGTACAGCCTCGAGAGCCTTCGAGATAGAGATATTTACCATTGAAGGCATTAGTATTTTGATCAAAGTAAGGCCCTGTTCCTACTGTTGGAGTGGAGCCCTGATGAACGAGCCAATCTGTATCGTCACTTATATAATTTGGATCATTATACCAACCTGAATTTAAAATACAAGGAGCATCACAAACTGCTTCTGGATCACAATTTTGTAGATTATCAAAATTTTGAAAATATGGAACAGGTAATAGAGAACTCGGAACAATTTTTATTTCAAAAAATATCGAATCATTGAAAATTGCTTGATCGTTTAGGTAAGAAGTCCACACTTTTAATTGATGATTACCAATCGTTGTTGCTGGAATTTTTTGATTGAAAATATAATTAATTGTGACTTCTGGAGGAATTGAACTATCGTATATTTCAGAAACAATCGGCAAATTATCAAACTGATAAAAAACGGGAATATTCGATTGTAATGAGTTTCCTGAATTAGTAATATTGATACTTACGGTCATTGGATCTTGGAAACAACTTTGCATCACGGAGTTAGATGGAGAGGCAATATTGACAATACTAATATCTATTCCCAAGTCACAGTTCAATAAATCAGTTCCATCACTAATCGCTGAAGATCGTCTTCCTTCCAACCCATTTTCTCCAATTGCAGCCACAGCATACCAATTTTCCTCAGCAGGATTATCAATCGGAATTTCGAAGAAAGGCAAATTTGTAGATGAAAATATTTCCATGAATCTATCCCCTAATTTATAAATTAGGTAAGAGTTTGCATTTGCCAATGGTTCCCATTCTAGACGAGCTATGTCAGGGCACACTTCTGCGATGTGCAAATTTTGAGGAACGTCATAAATTGAAAAGGGTGCAAGGCAAATACTTTCTTCATTACCTCTTTTAATTTTGATTTTAGCTTGACTACTTACAACGGGAGGTACTTGCCAAAGTGTGCTTCTCTTGTTTCCACTTACTAGGCCAATTAAATCCCAGGAAAGGCCATTGTTATAACTTACTTCGATTTCAAAATTACCAAAATTACCATATGCATCCCAGTGAATTTTTTCGGATTCACCTAGTACTAACTTTTCTCCTCCTTGAGGGTAAGTAAGTGTAATGTCATTTTGTACAAATTCATAAACCAAAAAATAAGGTTGCATTCCTTGGGGAATAACTGAACCTTTTACAAAGAAAGAATACAATCCACTTTCAGGTGAATCTATGGTTACTTGCTCCACATTATTCAAATCATCGATACCCCTGACAGCGGGTAAATTAAGTAAATTAGAATCAGGTGAGCTATTTAAAATCCATGGTAAATAATTTTCATTAGAACTATTTTTAATTTTTAAATCTAAATCATTCACTAATGAAGGTGAACTAATTGTCGAACCTTCAAAGTCGTTCCAGTACAACATAACTCTTAGTTGTTTTGTCCCTTCCGGAACAGAAACAAAATGTGAATGGGTATTTGAATGTCCTAGTGTTCCATCGAAATATTGTTTATTTTGTAAGACACTTAATGCGCGTCTAGCATTGATTCTTCCAAAACCATAAGAGAAATCTGGTCCAGGGTTACCTAAATCATCTGCTGTATTTAAAACTATAGATTTAACCAAGGCAGAATTTGGAAATGTATTAGGATGTTGGCTTTCAAAGGCATCATAAAGTTGGGCGATAGTTCCTGCCACCCCGGGCGCTGCAGCTGAGCTTCCATTTGCAGGGGCATAAGAATTGTTAGGTTGAGTAGAAAATTGAGCATCGCCATTGGCCGAAATATCTGGTTTTATCCTTCCATCATTAGCTGGACCACGACTACTTGTAGGGGAAAGTAGATCATTAGACCCAACATTTGCAACTGTTAAAACATTTTTCCCAATTTTTACTCCACCAGTTATATTTCCCCACCCAGCTCCAGCTCCATAACCGCAATCTTCATTTCCAGTATTTCCTGCGGAGAAAACATGTATTAATGAAGTGTTATTTTTAACTTGATAATCAGCTAACTGTGCCAAGTAAGTATAACCACGATTACAACCATCGCTGTATGATGTTGACGTTATTAAAATATTTCGATTGTTGTAAAGTGTTGTTGCTTTTTTTACTGCATCAAATTCATGAAACATATGAACTTCAGCATGGCTTGCTGTTCCTTCCATTTGAGGATTTAAATTCCCAGCGCCAGCTAAAATCCCTGCAACCATTTCGCCATGACTTCCTTCGAGATCTCCTTGTACGTCAGTTTGGTGAGTCCTATTTTTGAAGTCAATATGCGATTCTATCATTCCATCATCTCCAATTGCTACATTAATTCCATCTCCATTGAATTGTGGATAACCTACAATTTGAGGTGTAAGAGAATTTGACCGATGAATATTTTTCCCAGGAATATATTCTGGTCTATTTATAAGGTCAAAAGGAGAGATGAAAAATGTTATGGGGAAATCAGCAATAGAAATTAAATCTGAATTATTGCAAATTACTACTGCATTGATCTCATGATAAAATTCATAAATTTCAATGTTGTTTTTTTGTAAAAACTGTTGAATGAAGGTTTTTGATAGATTGGGGTAGTATTGCAGCAATACTTTTTCATCGGAAAAAATAGAGGAGGCGACTTTTTGATTTGCCTCTAATTTAGTGATACTTCTAATGTTTAAATTTAGTAATTTTTCTTTTGAAAAATTAGCAGGAATTGCAGCTAAATAAGTTTTATGAGGAAGGTAGTCGAAAAGTTGAATTCCTGTTTTTTCAATTTTTCTTTTTTCTAATTCAGTTGGAATTTCAAAAAATTGGACGAGTCGATAAAATTGATTTTGCATAACTTCGTCTCTAGCAATTTTAGGGGAAGTTAAAAATGAATTGATATTCTCTACAGGGGATAGTTTACCAGTCGAGAGGAGTTGGTCAAAATTTCCAATGTGTTTTTGAGCAAAAATTAGATTTCCAAAACACATCAGAACCACCAAAAATGCAAACGTTTTTGTTTGGTTCATAGTTGAATAAATTGTCTCGAAAGGAGCTAAAAAGTGGGAAATTCATTATGAAGATAGAATTAAATGCTTTATATCCAAAGAAATTTAGTCTTGAGAAGAGAAAATAATATGGCAAAGCAATTTAGAATAGTTAGATTTTTAATTCAATCTTAATTGTTATTTAGTATTAATATTCCAATGATTATCGAAAATTGAATACTAGGTAATGTTATATTTAAAGTTCAATTCTGGTTAATAAAAATTACTGATAGTAAAGTCACATCAACTATAGAGTATTCTTACCCTTCTGTATTATAAGCAACTAATTCGTTAAAGGGTGTAAAGTTTTGTTGATCATTTATTAGATTCTGAAACATATCTTTCAGGTTAGATGCATTATCTTTTTTATGAAAAATAATAATAAGTAGATGATTTAATAAAATACAAAGTTGTTTTTCATAATAATGATGTTTTGGTAGAGGTGACTGATTATCAATCTAGTGGAGTTGCCAAAGATAAGGACTTAGAAAAGTTTATATTAACTTTAAGTTAAGGAATAAAAAAAATACCAACTCCCGAGGCAGCATTTTATTGAATTTAAAGGTCTTGTTAAAGTATTTATTCTCAATTTTGACAAAAAAGAGAAGTTGCAGAAAATTAAGAAGAGTATATGAGTTTTGAGTGGTCACTAAAGTTTGACTTAATTCTCCGTACTTCTTAGGAAAATTTTAAATACTTATGAAGCGATTTTTTCACATAGTATTATTTAGTTGTTTGGTAGTTGCGTGCAATCCAGATAAAGATATTTTTACACGGAATCCAATTTTTTCTGAAGGATTTGTCATTACTAATATTTCTGGGCAAGTATTGGATGCAAATCATCAACCGGTAGAGGGTGCCATTGTAATTTTAGATTTATTGCATCGGATGAGTGATGAAAATGGGTTTTTCTATTTTAATAATGTTCAAGTTGATTCCAAAAGGGCAGTCTTAAATGTGAATAAAGGTGGTTTTTTAGATGGAGGTCGAGCTATTTTTCCAACCAAAGATAGCAATACTCCCCTCAAAATTAGATTATTAGAAAAAGTAGTAGTTGCTAATTTTGATGGTGCAGTTGGTGGTGAAATTATCTTGCCGGATGGATCTGTCCTAAATATTCCAACTGATGCAGCTTTGAATCAAAACGGAACTAAATTTTCTGATGAAGTACAAGTGTCAGCGTATTCTTTAAGTCTGGATTTTTTAGAAGGATTACAAAAAATGCCAACTGATTTAAAAGGACTGGCATTTTCAGGTCAAGAAAAAATATTAGAATCTTATGGGGTTTTTATATTTGATTGGAGTGATGTAAATGGTCACAAGTTATGTATTGGTCAAGGTGAAAAAGTGATAATTCAATTTCCTATTTCAAATGGGGTTGTAGCGCAAGCACCTCCAATGCTTGGTTTGTGGTATTTTGATGTAGATTTGAATATCTGGAAAGAGGAAGGAATAGCAATTTTTCAAAATGGAAACTATATCGCTGAAGTTGGAAAAACTGGTTTTTGGAATATCGCTAATCCTCATGATTTTATATCTGTAAAAGGTGATTTAAAAAATCAGAATGATGGAACTTTAAGTAATATGCCATATAGCCTTGAGATTGAAAATGGAGGAACTTTGGGATTTGGATGGTCAGATGAGGATGGGAAATTTAATGCGAATGTTCCACGAGATTTAATTTCAATAATTAAAGTACTAGACGAATGTAATGACATTGATTATAGCACAGCAATTGGAGCTTTAAGTATGGATTCTCAAATCAGTAATGTAAAGATTAATAATAGTAGTGATTTTTCCCATATTTCAGGGACGCTATTAAACTGTGGTGGCAACAATGTTCAGACCGGATACATAATAATAAGCGTTAATTCTAAGATCTATTTTTTCCCTTTTTCTGATGGTTTTTTTCAGGGCAATATTAACACCTGTAATTTATCTTCAGCGACATTGGTGGCTTACGATGTGGGAAATTCAAAAAAGAGTGAACCATTGCAGTTAGAAATAAATGCGATTACTGAAACGGGAGAGATTAGTGTATGTTTTTGATTTAGAAAATTGAAAAAAAGACAAAAAATCAGGGTATCGAAAAAGTTTTTTGTCATTTTATAAAGATTTTTAATTCGAGTTCTTTTTTATGAAAAAGTATTAATAGTAAATGATGAGTTTCAGACCTCGATCTTTATTATTTTTAACTGCTACTAATGAAAGCACCAATTCTGATAACAGCAATTTTCAGAAATACCTCAAATTAAAGATTTAAACTTGGTAGAAAGTATAAATCACTTTGTGATGGACTCTGCCTTGTTTATTGTTCTAATTTTAAAATGTCTAAATCAAATCTTAAGTAAGTTTAGGTTTACGTGTTTTCTCTAGTTAGCCTATTTTTAGTCAAATAAAATCAAAAATTGAGCCCTGGGTTTTGAGATATTTTACTAATTTTAAGAACGTTTGATAATTAATCTATTTTAGGTAAATAAATCTCACCCAAATTCCTTTTTATTGAAGTAAATAAACATTTTGCCGTTAAACCGGTAGGCTAAAATATTCTCATTTGGATCAAAATGAACTCATAACTGGATGCATCCGCGGAAACCGACAATACCAGATGGCATTGTTCCAAAAATACTCAGGTAAGCTTTTGGCGGTATGTACTAGATACACTCGGCATCGTATGGAGGCTGAGGATGTTTTGCAGGATGCTTTCATAAAAATATTTAGGAATTTAGAAAAATTTGAAGGTAAGGGATCTTTTGAAGGTTGGATGCGTAGAATAGTAGTTAACACTGCCTTGAAAAATTATAATAAAAGTAGTTTCAAAAAAGAAAGAATAGGGTTAGAAGATTATCAAGAAGCTTCAATGGATCCAGATGTAATCTCTTCATTGTATAAAGAAGAATTGTTGAAAGTTATAGAAGAATTACCAAACGGCTATCGAGTTGTTTTTAATTTGTACGTAATTGAAGGATTTAGTCATAGAGAAATTGCTCAAGAGTTGAAGATACAAGAAAGCACCTCTCGCTCTCAGTTAGTAAAAGCAAGGAAAATGTTGCAATCTAAAATAACTCAAATAATGAGAATAGTAGCATGAAAAAATACAAACTAGCAGATCGAATCATAAGGGAAAAAGTGGATCAACACTCCATGAAAGCTCCCATGCATTTATTTACAGGAATTGCAAATACATTGGACGCAGATTTAAAAACTGCGCCAATTCTCAAGAAGAATTATTGGAGAAACGGAGTTTGGATGTTTGTATTGTTAGCTTTAATTGTAGGAGGTAGCGGAATTTGGTTTTTGACCTCTAATAATAATTCATCGAATGAAACCGAGACTAAAATGTCGATTACATTAAACGATAACGATACAAATACTAACATTGAAAAATCTAATAATGTAGTAAGTGATTTAATAGTGAGCGATAATCTTTCTTCGAATAACAGACTAGAAACAATAAATTCTAACTTAACTGTTTCTTGGTATGAGAAAAGTAAAGTTGACCAAACTGAAACTAACTTAAAATTAAGTTCAGTTAATAATCCATTTCCTAATAATACTTCTTTTGAAGCGACTACTCCAAAAAATATTTTAACCAAAAAGGGGCTGAATTCAAAAATGGGTAATTCTTTAAATATTTCAACTCCTATTTTCCCAATCGAACAAACTAGTCTAAGAAAAACCAAAGGATTTTTTGTTGAAAAACCAATTGCTGAGGTTGTAAGTAAAAATGTTTCTGCCACAACATTAGCAAAAAAAGTTTATTATTTACCAAGCCTCGCTCAATTGGCAACTAGTTCAGTTGATCATTCTTCTCCATATCGATTGGCAGTAGAACCATCATGTGGTATGAAATCAGATGGTTCAAGAGTGAAATTTACCACATCTATCGACGCATTTTTTTCGCCAGATTATGCCAACCAAATGTTGGAATATAAATCAGAGGATTTCAAAGAGCATGCTCAATTAAGAACAGATACTGAAAAACCGTATTACTCATTTAACACGGGAATAAGAGTTAATTTCTTGACAGAATTTGGCTGGGCAATTCGAACAGGATTAGTTTATAGTCAGATAAATGAAATTCTAGAAACTCAATACACAGAGATTGTGACTACTTTTGATGCTAATGGGAATGTGATCGGAACGATAGAAGGAACTAGAGATGTAAATATTCGGAACAAATATAAAATGATAGATATTCCAATTGTTTTTGGATATGAAGTTTCAATGAGAAAATTTGATTTGAATGTTAATGGAGGAGTTTATATGAATTTAAAATCAATGCAAAGTGGTGCTTTCTTTTCTCCTATCGAAGATCGAGTTATTTATTTTACGGAGGGTCACTCTGATAATTATGATATTTTTAAAAGTAATATTGGACTAAGTATTTTTATGGGGTTAGGATTTAATTTCGATTTAACTAATTCTTTTAATCTAGATAAAAAAATTCAACTGATTATTGAGCCTCATACCCGTTTTTACCCTAAGTCGTTCGCAGTAGAAAATTATATTTTAAATCAAAAATATTTTTCTACTGGTGTGATGATTGGATTGAGAAAATATTTATGATCTAAAAAGAATAATATTAATAAGGTTATGATTAAGAAGTAATCGTATTTAATTTCTTCTTTTTTCAAAAAAGGAAGTCATTAATTCTGCACATTTTTGGTGAGAAATTCCAAACTCTACTTTCGTCTTTGGATGCAACATTCTTTTACCATAAATCATAAAGCCATTTTTATCATCATTAGCCCCATAGACAATTCTCCCAAATTGTGCCCAACCAGCAGCTCCTGCACACATTGGACAAGGTTCTAAAGTTACATATAGTGTACAATCATGTAAGTATTTATTTCCCAAATGGTCAGCTGCTGCTGTAATTGCTAACATTTCTGCGTGAGCAGTTACGTCATTCAGTAATTGGGTTTGATTGTGTGCTCTAGCAATAATTTGGTTTTCACAAACTATTATAGCACCTACAGGTATTTCTCCTTTTTCAAAAGCCTTACTAGCTTCTAAAATGGCTTGGTTCATAAAATGAACATCTGAATGAATACTGAGCATATTTTTTTTTACAAAAGACTTAAAAACCTTTCAATCATCAAAATTTTTTTAGATAAATACCTATTCATAATTTCTTTTTTTTAAAAAAATTCTAACTTTGCGAATGGAAATTCAAAAAAAAGTCAGTCAGACGATAAAATCTTACCAAACCAAATTTATAGAAGAGTCTCTCACCTTCGACGATGTTCTCTTGGTTCCTCGGTATTCAGAGGTTCTTCCTCGAGAAGTCGACATTTCAACTCAGCTAACGCGTAATCTTCGATTAAATATCCCTATAGTTTCTGCTGCTATGGATACAGTGACCGACAATAAGTTGGCCATTGCAATTGCACGCCAAGGAGGGATTGGAATGATTCATAAAAATATGTCTATCGAAGCCCAGGCAGAGCAGGTACGAAGTGTGAAACGTTCCGAAAGTGGAATGATCATAGATCCAGTTACGTTGGATGCAGATGCAAAAATTGGAGATGCCTTGGCATTAATGAAAAAGTATAAAATTGGTGGGATTCCAATCGTAGATAGTAATAATATTTTAATTGGTATTTTGACGAATCGAGATTTGCGATTTGAGACTAGAATAAATCGACCAGTTAAAGATTTGATGACTTCTGAGAATTTAATCGTTGCTCCAATTGGAACTGACTTAAAACAGGCGACTCAAATATTACAAAAGCATAAAATCGAAAAATTACCTGTCGTTGATGATTACGGAAAATTAGCAGGATTAATCACTTATAAAGATATTATGAAGGTGGAGGATTATCCAAATTCATGTAAAGATGCTTTCGGTCGATTAGTGGTTGGTGCAGCAGTTGGTGTAACTCATGATATTATGGAAAGAGTCGATGCGCTGGTTAAAGTTAGTGTGGATGTAATTACAGTAGATACAGCTCATGGTCATTCAAGAGGAGTTTTAGATGCGATTAAGTTAGTTAAAGAAAAATACCCCGATTTACAGGTAATAGGAGGAAATGTTGCAACTGGAGCAGGTGCATTAGCTCTTGTGGAGGCAGGTGTAGATGGTGTAAAGGTAGGAGTTGGTCCAGGAAGTATTTGTACTACTCGAATTGTTGCAGGTGTAGGAGTTCCGCAACTTTCAGCAATTTACAACGCAGCTTCTGCAATTAAAGATACTGGTGTACCTATTATTGGTGACGGAGGGGTTCGATTTACAGGAGATATTGCAAAAGCAGTAGCAGCAGGAGCTGATACAATTATGGCAGGTTCTCTTTTCGCAGGTGTAGAGGAAGCACCAGGTGAGACAATTATTTTTGATGGTAGAAAGTTCAAAGTATATAGAGGAATGGGATCTTTGGGGGCGATGGAATTAGGTTCGAAAGATCGTTATTTTCAGGATGTTGAGGATGATATTAGAAAATTAGTTCCGGAAGGAATTGAAGGTCGAGTACCTTTCAAAGGCTCATTAGCAGAGGTAATGGTGCAATACATAGGAGGCTTGCGAGCAGGAATGGGATATTGTGGAGCAAATACGATTAAGGAAATGCAGACCTCTAGTTTTGTAAAAATAACTGCTGCAGGTGTTCACGAAAGTCACCCTCATGATGTTGTGATTACAAAAGAGGCGCCAAATTATAGCAGAAGATAAATCTAAAACCGTGGCATGATTTTCAAATTGTGTCACGGATAACTCTTACCTCTATGAAAATTTCCTAATCATTTACCTGCGTAAAGGTGTTTTTTTATATTAGTAAAGATCTTTTGTGCGGATATCTTTAAATGATATTAGTAATTAAGTCACTACTGACTAAATTGTTGAGACGGGTCTTATCGTACTTCTGACGGTTAGCCGTTTATGCAAGTTGAAATAGAACAGATAGGTTAAGGACCATGTTTGAAGAAAAGAGTAATCTCCTGTATTTATTTAGGTAAAACAATAAGGAAACATTTATTTATTTCTCTGCTACTTTTTTGTCAATATCATTAGCATATATGATATTTATCCAAACTTCTCCACGCATTAAGATTCGTAGTTTTTCAGGATTTAGTTCTGCCCAAATTGCTTCAATATCTTTATCAGGATGAGCATCTTGCCAAACATTAGCAGGAGTAGCTTTTCCCATTTGAGACATGCTATCATATGAATCAAAAGTCAAAAAGTCATAATCATATTCTGAGCCATATGGCATCGCTCGGCTTAGGAAGTGCCAATTTTTACGATAGCCTTGTTTGACAGATATTTTATGTGCTGGAGCAAAAGTTTTTAATTCCATTCGAATATATTCATTGTATTTATCAGGTTTACTTTGCATTCTATTAGCGACAATTACTTTGGCAGCTTCTCCGATCTTAGAATCAGCAGAAGCAAGTAATCGGAATGCTTCATTCCAAACTAGGTCTCTCGAATCTTCCGTTCTCTTTTCTAATTTGGTTAAATCCAAACCAGGATGAACCTTTTTTATACGCTTTTCATACCCAATCCAAGAGTTTTCAAGTTGTTCTATACTTGCATATACATTAATGGTTACAAAGTCATATTCAGTATTTTTTCCGCTAGGAAAAGCTACATCATAAACTGCCCAAAAAAGCATTCTTCCATTTTTGATTTCTTGATTCATGTATGGTTTCCAGATTTCTTTTTCCATCTTTTCATAATCACCATTCTTGCTTTTCATGTAAGAGAAAACCACAATTGGATCTTCTTTTTCTATTTTTTCATCTTGAGCATTTAGTGGTGAGAAATTTGGGAAAATTAATCCGAGTAGAAATAGGCAAAATCCTAGTGCCTTGAAATGGAGTGTTTTCATGACATTTTTTTTATTCCTATTTAAAGTAAGTAAATAGGAGGGATGATTAAAATCATAACAACAAACTGCTTTGAATATGCTTATTGTAATTTTTATATTGCAATATAGTTAAAAATTAGAATATTTGATGGCTAAATACCATTATAACTTGGTATTATACCATATATGAAGGTTTTTTCAATATAAATACGATGGTGGTCCTATTGGTGGCAAGTTTTTATTATTAATCTTATTTTCTCTCTTCAATTAAAAAACCTAATTGTTCGAGGTCATTATAAAAATTTGGGTACGATTTTACAACTACCATTGGTTTTTCAATTTTCACCTTCCCCAATAAAGCTATTGGAGCGAATGCCATTGCCATGCGATGGTCTTCATAAGTTTCAAAAGTTGGATTATCAATAACAGCTTTCCCTTCTACCATATGGAAAATCTTATCTGATTTTTTCGAAAATTTAGGAGGTAATTTAGAAAAGAAAACATGTACCTTTTGTAATTCATTTTGTAGCGCAGCGATTCGATCAGTTTCTTTAATACTCAAAGTATCTAAACCAGTAAAAAGTCCAGTCGTACCAAGACTACCGCAAATTACCGCTAAGGTTTGAGCAATATCAGGGCATTCTAAAAAATCATATTCGAACATTTTAGTCGACCCATTTCCTGATTTCTTTAAATGAATTCCATCTTTATTAAAGGTAGAGGAGATGCCAAACTGTTCAGCAATTTTCACTATTTCGGCGTCACCTTGCGTACTTTTTTCAAATAAACCATTCAATTGTAAATCTACTTCGTTGGCTAAGATGGCTAACGAAAAATGATAAGATGCTGCTGACCAATCTGCTTCAACAACAAAATCTTTCCCTTGATATTTTTGCGGAGCGATAGAAATTGTATTGCCTTCCCAATTGTTTTGAATGCCAAATTCCTCCATCAAATTCAAGGTCATTTGGATATATGGTACTGAAACTATTTTTCCATCTAAAGTTAATTCTAAACCGTTTGGTAGAGTAGGAGCAAGCATCAAAAGCGAAGAAATATATTGACTGCTGGTATTGGCAGAAATTGTAAGTGTATTGGAGTTTGTTTTGTGGAAATTTTTTCCCCATTCCCCAATTTGTAAAGGAGGGTAACCTTCATTTTCCAAATATTGGATATCAGCACCTAGCGCACGAAGTGCCTCCACCAAAATCCCAACCGGTCTTTGTTTCATTCGATCAGATCCTGTCAGGATTTGAGTTCCTTTTTGTGTCCCTAAATATCCAGTTAGAAATCGAAAAGTTGTTCCTGCATGACCAGTATTTAATTCTACCCTTTCCCCTTCTTTTTGGGCGGCGAATTCTACCAATAATTTTTCCAGTGTGGTAGTATCTTTCGAAGTTGAAATTCTTTTAATGGAAAATTCCTGACCACTTAGCGCTCGAAGGATTAACGCTCGATTACTTATGCTTTTTGAACCATTTAAAGTGATCTCTCCTTTGATGATTTTGTCAGATTTGGAAATTAAATAAGCCATTGAAATGAATGATTAAAAATGAGAAATAAAGGTGGATAAGTTTGATTGGCTAGGAAAAATAAAAAAACCGTAGGACAAAATTACGGTTTTTTTATTTTAAAAAATTTACGTGAGGAAGAAATTATTACTCTAAAAAATCATTATTTGGAAGTGTGCCATGACCTTTATTTCGGGTTTCTCTTTCTTCTCTTTTTTGCCGACGTTTTTCTTCCCAACGTTTTTGATTTTCTTCATCAGATTTGTTGTAAGCCTTGATGATTGATTTTACTAATCGGTGACGAACTACATCTTCTTCATCTAATTTCACCAAACCAATACCATCTAGATTAGTCAGAATATCCAAAGCTTGATAAAGTCCTGAAACTTGATTTCGAGGTAAATCAATTTGGGATAAATCACCATTGATAATCGCTTTTGCGGATGGTCCAATTCTAGTCAAAAACATTTTTAACTGCATTGGGGTTGTATTTTGTGCTTCATCCAAGATAATAAAAGCATTGTCTAAAGTTCGACCTCTCATAAATGCTAGAGGTGCAACTTCTATGGTTCGGTCAGCCATAAACTTAGCTAGTTTTTCAGCAGGAATCATATCATCCAAGGCATCATAAAGTGGCCTTAAATAAGGATCAACTTTCTCCTTCATATCACCAGGTAAAAATCCTAACCTTTCTCCTGCTTCTACTGCTGGTCTGGATAAAATTATTCTTTCAATTTTTTTTTCTAATAACATCGTAAGACCTACGGCTACTGCTAAAAATGTTTTGCCAGTCCCTGCTGGACCTGCTGAAATTATTATGTCGCTTTGTCTTAAAGCTCTTACATAATCTTTTTGTTTTTCTGATCTTGGGATAATTGATTTTTTTGGAGTCTTAATTATATCCGTAACATTATTATTTTTAACTTTTTCATTAATCATAAAATTATCTACTGAAGAGACTATGTCCTTGTTTTCAATACTGCCATTATTAATAAATTGATTGGCAAGAAACTTTATGGCATTTTTAACAATTTCGTTTTTTTCAGGATTAGACTTAATTAGAATTGAGTTGCCTCTTGAATATAGGCTTGTTTCTGTAATTTTTTCTAATTCTTTTAAATTTTTATTAAACTCACCTACCACACCTATTAAAAGCTCATTATCATGAAAAATAACACTTAGAGAATTATTGTCAGAGTAAACAAACTTTAATGATGCATCAGAATTTTTTTTTATTAAACTGCTCAATTTCTATGCTACCTTTTGATTAGAACTGAAATCTCTTTCACCAAATAAAGTACTTCGATTACTTTTATTAATTTTTACAGCCACAATTTTTCCAATATCCTCTTTTTTACCATTAAAAATAACTGATGTCATATATTCAGTTCGACCAAATACTTGGGTTTTATCATCTGTTAAATTCTCAACTAAAACATTAATTGTTTTATCCTCCAATGATTTATTCATATGCATCTGATTGTCATACAGCTGGCTTTGAATTTTTTCTAATCTTTCCATGGAAATTTTTTTGTCATTCAGCTTTAAATCTGCAGCAACTGTACCTGGTCTTGGACTAAAAATAAAAGAATAGGAATTTATAAACTTAATCTTTTGAATAAGCTCAATAGTAGCATTAAAATCCTCTTCTTCTTCACCTGGATAACCTATTATAAAATCACTAGAAAATTGTATATTAGAGTTAATTTTTTTTAACTGGTCATAAATTTTATAATATTCATTAATAGTATGTTTTCTATTCATAAGATCTAAAATTTTATTAGACCCACTTTGAACTGGTAAATGAACCAGCGGCATAAGTTTTTTTGAATGTTTATAAACTTCAACTAAATCATGCGACATATCTTTTGGATGGGATGTTGTATATCTAATTCTTTTAATGTCAGAATATTTTTCGATTTCCATTATTAAATCTGATAATCTATATTTTTCATTATTATAAGCATTTACATTTTGTCCAAGCAAAATTATTTCTTGGGTACCTGAGTCTGCCAAATATTTAGCCTCATCTAAAATTTGTTTAAATGGTCTAGAATATTCTGGGCCTCTTGTGTACGGCACCACACAAAAATGGCAGAACTTATCACAACCTTCTTGGATTGTTAAAAATGAAGAAATTTTTCCAGAATTATTTTTAATTTTATTAAAATATTCAAATTTTGAAATTGCATCAAATTCTGTTTCTTCAGCTTTTTTATTTTTTTGTGTGTGATTTAGAATTGTATCATTAATTTTATGATATGCTTGTGGTCCAATAACAAGGTCAATGTAAGGTTCTCTTTTGAGCATTTCCTGATTTTCTGCCTGTGCAACGCATCCAGCTATAATTACTAATGGTTTTTTTTTTGATCTAAAAATCTTTTTAACTCTTCCTATTTCATGGTAAACTTTTTCTTTTGCTTTATCTCTTATATGACATGTATTTAGCAAATAACAATTTGCATCATCATAATTTTCTGTTTTTTCATAACCAATTTTTTTTACTGAGTCATATATTCTATTTGAGTCGTACTCATTCATTTGACAACCAAATGTTTTAATAAAAATTTTTTGTTTCATTGATTAGGATTTTTTCTTTACCCCATATAATTCAAGTTTATGGTCTACTAGTTTGTAGCCATATTTTTCTGCTACTTTTTTTTGAAGTTTTTCAATTTCCTCGTCCACAAATTCAATAATTTCACCTGATTTGACATCTATTAAATGATCGTGGTGTCCTTCATTTAATTCTTCGTATCTTGCTTTCCCACCTTTAAATTCATGCTTAGCTAATATTCCTGATTCTTCAAATAATTTTACAGTTCTATAAACAGTTGCAATGCTTATCTTTGAGTCAATTTTAGAAACTCTGTTATATAATTCATCTACATCAGGATGGTCAGTTGATTGAGACATTACTTGCGCAATTATTTTACGTTGATCTGTTAACTTTACACCCTTTG
>ENA-ORDA01001078-ORDA01001078.1-marine-metagenome-genome-assembly--contig:-NODE-1078-length-24321-cov-4.994432_pt1 | contig 24321 bp, 18 predicted proteins | sample MGYA00237778_ERZ508506 | MGnify/ENA primary metagenome ERZ508506 (study PRJEB26177, sample SAMN06267891) | marine metagenome | isolation source: Monterey Bay, California, USA | place: Pacific... | reverse complement strand
AATAGCCAAATTACAGGCATTGATATTTCAGAGAAAGCCATCAACGAAGCCACAGAAAACGCGGCCCAAAGCCCCTGGTCTGATCGATTGAGCTTTATGCATTGTCCTTTGCAAAAACATCGCAGCCAAACCCCTATAGACCTTATTATAAGCAATCCCCCCTATTTTGATGCTAAAGGCTTAAAAAGCGAAAATACCGAACGGGCTCTTGCCCGACACAATAGTATGCTTCCCCTCGAATTTTTATTTGAATATGCATTTCAGAATTTATCATTAAAAGGGTCTTTAGCGCTGGTGCTTCCCTATTCCTGCCTGGAGGAACTGCAAGACTTAGCCAAGCAAAACAAACTGCATTGCGCCCGCATGCTGCGCATACAACCCCATCCAAACAAGGCATTTAATCGCTTATTGATTGCTTATATCAAAACCCCCACCCAAACCATTACCCAAGATCTAAACATACGCACAGAACAAGGCCAATACAGCGCAGAATACCGCCAATTAACCCAAGATTTTTACCTCTAATAAACCACATATTTAAGCATCCTTAGCTCCGTCAAAAGCATCCTTTAGCCACAGAGTTTAGAGAGAAGCAAGATCCGATTCATGCTACAAAAAAGACCGCAAAAAAAAGAATACGAAGCGGCTGCATTTGGAAACTTTACTTTCTGAACGATATGTTGTAATTTCGCGCCCTTTAAAAATCGAATTTTATATAAATGAAAGAATCAATTTTATACATTGTTCCAGTATTAGGACTCTTGGGTCTTATTATTATGGCAGTAAAAAGTAAGTGGGTATCAAGCCAGAGCGCAGGTAATGAGCGCATGCAAGGAATTGCTAAAAACATTCAAGACGGTGCATTGGCCTTTTTACGGGCAGAGTACCGAATCCTGGCTGTATTTGTAGTTATTGCATCCATTGCTCTTTTCTTTATCTCACAATACTCCGGCGCTTCGCATTGGATGATTGTAGTGGCTTTTATCTTTGGAGCTATTTTTTCTGCACTAGCAGGAAATATGGGTATGAAGATTGCAACAAAAACAAATGTTAGAACAACACAAGCTGCTAGAACAAGTTTACCACAAGCGTTAAAAGTTTCTTTCGGTGGTGGAACTGTTATGGGATTAGGTGTTGCTGGTTTAGCTGTACTTGGTTTAACCGTGTTTTTTATAGCTTTCTTTTGGATTTTTATGCCAAACGGCTGGACAAACACAACAGACATGACCAAAATATTAGAAACCCTTGCAGGTTTTTCTTTAGGTGCAGAATCTATTGCTTTATTTGCACGTGTTGGTGGAGGTATCTACACAAAAGCTGCCGATGTTGGTGCAGATTTAGTAGGTAAAGTAGAAGCTGGTATTCCAGAAGACGATCCAAGAAACCCTGCTACAATTGCAGATAATGTTGGAGACAATGTAGGGGATGTTGCAGGAATGGGAGCAGATTTATTTGGTTCTTATGTAGCAACAGTATTAGCTGCTATGGTTTTAGGTAACTATATTATAGATGTAAACAATATAGACATATTTGCAGGTTTTGGTAAAATAGGTCCTATACTATTACCAATGTCTATTGCTGGTATTGGAATACTTATTTCAATGCTTGGTACTATGTTGGTAAGTATTAAAAGTAACGATGCTAAAGAGTCTCAAGTTATGGGAGCTCTTAATAAAGGAAACTGGTTTTCAATTTTATTAGTAGCAGTATCTTGTTACTTCTTATGTACCTGGATGTTGCCAGAAACAATGAAAATGAATTTCTTTGAATCTAATGGTAATGTATTAAAAGATATTTCTGCATTGAGAGTCTTTTATGCAACATTAGTTGGGTTGGTTGTAGGAGCAGTTATTTCTTCAGTAACAGAATACTATACAGGTTTAGGTAAAAAACCAATTTTAAATATTGTACAAAAATCTGCTACAGGAGCAGGAACTAATATTATAGCAGGTTTAGCAACAGGTATGATCTCTACTTTTCCAACAGTAATTTTATTTGCTGCTGCAATTTGGTCATCGTATGCTTTTGCAGGATTTTATGGTGTTGCAATGGCAGCATCAGCAATGATGGCTACAACAGCTATGCAATTAGCTATTGATGCATTTGGTCCTATTGCAGATAATGCAGGTGGAATTGCTGAAATGAGCGAACAAGACCCTATTGTTAGAGAACGTACAGATATTTTAGATTCAGTTGGTAATACAACAGCTGCAACAGGTAAAGGTTTTGCTATCGCATCTGCTGCATTAACATCTTTAGCACTATTTGCTGCCTATGTAACCTTTACAGGAATAGATGGTATTAACATCTTTAAAGCACCTGTTTTAGCGATGTTGTTTGTTGGTGGTATGGTACCAGTAGTATTCTCTGCCTTGGCAATGAATGCTGTAGGTAAAGCAGCCATGGAAATGGTATATGAAGTGAGACGTCAGTTTAAAGAGATTCCAGGAATTATGGAAGGTACTGGGAAACCAGAATACGATAAATGTGTAGCAATTTCTACGCAAGCATCTTTAAAAGAAATGATGTTACCAGGTTTATTAACTATTGGTTTTCCTTTAGTGATTGCATTTGTACCAATGCTTTTTGGAATGGATAACTTAATGATTGCCGAAATGCTCGGTGGTTATATGGCTGGTGTTACTGTAAGTGGTGTGCTTTGGGCAATTTTCCAAAACAATGCTGGTGGTGCTTGGGATAATGCAAAAAAATCTTTTGAAGCTGGAGTAATGATAAATGGTGAAATGACACATAAAGGTTCTGCTGCTCATGAAGCTGCAATTACCGGAGATACTGTTGGAGATCCATTTAAAGATACTTCTGGGCCGTCTATGAACATTCTTATTAAACTAACCTGTTTAATAGGATTGGTAATTGCTCCTATCTTAGGAGGGCATAGCGCAGAAGCAAATCTTCATAAAGAAACTAAAGAAGTTACAGCTAACATAACAGCAAACGAAGATTCTAATGCAGAAAGAAAAGTTGATGTTAATATGACTAAAAATGAGGACGGAACGTTAAAAGCTGTAGTTTCTTATTCAGTAACCGAAAATGGAATAACCATCAAAAAAGAAAAATTTTTTGAAGGAACTGAAGAAGAAGTGGAAACCGCTACAGATGCATTTTTAAATGAAAATGTAACTATTGATACTCCAGAAACTCCGGAAACACCAGAATCATCTTTATAAGTCTACAAAACATATTTGTTAAAAAACACCTCTTTCGAGGTGTTTTTTATTTTTAAATCAATTTTTATACATAACAATAAAAATACAATTATTAACATATGTTAATAATACTTATTGTTTGCAATCCTCATAACTATATTGTAAGCTATTATTTGGTAAATTAGAGGCACTAAAAAATCATCTAATGACAGGTTACATGAAAAAAATAATGACTAGTTTTTTACTATTTATAGCAGTACCACTTATAATTATCTATCTACTCATAGGTATTGTATTCTATTTCCATCAAGAAAAATTATTTTTTAAACCCATTAAGTTGGCTAAAAATTATACGTTTAAATTTAACCAAGATTTTGAAGAGATAAAGAGCGCCACTAAAGATGGTACAATTTTAAACAGCCTTCTTTTTAAAATTAACAATTCTAAGGGGGTTATTTTTTACTTACATGGTAATGGCAACTCACTAGAGAAATTTGGAAAACTAGCCCCAATCTATACAAATCTTGGATACGATATCTTTATGACCGATTACAGAGGTTATGGAAAAAGTGAAGGAGCACTGAGTGATGAACATCAACTTTTTGAAGACAATCAATTCTTATACAACGAATTAAAAAAATCATATAAAGAAGAAGACATCATTATTATTGGCTACTCCTTAGGGTCTTCATTGGCTGCTAAATTAGCTTCAGAAAACACTCCAAAATTACTAGTTCTTAAGGCTCCATTTTATAACTTTAAAGATGTAGCAAACCATACTACCAAACTCACAAAACTTTATCCGTTTCATTATTTGAGCAAATATCATTTTAAAACCAATGAGTTTATTAAACAATGTAAGATGCCACTTCTAATTTTTCATGGTACCGAAGATGAAGTTATTTATTACGGCTCTTCTATAAAGTTGCAAAAATATTTTAAACCTACAGATAGATTGGTTAGTATTGAAGGAGAAAAGCACCGAACAATTATAGACAACCCACTCTATATAAAAGAGCTAGAACGTTTTTTACTCAATAATGAATTGTAGCATATTTAAATGCTAAACTAATGAACTTATTAATTTAATTAGAACTAATGAATACAATTACCCTACCAGATGAATTGGCTTTAAATTCTACACTTTCTATTGAAGTTTATGATTACGAGAGTACTCAAGAAATTTCAAAACAACAAATTTTACTAAATAAAAATACCTTTAGTTTTCTACAAGAAGGGACTAAGGAAGTTTTTTTTGACAATTCTTCTTACGCAATTAATAACAGTCAATTTCTATTGATGAAATCTGGCAATTGCTTAATGACAGAAAAACTATCTAATGTAGAAGAATATTATAGAAGTGTTTTATTGTTTTTTTCTAATGAAGATGTCTTAAAATTTATTAGAAAATTTGAGTTAAATGCACCAGATTCAAAAAACTACTATTCTACCTATTCATTTAGCTATGATGTATTTATTAAACGGTTTGTAGAAAGTCTTTTAGATATTTCTAAACTTTCAAAAAAGATTCAGTCTCGTATTTTAGAAACTAAGTTTGAAGAAATAATGCTTTATTTAGTAGAATTTAAAGGAGTAGAATTTCTGTATTCGCTTATTAGTAATAGCAATAATGAGTATCAGAAGTTTATTCAAACAATAGAAAGCAATCAATTAAACAAGTTAACTATTAAAGAGCTTTCATTTATATCTAACATGAGTGTGTCTAAATTTAAAAGAGAATTTGAAAAACATTTTAGAAGCACACCTAGCAAGTGGTTTCAAGAAAAAAGATTAGAGCACGCTGCTTTTCTTCTAAAGAACAACTCAAAAAGGCCCTCAGATATTTTTGAAGAAATAGGATATGAAACCCTCTCCAATTTTACTCAAGCATTTAAACTAAAATTTGGGCTTACTCCAAAGCAATACCAATCAAATTGAACTTTTATCAATAGTTTTTGAACTAAATCAAATACAACAATACACTAATAACTATCTATTTTTGCAGTTAAATTAATAAATATATCATGAAGAAAACTATCATTATTTTAGGCCTTATGCTAAGCATCTCTAGTGCCTTATTTGCTCAAAATACATTTACCTTATCTAGCTCTAGTCTAGGAGGACAAGCAACAGTTACTGAAGAATTTAATGGCTTTGGTTGTACAGGTAAAAATGAATCTCCACAACTATCTTGGGAAAATGCTCCAGAAGGAACCAAAAGTTTTGCTATTACAATGTATGATCCAGATGCTCCTACTGGAAGCGGTTGGTGGCATTGGGTAGTTTTTGATATTCCGTCAACTACAACAACATTAGTTTCTAACGCTGGAGACATCAAATTAAACCTAAGCCCAGAAGGAGCCATACAAAGTGTTACCAATTATGGAATGCAAGGATATGGTGGCCCCTGCCCACCAGTTGGTCATGGTCTTCACCAGTATATTATTACTGTTCATGCATTAAAAACCGATACTTTAGGTCTAGACAAAAATACCAATCCTGCAATTGTAGGCTACTATTTATGGAACAATACCATAGCAAAAGCTAGTATTGTTACTTATTTTAAAAGAACAGAATAACGGTCTATTAAAAAAAAATTCCCAAAAATTTATAAGATTTTAAACACAGGTATTTAATACCTGTGTTTTTTTTGTGTTTTAAATGAATGAATTTTTAACCAAGATAAATGATTGGCTAGAGTTGAAATAAAGCAATATAATTTTTGCTAAATTTGAAATAGCATAGTATCTAAAATATAGCTAGCTCAAAAATTCAAAACCATGAAAAAATTAAGCTTTTCTTTTCTATTATTCTTTCTAATAACAGCCACATTTGCTCAGTCAGTAAATTCTATATTTGAATCTGTCAAATATAGAAATATTGGTCCTTTTAGAGGTGGTAGATCTGTTGCTGCAACCGGGGTTGTAGGAGATCCTATGACCTATTATATGGGAAATACAGGAGGAGGGCTTTGGAAAACAGAAGATGGTGGCCAACTTTGGAAAAACATTTCAGATGGGTATTTTAAAACTAGTTCTGTTGGCGCAGTGGCAGTTTCCGAAAGTGATTCAAACATTGTATATGTAGGAATGGGCGAGCATGCGCCTAGAGCGGTAATGACTTCTTATGGAGATGGTGTATATAAATCTACAGATGCTGGTAAAACCTGGAAAAATATAGGGCTAAAAGCTACGCAACATATCTCAAGAATAGTCATAAATCCTAAAAACCCAGACATTCTTTTTGTGGCAGCACAAGGTGCTTTGTACGGCCCCAATAAAGAAAGAGGGGTCTTTAAATCTGTAGATGGCGGTGCCAACTGGAGCAAGGTACTTTATGTAAACAATCTAACAGGATGTGCAGAATTATCTATGGACTTTAACAATCCTTTGGTGATGTATGCAGCCATGTGGGAACATCAACGGTTGCCATGGAAAGTGGTAAGTGGAGGCCCTGGAAGTGGTCTTTACAAAACTACCGATGGTGGTATCTCTTGGAATAAAATTCACGAAGGACTGCCTAAAGAGAAAGGTAAAATGGCTATTGCCGTGAGTCGTTCAAATTCTAAAAAAGTATATGCATTAATAGAAAGTGATTCTGACAAAGAATTAGGAGGTTTATTTGTATCTAATAATGCAGGAAAAAAGTGGTCTAAAATTTCTTCAGATCATAGCCTAATTCAAAGAGCATGGTACTATATTGAGTTATTTATAGACCCTACAGATGAAGAAAAATTATACGTTTTAAATGCCAGTGCACAGCGGTCTATAGATGGAGGTAAAACCTGGTCTAGAATTACTGGTACGCACGGAGATTATCATGATCTTTGGATTAACCCTACCAATCACAAAAACATGATTATTGCCAATGATGGTGGTGCTGCCGTGTCTTATAATTACGGGAAATCGTGGTCTCCACAAAATAGAATGGCTACTGCACAGTTTTACAGAGTAAACACAGACAATTTGTTTCCTTACAATCTTTATGGTGGGCAACAAGATAATTCTTCTGTAAAAATTAGTAGTCTTGCACTGGGAAGCGGTGGTATAAATGAACAAAATTGGTCTGCTTCTGCAGGTGGAGAAAGTGCCTTTTTAGCATTTAATCCTGACGATCCTAGATATGTTTTGGGAGGAAGTTATTTAGGAACCATTGAAATTTTAGATACAAAAGCAAGAGCTAGTACCCAGATTATGGCTTCTCCTATACAATACTTGGGTAGAGACTCTAAAGACATGAAATATAGGTACAACTGGAATGCTCCTATTATTTGGTCTCAGCATGAAGCAAATACCTACTACCATGGCGCGCAGTTATTATTGCGAACCAGAGATAACGGAAATAATTGGGAAGAAGTTTCACCAGACTTATCTAATAACGAAAAAGAGAAACAAGGAAAAGGTGGCGGGCCTTATACAAATGAAGCAGTTGGTGCAGAGAATTACGGAACCTTAGCCTATGTAGTAGAATCACCACATGAAAAAGGAGTTCTTTGGGCTTCTACAGACGATGGTGTTTTACAAATAACTAAAAATGGAGGAACAACCTGGAATATTGTAACTCCTAAAAACCTTCCAGAAACCTTAATTAACTCTATAGAAGTTTCTCCTCATGATAAGGCTACAGCTTATATTGCCACCACTAGATTTAAATTTAACGACTATACCCCTGCTCTTTACAAAACAACAAACTATGGTAAAACATGGACTAATATTAGCTCTGGCATTCCTACAGGAGCCTATACAAGAGTTATCAGAGAAGATACGCAAAGAAAAGACTTGCTCTTTGCCGGTACAGAATTAGGAATGTATATCTCTTGGAATGGTGGAAAAGACTGGAAATCGTTTCAGTTAAATTTACCCATAACACCCATTACAGATTTAAAAATTAGCCATAACGATTTAACCATAGCAACGATGGGTAGATCTTTTTGGATTTTAGATGATTTGGGCTTACTAAGACAGTTTGAAGGAACTAAAACCGCTTTTACACTACTTCAACCAGAAGATGCTATTATTGGTAATTGGAGCAGTCAGTTAAATAGTAATTCAGATAGCTTCTTAGGCACAGATGATTCTAGTGGTGTAAACCCTGCCAATGGTGTTGTGTTTTACTATTATATCTCTACTGCCCTAAAAGACACAGAACTATCTTTAGAAATAAAAGATAAAGAAGGTTTAGTGGTTAGAACCATTAGTTCTAAAGCAGATCCTACATATTTAAGATACCCAGGGGGGCCTTCTCCAGAACCTATATTATCTACAAAAGTAGGACTTAATCGTTTTGTATGGGACATGAGATACCAAAGCTTACCAGGAATACCAACTGCCTATATAGAAGGGTCTTTTAGAGGTCATAAAGCAATGCCAAATGGCTATACAGCTACCTTAAAGCAAAAAAACAACTCTTCTAAAGTTGCATTTAGCATACTACCAAACCCATTGTATGACATTACTACGGAAGAATATCTAGAAATACATGATTTTAAAACCAGTACCGAGGCCAATCTTAAAGACATGCACACACGGGTTCAAAAATTAAAAAAAGTACAACATCAAATAGCACAAATTTTAAAAGAGTTGCCGAAAGAAGAAAAATACAGCAGTCTAAAAACCAAAGGGAATGCTATTGTTAAACAACTTATATCTTGGGATGAAGATATGGTACAGCGCAAGTCTAAGGCTTATGATGATGTAGAGAATTTTCCAAATAAATTTACTGCAGAATATATTTTTCTTATGAACCAAAATGATAGCAGTTTACCCAAGCTAAACCAAGCATCTAAAAATAGACTTGTAGAACTAGATAAACAATGGAAAGTGCTCAGAAGCATTTCTGATAAACTACTAAATACTATAATTCCTAATTACAATACCCTGTTATGGGAACATGGCATTGGAGCTCTTAAAATAAAATAAGTAATGAGTTTTTACAAAAGAATATAATAAGTGGTTATAGACAATAGATGTATTGTCTATAACCACTCTATTTATCAAACACAGGCTAAAATACTCAACAAGAACTGATTTATTTTCTAAAAAAATTATGTCATGTATTACTACTTTTAGCCTACTTAAAATATCTGACAGTAATACAAAAGCTACACAAAACCCCAGCTATAGCCTACCAAGTTAGTACTAGGTAATTACACTTATTTTTCTAAAATAGATGAGTATGAGCATTGTTTTCTGCTCATTTTTCTTATTTTTAGGCTACTGTAAAGAACAGACATCCCTTGGTCTAAAAAACACTTGGAGTCTCTTGATGGTAATAAAAGAAAGGATGTATCATCAAAAAAACCAAATTATACTTCTTTTTATTCTATCTCAACTTTTTTGGTAATAATTAAAATAGATGACCGAACTTTTAGCATATTTTAATGGAAAAATTACTATTTCTGACAAGATTAAAGAGAAACTGAATGAAATTATTATAGAAAAAAAATTAGTGAAAGGAGAAAAGATTCTCTTGGATAATTCTATAAAAAAAGAACATATTTTTGTCACAAATGGCTGTTTGCGTTCTTTTTATAAAACAGAAGACGGAAAAGAGCACACCATACAGTTCGCAATTAAAAACTGGTGGATAAGTGATTATATGACCCTTTACACGAACAATACATCGGTTGTCTCTATAGAAAGTGTTACCCAATCTAAAGTTTTAATAATAGAAAAAAAAAGTATAGAAAAATTACATAAAATGTATCCAGAATTTGAGACCTTACAGCGTAAAAATTTTGAAAAACGTATTGCAGCACTTCAATATAGAATTTTAAGCTTGCTAACTCTTTCTGCAGAAAAAAAATACAATCAATTCATAAAGGATTATGCAGAATTTGAGAAAATTATTCCAAATTATCAAATAGCTTCATATTTAGGCATAACTCCGCAGAGTTTAAGCAGGATAAGGAAAAAAAGAATTAAAAATTAATTTATTAACATAGGTTCATTTTAATCTTTCATTTAAATCTTATTTTTGCATTAAATTTATATATAACAATGAGTTTTTTAGAGATTTTAAATAAACGTTATGCTACCAAAGCAATGAGTGGCGAGGTAGTGCCGCAACAAAAAATAGATAACATCTTAGAAGCCATTAGATTAGCTCCATCATCTAGCGGATTACAACCCTTTGAGGTTTTTGTAATTACAGATAATGAAACAAAATCTACCATCAAAGAAATTGCTTGGAACCAATCTCCAGTAACAGATTGTTCTCATTTATTGGTATTTGCAGCTTGGGATCATTATACAGAAGATAGAATTAATCATATGTTTGATTTAACAAATGAAATTAGAGGATTTAAAAACGAAGGGTGGGAAAACTATCGTCAAATGCTACTATCTTCATACCCACAAAAAAATTCAGAAGAAAATTTTGAACATGCAGCACGTCAAACATATATAGCATTTATGGCAGCTATAACACAAGCAGCTTATGAAGGCTTAGACAGCACACCCATGGAAGGTTTTGATGCAGGTTCATTAGATAAAATATTAGGCCTACGTGAAAAAGGATTGCGAAGTACCCTTCTATTACCAATAGGTTATAAAAATGCAACAAAAGACTGGTTAGTAAACCTAGTAAAGGTTAGAAAACCTATGAAAGAATTAGTAACTTTTATTAAATAAAAACAAAAAATGATGAAAAAAATATTGATTGGATTAGCAGGAATCATACTACTAGCTTTTATTGCGTTCTATATTGCAACTAAACCTACAGAAACAAAAGAAGGAACTTATATCCCTTCTCCATTTGCGTTAAAATTAGCGACCTCTCCAACTACAGATTTTGACAATACTATCTACAAAAACCCGTACACTGGAAATAAAAAAATATTAATGGTTTCTACAGAAGAGAGAAACATGACAATGGCTAACGGAAAACAATTCTCAACAGGAAATCATCCGGTTGAAATGCTTCTTCCTATTCTGCATTTAAAAAATGCAGGTTTTGATGTAGATGTTGTTACCCCTACCGGGAAACCTGTTGCCATAGAAATGTGGGCAATGCCAGAAGACGATGAAAACGTTAAAAAAATATATGCTGAGTTTAAACATAAATTAGAAAAACCAGGAAGCTTAGCTAATTTTGTTACAAATTCATTAAAAGATAGTACAGATTATGCCGCAATATTTTTCCCTGGTGGCCATGGTGCTATGCTTGGTTTACCAGAAAGTAGAGATGTTAGTAAATTAATAAATTGGTCTTATAACAACGATTTGTTTACACTAGCCATTTGTCATGGCCCAGCTGCATTATTAGCTGCAAGTATAGACGCAAAAAACGAAGATTTCATTTACAAAGGATATAATATTGCCGCATTTCCAGACGCTGTAGATGCGCAAGGACCAATGATTGGGTATACACCAGGAAAAATGCCTTGGATATACGGTGAGAAATTAAATAAATTAGGTGTTACCATTATTAATGAAGGAGCTGATGATACGGTAAAAATAGACAGAAAATTAATTACAGGCGCTAGCCCGCTAGCTGCCAATAATTTTGGGAAATTAGCCGCTACCGAACTGCTTAAGGAAATGAAAAAATAAGTGGTAGAGCAGGTAATATGTATTTATTAATATAATTTTAGAATAAAAAAACATTATTACTACCTACTTGTATAGTTTATTGCTGGTTGTAGGCAAGCGAAAATAATTTCTATCTTGCCTACGCTTAGCTATACTTGTTCATATATAATAAAAGTTGCCACCCTCTTCATACTCTCTGACGTTAGTCACTAGGTATTTATACTTATTTTTATAAAATAGGTGAATATGAGCACTGTTTTCTACTCATTTTTCTTACATTTAGGTTTCTAAAAAGAGTAAAGACCCCTAAGTCCATGATGAAAAAAAATCTAGTAGTCTCAAAAATTTAAGAAAATAACAAAAGTTGTGTTATCAGGTAATTTAAACCTAATAACACAAATAATGCTTCTTTTAATAGGAAGTTACCTTTTATACAGATTGCACTAAATGAGAGAAAATGAAATAGTACGACGAATTAATAAAGGATTTAATTATAACCCATACATTTTAAAGAAGAATAATATTGAAATTATTCATTTCATTGAAAAATTCGCTAAGTATCGTATGTACGACCAATTTGAAGCCTCAGGGGCTTATTAGCAATTGAAATGGGAATCATTAGTTTTAATTTATTGTGAATTAATACATTCTTTTGTTGACAAGCAAAGAAAGATATATGATGAAGTTAAAAAATTTACTCAATCAAATCTTGATAAAGAAAGAGACAAAATTATACTTGCGGGAGGAATTGAACATAAAATTATAATTGAGTTAAGAAATGCCATACATCATTACGCTATAGATTTCACTATGTTTTCATATAATTCAGATGATAGTCCTAAACCATTTCCATCACCGAATATTGCTTGGGCCAACGTGAAGCTTAATACAGAATTGAAAGACTGTATAAATAAAAACTATCGTGGGGGCGGTGAAAAACTAATTTTATCTTTTTAATAATCATTGTAAAGATTTTATAACTATTAGTACGAAACTAAATATTATGTTATTAGAAAAAATAATTAGTACAAAAAGGTAACAATGTTTAAAAATAATAGCGGTTTAATAGTTAAAACGAAAGCAAATAAATATAAAAAAGGTCTTTGTTTAACCGAAAAGTAAGTGTGTGAAATCCGCTACTTTTCATTTACAAGACCGTTGGCAACAATATAAAAACCGATAATGACAAGAAAATTACTACTACTGATTTTAATCATTTGCATAACATCTTGCAAAGACGAAAACAAAATAGCTGAATTAGGAAAACCAGTACCGAACTACGAATTCAGTAATATTTTAAATAGTGAACAAAGCCAAATATCATTGGACGAACTAAAAGGAAAACCCATCATCTTGGAATTCTGGGCAACTTGGTGCGGACCTTGCATTCCAGCAATGAAAAAATTAGACAGTTTACAGAATCAATTTGGAGACGAAATCGAAATTATAACAGTATCAGCTGAAAATCAGCAACGCTTAGAAAAATTTATAAAAAGCTCTCAAACCTCATTACGAGTTGTATCGGATACTACGCACACAAAAAACTTCAAATACAAAGTAATTCCTCATTCAGTTATCATAGATAAAAATGGAGTTGTTAGAGCCATTACGAGTCCAGAAAATATAAACAAGGAAGTCGTTGAAAATCTCATTGCAAATAATAAAATCGATTTAGAATTAAAAGATGACTTCTATATCGACCCAAACTTGGAGGTTGAAACAATAAAATCTATTGCTAATTCCGATTATACTATAGAACTTAAAAGTTATGACCAAGAGAAAAGAGGTGGTTTTAGACCTTTGGTTGACATAGATGGCAATGTAAATGGAATTGAAATGTGGAATAGTACACTTCCAAGTCTTTATAAAAATATTTTTGATGTTGCTTCAAAAAGTAGGATAATTTATAAAGATGGTTTAAGCAAAAAAGATTTCCCGTATGAAAAAGAAAAACAATATAACTTTACAATCCAAGTTTCTGATGAAAAGCAAGAGAATTGGAGAGAAATAGCAAGTGATTTTCTAAATGAGAATTTTGATGTAAATGCCAAAATGGGAGTTGATTCCTTGGAGTGTTATGTTCTAAAGAACGTGGACAAGAAAATTAAACAATCTGAATCTGAATCGACTGAATATATGTTTATGGGTACTATTCTAAATGCTAAAAAAATTAAAATGGTAAAATTGGCAGAATATTTAGAAAATTTTACACCAGTACCTGTTTTGGATAAAACAAACTTAAATGGCGAATATGACATTGTTTTGGAATGGCAAGCTGAAGACCCTAAAACAATCGATACGGAATTAAAAAAATATGGACTGGAATTGATTAAAGCGGAAAATAAGTTACCAGTCGATGTAATGGAAATTTATAAAAAACAATAAATACTGTTGCCAACAATGGCTATAAGTAATTGCTCGTTCTCGCCTACTTACGAAAGTCCCTGCCTTCCGCAGGCAAGATCGCGGACTTTCTTGGTCAGTAATTATTTACTAAATTAGTTGCTTGAAACACGCAACAAACCATATACAAGCACGTTGTGAGTAATAATACAAACAACTAAAAAATGAAATCATTTAAGAAAGTACTTCTACTATTATTATCAATAGTTTTAATTTTTGTGATCTATCTAGTTTTTAATACTCTAAACTTTAAGACAAAGCAACTAAATCCTGATCTGATTGCAGTTCTTAAAGTTAACTCATCTTCAAAAGAGAATTTCTCTAAGGCTATAAAAATAAAAACAATATCTCCTGAGAACAAAATAGATTTTGACTCGATTCAATTCCAACACTTTTCAGATTTTTTAAAAAACACTTATCCATTAGCAGATTCTCTTCTAGAAAAGAAAACGTTTAATTCATATAGTTTTCTATACAAATGGATGGGTTCAGATCTAACTCTTAAACCAATTATTTTAATGGCACATCTAGATGTTGTTCCTGTTATTCAAGAAAATCGAGCAAATTGGAAACACGATCCGTTTGGTGGAGAAATAATAAATGATACTATTTGGGGACGAGGAGTTATAGATCATAAAGTTGGTGTTATTGGCATTATGGAATCTTTAGAGCTTTTATTAAAGGATGGATTTCTACCAAAACGCAGTATTTATATTGCTTTTGGACATGATGAAGAAATAGGTGGTGTAAATGGTGCTATCAAAATTGCTCAACATTTGAAAGAAGAAAATATTGAAGCAGAATTTGTTTTAGATGAAGGAGGAAGTATTGTGCAAAAATTAATTCCAGGTATTCAAAAAGACGTTGCTCTTATAGGGATTGCAGAAAAAGGCTTTGTTTCTTTAGAATTATCAGTAAGCATAGAAGGTGGTCATTCATCAATGCCAGAGAGAGAAACTGCAATAGATGTACTCTCTAATGCTATAGTTAAACTTAAACAAAACCCTTTTCCAGCTTTAATTTCACCATCAATTGAAAATTTTATAGATAATCTAGGTCCAGAGATGCCATTTGCAAATAAATTAGTATTTGCAAATAAATCAATTTTTAAGTCTTTGATTACTGGCATATATGAAGAATCTGCTTCAGGCAATGCACTTGTAAGAACAACTACCTCGCCCACTATCTTTAATAGTGGAGTTAAGGATAATATTATTCCGCTAGTAGCAAGTGCTGTCATAAATTTCAGAATTATTCCTGGAGAAACAATTACTACTGTTACAAATCGCGTCATTAATATTATAAATGATAAACGCATTACAATTAAAAAAGGTTCGTTTCTTTCCGAACCATCAAAAGTGTCGAGTACAAGTTCCTTTGGCTATAAAACACTTAATAAAACTATTTTAGAAATTTACCCAACTGCACTTGTTGCACCATACTTATTAGTAGGGGCAACAGATTCGAGACATTTCAATGCTATTTCTGATAATATTTATAGGTTTTCTGCGATCAAACTAAATAAGGAAAATATAAAATCTTTTCATGGATTGAACGAACGATTACCAATTAGTGATTTTGAAAATTCTATTCGCTTTTATCATCAATTAATAAAAAATAGTACTTCTAAATAAAATACTCATAACAACATCTATAAAAAATAGCAACTAAAGTGTAAAACAAAAGTATATACATAAAATAATAAGTCTGTGATAATCCAAAAAAAGAAGTTACTTTGATTCGTTAATTTTCATGTACAATACCGTTACCATTCATTTTGACCCTATATCAAAAATATAATTTGATTAAAAAAAAGTTTACCCCTATGTCTATTAGCAAGCCTATTGAACCAAATAAAAGAATCGAAATTATAGATATTCTTCGTGGATTTGCACTACTCGGAATTATTTTTATGAATATGAGTTTTTTTAGCGGTTACATCTTTATGCCCTTTGAAGAGCTGAAACAGATATCTAACTTTGGGTTAGATAATAAATTATATAATTTATTAGAAATTACAGTCACAGGTAAATTTTATACTATATTTTCAATTTTATTTGCTGTTGGTTTTTATATACAATTCAACAAAAACAGAGATAGAACTGTTGATTTTTTAAAAACATATCGGAGAAGATTGTTCATTTTATTTATCATTGGGATTCTACATACTTTATTTTGGTATGGAGATATATTACTTACATATTCTATTTATGGTTTTATTCTTATTATATTTCGTAATGTAAAACCAACAAAACTTCTTCGATGGTCACTCTTTTTTCTGTTTGCACCACTTTTATTAGATTTTGCTCTTTTACCATTTACTGAAACTCTGCTGGCTCTAAATCCTGCAAGCACAAATCAGACACCAATTGCTCGCATTTCCTATCCGGATATGTTAAATGAAGATGTTATTAATATTTTTAGAGCGGGTTCTGTTAGTGAAATATTCAAGTTAAATATTCATAATTTTATATGGAAGCAATTAAGCTACATACCATCGGGAGGCTATTTAAAATTCCTTGGTATTTTTCTTTTAGGTTACTATTTAGCCTCAGTAGACTTCTTTAAAAAAACACCAAAATCTACAAAACTTATATTAACTATTTTAATTAGTGGTATAATAATTACTATTTCTTCAAAACTTTTAGGAGGCAATGCATATGAGGTGCCTACTCTTCAAAACATTCGTTATAAATTCTTATCAATGGTTGGTCAACTGCTGATGAGTATTTCTTATATCATGGTAATAATCAAAATTGCCCAGACTTCAATTGGTAAAAGAGTATTGAAATATTTGATGCCTTTGGGAAGAACGGCCTTGACTAATTATATTATACAAACAGTTTTAATGATTGTCATTTTTTACAATTTCGGATTTAGTCTGTTTGGGAAAATAGGGTTAATCCCAACGTTCATTATTGCTATAATAATTGTAGTGATACAATTAATTTTGAGTAATATTTGGTTGAAATACTATCGATTTGGACCCCTTGAATGGGTTTGGAGAAGCTTAACTTATAAAAAACGGATGAAAATTCGCCATTAAAATATATAACCAAATTGAATTGATAAATTAACGAAAGATAACGACGTATATAATTAATTACTTGAGAGTGTTTAAGCATCTCTAAAGGATTTCCTGCGAAATCTCAACTCTTTCCTCCTCTTTCGCTAGTTAAATATATTTAATACAAACTAAAGAAACACGTTGGCAATAACATAAAGAAACAACTATGAAAATAAAAAAAATTCTTCTTTTAATTCTTTCAATATTATCATTAAGCTGTTCAGATCCCGACCCAGCTTTAGAAGATTTAGTCAATCAACTTACAATTGAAACCGAAAGTCGGTATTTGATAGCTAATAACATGTCAACTATTCCAATTCAAATATTATCTAATCTCAATCCAGTAGAAGCAACCCAATTGAATATTAAATATTTTGCTAATGGAATCCTCATTGATAAAGATTTCAAAACTAATATTGCAGGGAATTATACTGTATGGGCAGAGGTCAATTCTATAAAAAGTAATGAAATTATTTTGATTGCTCGTCCTCCAGAAGAATATACTGCTATTGAATTTAAAGTTGTTTTCCACATAATTAATTCTAATGTTCTAAGTGATGATATAGATAAAGTAATGGAGCAATTAAATACAACTTTTAGAACGCCATTAGAAAATTTAGATTCAAATGCAGTTGATACATTTCTTCAATTTAAGTTAGCTGAAAACGATCCAAATGGTAATACCTTAGAAGAAAAAGGAATTACAAGACATCAAGTAGATCCAGAATACACAATAAGATTTGAAGATTGGATGTGGGATATATACTGGGATCCAGATTATTATATAAATATTTGGGTTGGAGACACTGGTTCAACTTCTAGTTATGGAAATTATCCTGTTACAGGATGTAGTTCTACTATTATTGGGATATCCTGTAATGATTCCGATAATGTTAATTATTTGCATGGAATAGCTATGACAACTAATCATATAGAATATAATAGGTCAAATCTAATTTCTCATGAAATGGGACATTTTTTTGGTTTAAAACATGCATTTAATGATAATTGTAATTCAGATAGTGATTACTGTTTAGACACACCAAACTATAATCGTGAATATTATGATTCAAATTCAACAGGTATTTATAGAGAAAGTTGTGATGGCATGAAATATCGCAGTTGGAACATTATGGATTACTACCATCAAGAAAAAAGTTTTTCAATAACATATGACCAACGAAAAAGACTACGTACAATCATTGATAATTCTAAATGGAGTGGAGTATTAGGTTCTCAAAATATAAGCACAGGAAGGTTCCAAATAAAAAAGAATATTAAGAAACCTGAAAACTATAGGTTAAACCAAAAAAACATTATTAATTAAAAGAGTTACTTATCTAACAAAATACTTTTGCTAACACCATGTATAATTTTTTACTGGTTCTAGCCTACTTACAAAAATCCCTACCTGCCGCAGGAAAGCTCGCGGATTTTCTACCTTGCCTGCGGCAGGCAGGTTTGGTTTGTATTTGCTAAATTAGGTGCTTAAACACGCAACAAACCATATACAAAAACGTTGTATAAATTATATAAAAACACGTGAACAGATTAATAACTTTCGCATTAATTGTCTTAATTTTTTCCTGTCGAAATGAGAGAGTTACTGATAATATTACTTTTCAAAATGAAACAAAAACAAATCTTAACTCAAAAAATGAGGTAAGTTCAAGACAAATAGAACTTAACCAAATTAAGCAACCAAATAAAACTGTATTTAGAAATTTAAAAATTGACACTACAAAACTGTTTGGACTTTGGTCACAAGACCCTACGGCTATATTTGCTGATTTTAATTTAACTTCTACATCTTTTAATATTGTAGGATATGAAGGAAAAGAAAAAGAACCTTATATTTTAGACAAAAACAAAATCACTGTATTTTATCAAGACAAGCCGCATATAGGAGTTATTACTCTGATTAAATATGACACATTGAAAATTAAATGGACTAGCACAGGAATAGAAACTGTATATATCAAAATCAAAAGATAAAAAATAGTGATAAACTAAAAATTAGTACATTTTAAACCGCCACGTTTCATAAATATAATACTAGCAAACCCAAACCACCATACCAAACCAAGTTACACTAGGTATTTACACTTATTTTTATAAAATAGGTGAATATTAGCACTGTTTTCTACTCATTTTTCTTACATTTAGACTGCTAAAAAGAATAAAGACCCCTAAGTCTACTATAAAAAAATTCTAGGAGTTTAAAAATTTAAGAAAATAACAGAAATTGTGTTATCAGGAAATTTAAACCTGTTAACGCAAATAATGCTTCTTTTAATAGGGAGGTTGGCATTAATTATATAAAACGAAACTAGAAATTTAACAAACCAAAAAATGAACTTCAAAATTAAATTAACCCTTATTCTTTTTTTAGCTATTACATTTAATATTAATGCACAAGATTGCGAGAGTATTCGTGCAAAAGCTATTCAATTAGAAACCTCTTTAGACAAAGCTAACCCAAAAACATATTATGACTATGCTATGTATATAGGTCTTCAAGTTGTTGCTAATAACAATTGTATTAATAAAGACATAATCCATTCTGTTTACGACTTATTAGTACAAGGAGCAAACAATGGAAGTATAAGATGTGCTGCTAGATTAGTGATGGTTTCTCAGTTTGGACTATATAATTATCCTACACATCGATACAAAGCATTTGAAATTTCTATGATGTTCTTAAAACTTGCTGCTGAGACTTATGAGTCAGACCCTTCTTTATATAATGAATTTGGGTATATTATTCCTACTATTTATTTGCGTCTCTACCTTCAAAACAAAAGTTGGCGATATGATTTTAATTCAAATCCAGAATTAGCTGCGGCAGTATTCGAATTATTTAAACTAGGTGAGGCTCCAGAAATAAAGGAATCTGATTTAAATTCTTTTAAACAAGTGAAAAAAGATTACCGTAAAGTTTGGGCATACCCATATCTTTTAGGTTCTTTTGGAACTACAATTAATTATACAAAAGGAATCGAAGAAGCCAATAAGGTTGACGAATCTTATCGAAACAGTTGGATTATTAAAATACTAAAAGACCACAGTAACGATGTCGATTTTTCAAACCCTGCAGCTCTTGCTTTTCTTGGTGCGCGAGAAGGGAAAAGATGGTATGATATTGTACAAGTAGATCCATACTCTAACACAATATATCAAGCTAATATAAGTAAAGTTAATTCTGAATTGTTATTCGAGGAATCTTACAATAACATAAGTACTCCTCTAAAAGAAATTATTGATGCAGCTTACCCTGAATATAATGATATCGCTAAAAAATGGGAAGTGGTTAATGAATCAAGATTAAAAGAGCCTGAAAGCTATCCACAATGGAAATTTTTACCTAAAAATGAGCAAGAAAGTCTTTACTCAGAAGCCTTAAAAGGGGAAAATTCTACACTTAAAGAAAAGGAGCAATTCCAAATTTATAAAGCAATGGTAGAATCTGGTCAAAATAAAGCCTTAATTCAATTGGCGAATGCATACAAATTGGGTGAAGGAGTTTTTCCAATTGGAAGTCAAGCAATTAAAACTTATAAAAAAGCACTAGCTTTTCCAACCTTAAAAGAAGAAGCCGCTTATAACTTAGCAGAAATCTATGATGGTTACTTAGATGACGTAGCTATAAATTGGGTTGAAGCAGCCAAATATTACAAAATGGCTACAAACTATAATCCTAAATCTTATACTATGCTTGGTGAAATGGCTCTTTTTGGTGTTGGAGGCCTTACCAAAAGTAAAACAACTGCAATTGAGTACTTTAAAAAAGGATATGAAAATGGTGATAATGAAGCCTCTTTAAAATCTGAAATTATACAATTACTACCCTATACAAATAATGAAATAAAAAGTGAAAACTATACACTTTCGTTAAAAAATGAAGAACAAATTAAAATACGAAATATTTCAAATGAAAATAGTTTAACGATTACTGTTACTTATAGCGTACCTCAAGGAATGGAGAAAAATACATTTAAATTATTTCCATCACAGCAGTATAATTCAGCTATTAAATATAGTACCTGGTCGCCTTCAGCTATTCTAACGGGTGAAGGAGAAGAAGATATTATTATTTACAATAATAAATTCAGAAAAGGTTCTAGACAAATTGGAGTATTTTATATAGTAGGTGAAAATCAAAATGAATTTCAAAGTCTTGTTTATGAAATACCTATTGCCATTTGTTTTTTACCTCAAAAATAAGAACTATTCTTATGTCAAAATAGCTAATACCAAAACACGAAATATTGAATATATTTTGAAACACTTTTAGTGCCTTTGAATAAATAAAAAAATTAGAGGTTAAAAATAAAGACTTAGTCAATAAATGGCGACAATGTATATAAAAATAGGCGAAATAGTAGTAAATTTAAAGTTATTGGCTTGTATCAAAATTTATGCCTAAGCAAAAAATTGGTGCTTCGAAATCGCCTACTTTTCATATACTAAACGTTGGTAAGCATAAAATAAAGCTCAACACATTTAAGATTAAAATAAAAAAAATAAATATGAAAAAAATAATTTTATTTTTAGCAGTAGTATTATTTACTACGATTGCTAATGCCCAGGAATACAAAGAATATTATGACAATGGAAACCTTAAAGTTATTGGTAACTATGATGTTAATAAAAAACAAACAGGAGTATGGAAATACTACCATGAAAATGGGCAGTTAGGTATCGTTGGTCATTATAAAAAGGGAAAAGAAACAGGAGAGCTGAAAGAATATTACGAAAACGGTCAGATAAAGGAGATTGGAAGTTATAAAGACGGTTATGATACAGGTGAATGGAAAAATTATTTTAAAAATGGTCAATTATATTCAGTTGAGATGTACGAAAATGGAAAGAAACATGGAGAGTGCAGATACTATACAAAAAGTGGTCAATTAGAATTTATTTTTAACTATAAAGATGGGCGTAAACATGGTAAAATTAGAGAATTTCATTCAAATGGGCAGTTGTTATCAGTAGAATACTTTGAAGATGACTATGGTGTAAACATGAATAGTTGGAAATATTATGACAAAAATGGAATTGAACAAAATTAACGTTTGCCAACAAAGTATATAAAAAATTGCTGTTTTAGGTTAAACTTAAAGATCGTTGTACGTCGTTTGCTACGTCTGAATTTCCTTCGAAAATCTTAGCACACAAAACCGCAACAAATCATACACAAACACGTTGGCTGTAATAAAATTTGAACATAAATATGAAAAATAAGTTTCTAATTATCTTAATGTCATTTTCTGTAATGGTTGCTTTTTGTCAAAACGAAACTTTTACAAAAAAATTTACAAGGACTAAAGTTTTAAAAATTGACTTCTCAAAGATTTATTATAAAAAAACAGGGGAAAAAATAAAAGAAAATGAATTTGTTAAATTGGTTAAAAATAATCCAAATCTTCAAATAGAAAACATTATTGGAATAGATGGAGAAATAGAAAAGTATTTAGTCTTTTTTGAAAAAAATATAGAAAAAAAATATAGAAAAAAAAGGATTATTAAAGGAGATTTATTTCCAAATTTTATTGCAAAAACAATTGAAAATAAAAGAATTGAACTGAAAAATTATAAAGGGAAAATTATAATTTTAAGATTTGAATTAGAGGCAAATACTTTTAGATTCAAAAAGGAGGAAATTAAACAAATTGATTTATTAATAAATAAAATTGAAAAAAAAGAAGAAAAGATTAAATCAATAATATTCTTTGCATCAAATGAATTAGATATTGAAGAAGGGTTTGACTTACAAAATTCAAATTTTGAATTAATACCAAATAGTTTAAATTTTCACCAAAAGTTTTCAATCACAAAATTTCCAACTACAATCATAATTGATAAAAATGGAAAATTAGTTGATTACTTTACATGTATGGAAGATATTAATTTAAATAAATTGATTAACTAATAAACTACTGCCAACACCGTACATAATTTATTGCTGGTTCTAGCCTACTTGGAAAATTTGTTCGGAATTTTCTCTGGAGCGTTTTTGTTTCCTAAATTAGCTGTTAAAAAATATAACTAACTATATACAAACACGTTAAAACCATTATGAAAAAAAAGAAGTTAATCTTTTATTCCCTGACAAATGTTATGATAATCGGTATTATCGGATATTACTTTCTTTTTGTGAAAGAACGGCTTAAGGCGCCTAATTGGAATTTGCAAACAAATGCCATTATAATTGAAGGTATTGAAAGAACCTTTGATTTCTTCGTTCCAGAGAACTTATCAAGTTCGCCTTCCCTTGTTTTTTTACTGCATGGATCAGACGGAACTTCTCAATTTATGAGATACTTAACAAACTACGAATTTGAAAAACAGGCAAATCAGAGAAATAACTTCATTCTCGTCTATCCTCAAGGGTTTGAAAAACACTGGAATGATTGTCGAGGAACTGCTACTTATACAGCTAACACATCAAATATTAATGACATTTCTTTCTTCAAAGAAATGATAAGTTTTTTCAATCAGAAATATATAATTGATGAAGGCAAGATCTATTCAATAGGCTATTCCAATGGAGGCCAAATGTGCTTAAAACTTGCCTTTGAATTACCCGAAATATTTAAGGGAATTGGAGTTTATACTGCAAACATTCCAGAATTGGCCAATAATGACTGTAATCCTAAAAATCTTCCAATATCAACGATTATAATAAATGGCACAGAAGACCCAATTAATCCGTATGGTGGTGGATTAGTCATTATAGAAGGTGACAGCTCAAGAGGAAGCGTCTTGTCTAGTATGCAATCATTTGAATATTTCAAAAACCTCTTACCAGACAAGTGTTTAGAACAAAGCCTCATTAGTAATTCTTATTCAGAAATGGTTTCTGAACTTAGTGCTTCCTGTTCTAATTCTGGATATCAGGTTAAACTCATTAAGATTCAAGATGGAGGACATACTATGCCCCTTATTTCAAAACCACCTTACTTACCTGCAAGAATAGGGAAAACTGAAACAAGTATTAACTCAGCAAAACTTATTCTTGATTTTTTTGAAGGACTTAAATAAAAAGTTTCTAACACCGCTCCCGCTAGTTTGCAACTAGTGGCGTTGGTTTTTTCTTACAAATAGTCTTTTTACTTTTCTATAAAAAATCTTTAAAAATGGGTATTTATAC
>ENA-ORDA01001075-ORDA01001075.1-marine-metagenome-genome-assembly--contig:-NODE-1075-length-24341-cov-5.363172_pt1 | contig 24341 bp, 28 predicted proteins | sample MGYA00237778_ERZ508506 | MGnify/ENA primary metagenome ERZ508506 (study PRJEB26177, sample SAMN06267891) | marine metagenome | isolation source: Monterey Bay, California, USA | place: Pacific... | reverse complement strand
CTTGGAAAAAAGTTAAATCTGTACCCAATGTGCGTGGTATAAGTAATTCTGGACAAAATCATGCAAAGAAATTATCTTCTTTGTTGAAAGGTAGTCCTGATAACCTCACATTTGAGAAATTAGAATTGGCTCTTGGTACTTATGAGACTCACGCATATAAGGCTGCCGAAGATAAGAAAAATCCTCATGGAAAAGAAGACCTAGCAAAACTAGAAGAGTTTTCTAATTCAGTTGATAATGTTATCGGTGCAATGAAAAATCTGCATCAGAGTCAACTTCCCGAAGGTTTCTTGGACACTATGAAACAATTGGTGCCAGGCGCAAGAAATCCACAGAAACCACAGCAAGGTAAAAAAACTGCCATGGAAATGCAGTTTCCATATGCCCGTTTATCAGTTCATAGAATGATAGTAGCTTTACGAAAAGCAAGGGGCACTGCTATGAAGGGTAAAGCGCAGGGGAAAGACCGTAGAGAAAACGAAAGAAGTTTAGGTTATATTTTAGCTCATGTTGAAGATATAGCAAGAACTCGGCACGCCGAACAACCAAACAGTGGCAGGCAGATTCATGATACTGGGAATATAGATGATGCAACCCAACAATATTTTATGGACAAAATTGCACAAAACGATTGGACAAAAACTGATCAGGAAATTTTAAATGCTATGGTTGGCAACGGAACAGATGACTATACAAAAGGTGGTGCATATTTCAAGAATTTGGCTCACGATATTGCTCTTTCGGTAAAGTATGCAAAAAAAGATGCTGGTATTAAAGAATCTGTTGAACTTGATGAAAAGGCTCCAAAAATTGACCCAAAGAAATATGCAGCGCATATGGATAGAAATAAAAAGAAAAAAACCATAAGTTCGACTAAGAAAAATCTGTCTGATATTAGTAAACGTGCAGATAAAATGTCAAGAGAATCTGCTGAACTTAATGAACTGTCTCCTAAAACAAAAAAGTCTTACAAGAATAAGGCTACTAGATCAATCGGTAATGAGAAAAAATATTCCGACTCATATTCAGATGCCTCTAAGGCTGATCCAGATAATCCGACATATAAGAGTCGTGCAGACCAACACAAACGCAAATTGAAAAATCGTATTAGTGGCGTTGCAAAAGCAGATGAATCTGCTCTGGATGAATTATCCATGACAAAAGCAGATTTGACTAAGACTGGCATGAGAGTCGATAGTAAGAAAATGGCAGAACTCAAAAAAGAACTTATGAAACTTAAAAAAGGTTTGAAAGTTAAAATGGAACAATATATTGCGGAGTCTGTTTATTTTGAAGATGAAACAATGGAGATGGTGGCGAGAGACCTAATGATTATGCAAAACAAAATTCTGGACCTTGTGGAAATTATGGATGACGATGGTATGGGTGGTGTTGATTCTCAACCGATTAGTCTTGAACCTTGGGTGGTTGCAAAAATTACTAAAGCAAAAGATTATTTAGATTCGATACACGACTACACAGTAATGGATAATGAAAATGAGTGATGATATTGATTTCGGTTTCACCGCCGTTGACGAAGACGATCTAAAGGGTCTCACAGGACAGACAGAAAGAACTGAAGAGGTGTCCGAGAAATTGGACGCTTCTTCTGAACAAGTAAAATTGCTAGAATATAAGATGGATAATGTTGTCGGCAAACTTGACGATATGTTAGACGAAGTTTCTACAGTCAAGGAATATTACGAGAGTGAAAAAGTTTTGGTCGGAAACAAACTCAATGAGGTCGAAGAGTTGATTCTGCCACTACTAAATAATCTTATGAAGAACAAAGACAAAGAATATATCTATTGGCCAAATCGAGAAGCGATTATCAACCAACAGATTGAACGCATTACAAACATAACGAGAGCGAACTAATGAAAAAACTTGTATTTTCCTTTGGTAGATTTAATCCTCCAACAACAGGACATGAAGTGTTGTTGAAAAAAGTTGTTGCAGTCGCTAAGAAAGAAAATGCAGATGCAATGGTTTATTCGAGTCAATCAAACGACTCCAAGAAAAATCCATTACCATACAAAGAAAAAACTAAATTTATGAAGGCAATGTTTCCTAAGCATAAAAAAGTTATTCAGTATGATGTTGGTGTTAAGAACGCATTTGATACTCTATCCACTGTATATGCCAAAGGTTATAGAGATGTGACTATGGTTGTCGGGTCGGACAGAGTTACAGAGTTTGAAAAGATATTAAACAAGTATAATGATGTCGAAGGTAGACATGGATATTATAATTTTGAGAGTGGTGTTAAAGTAGTATCCGCCGGTGCTCGCGATCCAGACGCAGAAGGCGTTACTGGTATGTCTGCATCTAAAATGAGAGCTGCGGCGGCCGCAAATGACTTTGAGAGTTTCGAAAAAGGTATGCCTGATGGATTTAAGGCTGGCCAGATTGTTTTTGATGCAGTTAGAAAAGGTATGAACCTTTCCGAAGAAATGATGGAATTTATGGAATCGGATGTAGAAGGCTTGCGAGAATTTTTTGAAACAGATTTGGTAAATAGTTTAGATGTTATTGATGACGAAGAATTATTCGAATCCATTGACGAAGATTTTGGCGCAGTACCGGACTTTGCAACAATGCTTGCTTTCGGAATGGCCGCAAAAATGAGTTTTGATGCCGTTAAAATGTTAGTAAAAACTGCTAGGGGTGTGAATAAGATCAGAAAATGGGCAAAGAGAAATGGCAACAAACTCCGCGACAAGGTAAACCCTGCTCCAAATTTCACACAATTTGAATCTTTGGATGAAAACGTCTTGGGTAGATATGCCACGGCCGGTCGTAAAATGGCAAAAAGAGATAATGCTGCTAAAGATGCGGTGCAGGCCGCTGGTGGTAAAGACCCCAGAATAAACGAACCCAAAACGCCAGAAGAATGGATGGCTCGCCGCGAGTATCACTTGAAGTATGCAGCGAGAAAGGGTATGACCCAACCAATGAAAGATTTGATTAGTAAAAAAACGATGGGGATACACAAAAAATCTGCATCAGAATGTAGAGAAATTCATAATATAATAACAGGAACCAAAATGGATGCAATGGGTAACTGGAAACCAAATGAAAAGTTTGCAGTTCGTGAATACCCACACAGCACCCCTGATCATATCACAAGAGAATATAATAAAAAAAAGCAACAGTATAGAAAACGGTTACAAAGTTTACAGACAAGTGAACACGAAGACACTAAAGATTTGAAACACAAAACAGAAAAACCGTGGTATGCTGCCATGAAAAAACATTTTGCCAGTCACGGATACGTTTCTGATGTACCAAAACCCGACCCATTAGACTTTGGAATTACTTGGGATATAAGGGGTGGTAAAATGCCCCATAGACCATATATGGAATCTGTTCAAAACGGACTGATTGGTTTGGATCAAATCAAAAAATTTGAAAGTGTTGTAGACAAACTATTCGCAAAGTATGATATTGATTTTAATTTCACTAGACATTTTGGTGATAGAATGGATGATAGTCGCAACAACCCAAGTATCACATTAAAAGAGCTTGCAGAGTTTATCAAGAAAATGTATAAGAGACAGGGTAAGTCTATCAAGAGTGTCGCTGGTGCCGAGGCAGTACTGAAAGACATTCAGTCGGACCTAAACATTCCAGTTGCGGTAACATACGATAGAAACAATGACGAATTTGACGTAGTGTTGAAAACAATCATGCGTAAGAAAAATTTCACATCACCCGACAAAGTAATTAAATACGAGGAAAATGACATGACTAAACAACTTCCCGAAGGTTTTATGGACGCTATGAAACAATTGGTGCCGGGCGCAAAAGGAAAGCCTGCAAAAGGAAATCCTGCAAAAAAACTTAATGCAGAACAAGTTAAAATATCTAAACAAATAGATAAAAAATTAAAATTGATTGATAACTTAGTGCAAAAAGTACGACCACTAGGCGGTCAGATTAATGGATTGGTTAGATTTAGCAGACTTCCGCTTGAAAAAATGACTCCAAAAGATTTGTATAGAGTATTGAATGATTGGTATAAGTCTGTAGAAGATGAATTAGACTATGGTGATGATAGTGTCGTTTTATCGAAAAAGTATGGACGTTCAGTAGAAAACCTTCATGAACGCATGGAAGAACTGGCACTTAAAATAAAAGATTATATGTATGCTTCTGGATATGATGTTGCACACGGTGGTGCAAAATTTCAATATAAATGGTTGAACAAAGTTGATTTTAGTGCTCCAAAGAGAACAGATGCAAAATGGTTGAAAATGAATGAATCTGTTGATCTTGATGAAATGAAAGATGGGGATCGCCCCGTTTGGCTATCAGTTTGGGTTGATAACAGAATTTTGCCTGGCGGTGTGCATGATAGCAAAGAAGCTGGTATGAAATTTATGGTCTACGGCGATGGACCAGATGGACATCATTTAGTAAAAACAACTAGAAAAGTCCTAGGCAAAAAGCGCGCAGGGATGTTTGTCCCACGTTCCGTTGGAAAGCATTTAGACAAACAACCTTTTCCATACGATGATGGTCCGCAATATTCTGTACATAAAGAATCTGTTGAACTTGATGAACTTAAAATCGACATGCCTAAAAAGGGCGCAGGCCTTGGAATTACCAGAGACAAAATGCCTCAAGTTGACGAGAAAGACTATCCAGAATATTTTGCATACCTAAAAGAAAAAGGTATCACTCTGAAAAAAGGCAAAGAAGATCCTAATAAACTGAAACCAATTCAAAAAGAATTTGCAAAAATTGGTGTAGAAAAATCTCTTGATAAAATGCTTGCCAAAAAAGACAATGCAAAATTTATTATCGTTTCGAAAGATGATTATATTGTCGATGGACACCACAGATGGTTGGCTGCGAAAAACGGTAGGCAACAGTTGAATGTCATGCGAGCAAATGTAAACATGAAAGAATTGTTGAAAGCGACTAACGAATTTCCAAAAACAACTTTTAAGAGTATTAAAAATGTTGTAAAAAATATGCAAGAAGTTAGACAAGATTCAGATATTAAAGATAAAAAAGGAACTCAACCAGCAAAGTATTATGCATCAGATGCAGATGGTGACAAAATGTCAAAATCTACAAAAGAGAAACGCGCTGCATATTTCGCAAAGGGTGGTTCTAAAAAACCAGCTCCAGGCGATAAAGACAAAAAGACCAGAGAATCTGAACATACAAAAAAATATAGACAGATGTTTGGAGAAACAAAACCATGTTGGGATGGTTATACTCAACAGGGAATGAAAAAGAAGGGCGGTAAGATGGTCCCTAATTGTGTTCCTGAAGAAACCGTAAACGAGGAAAAGATTGATGGACTCGTAAAAAAGTCTGAAAAGTCTGGTATCTCATATGGTATTCTGAAAAAGGTATATGACAGGGGCATGGCCGCATGGAAATCTGGTCACCGGCCTGGGACTACCGCACAACAATGGGCATTTGCAAGAGTCAATTCTTTTGTGACAAAGGGCAAAGGTACATGGGGTAAGGCAGATAAAGATCTTGCTGCAAAGGTTAGAAGTGAATCTTTTTTACCTTTTTCTGTTGATGAAGATAGAGACTATAAGAAAGAGCGTGAAAATTACTTGGGTACTCCCAAGCAAATGGAAAGAAACGCTGCCCGTAGTCGTGCCAGACGTCTGGCGATTAAAAAGGGAATTGCAGAACGTGGCGATGGTAGAGATATTCACCATAAAGATAATAATCCTATGAATAACGATCCAAAAAATCTCTCAAGTGTGACACAGAAATACAATCGCACCGAACCTAGAAAACGCAAGTAATAAAATATATAAATAATAAAAAACAAATCGGAGAAATTATATGTTAGAAGATATCAAAGCAGAAGATGTAGCATCATTTATAACTGCTGCGTCGGCCGCAAAAAAGGCGGGAAAAAAGAAATTTTCTATAGGTGGCAAAAGCTATCCAGTGACTATTGGTAAGGCACTAGAACAACGTGTTGCAGAAATGACAGAAGATGATATTATAGAACTTAACGATAAAAAGAAATCTAAGTATCTTACTGCAATGAAAGCTCGGTTGAATAAAGAAGATACAGGAATTTCTATTGCTAAAAAAATGATGCAAATTACATCGTTGCGTCACCTCGCAGAAACAATTGCAGAACTAGAAATCATTACTCCGGATGAATTGCAATCTATAGTATCTGAAGATTTGAAAATTGCTGCCAGATCTCTTTTCCTAGAAGATATGAATGAGGCCTCCGAAGAGGGTAAAGTCAGAATTATTAAAAATAAAGATAATAAGTTTCAAGTACAACGGATGACTAAAGGTGAGTTTGTCGATCAAGGTAAACCATATAAGTCACTGAAACAGGCCGAAAAAGAAAGAAGTACTGGACAGTCATCGATGCAGTTCGAATCAGAAATCTCTTGGGACTTTGACGGTGTTATGGTGCGTATCACTAGAAACAATTTCGACAATCTTGACGAAGATATGAAAAACAACACAGTAAACGAAGAAACCGTTTCGATTGATGGTGTCCATATGCCTGTTTTATTTGTCGCAGAAACAAGACAAATGAAAGACGCTAAAAATGAAATTATGGTACAACTCAAAGGCAAAGTAAAAGTTATTGACAAAAAAGATGAAAAGAAATATCTTGCTATGGGATATACTCTTGCTGAATGCATGGAACTTCAAATAGAAGCTGCATCCCCAGAAAAAATTATGAAAGATATTGCAGCACTTGAAAAAATGCTTACAAAATTTGGTGGAAATTCTTCTGCTGTTAAAATGAAAAAAGTCGCTCTTGAAAGAAAGATCGCAAAACTTGAAAAAGAATTAGAAAATATGGAAGAGGACGCGACAGTCGCTGCATTTCTTGACATGTTGAATGAATATGGTTACGGCAAAAAGAAAATGAAAGACGAGGAATTGTCGCCGAAACAAAAGAAAATTGACAAGAACAAAAATGGAAAAATTGACGGCAGCGATTTGGCGTCATTGCGTAAAGAAGGCGCAGATGACTATAAAGATCATATGATGTATGATCCGAAAACTGGTAAAGGTAGAATGACAACCTCTTATGAAGATCATCTTGATCTAAAGGATAAGGGTTGGGGTCATGAAAAACCAACTAAAGAGTCTGTCAATCCATATGAATCACTCTATGGTAAACCACTAGATGAAGCCAGAGGAAATTCTGGACCAGTGACCGTTAATAAGAAAAAATATTCTTGGGGTAATATGATAACTGTAAATCATGGCAATTCAGTATCATATCCTCTGCATCCAAAACATCAGTTGAAGATCAAAAATTTAAAAGATGGTGAGTCAACAAATTTTGAAGATGAAACTGGTGAGAAAGTTGCAGCCAAACGTGTTGGAGATAAAGTTCACCTCAGGCAGGGTGGCGCGGGGAACGCCAAAACTACAGTAGATTATAAACATTTTAATGAATCTTATGGTAAAATGAACGCAAGTAAAATGTCTCCCAAAGAAAAGGCAAAGGCCCGCGCACTCGCAAAGGCAGACAAAGACGCGCAACCCAAAGATAAAGTGTCTCTGAAAAAGGCGCCTTGGGATAAAAAGATGAAAGAAGATTTTGTCAAACAGATGAATATCATCGTTGAGGGTGGGGAACTAGAACAATCTATAGAAGAGTCTATGTCACCAAAACAAATTGATATGCTTAAAAAGTCCTATGAGTCTCTTCGTGGAAAAAGAATTTCTGTCGAAAATGGGATGAAACTTTCAAAGAAACTGGAAAAATTGGATAAAGAAAGTGCTATTGCAGTCGCAAAAGCAGATATTCCTTTTATGTCTAATCTTGCAATTAATAAATTGATTATGAACTTTGGCATGTCTGGTGCTGATATCAAAAAAGCAATGAATGAGTCTGTTGAACTTGGTGAGTCTGCCGGAGATATGGAAAAGGCCGCTGCAGAATTAGAGGCATACGCAAAAAAAAATGGTGGAATGGATAAAAACGCATTTATGAGAGTTGCAAATCTTTTAAAGACTGGCCATCCAGATAAACTGAAATCTTATGTCAATAATATGGATACGGACCCCAGAGAATATGTTGCAATGCTTTTGAAAAAACATATCGGTAAAAAATCAACAGAAAAAATGATGGACATTAAGTTTCGTGGCGAATCTATTTCATGGGAAGACGCAGAAACTTTGCGGGCCGCCGGTGTTAAACTTGATGAAATCTCAAGTGATATGAAAAAAAGATATAATAAGGCTGCTCTTAAAGACAGAGACCAACAGAAAAATACTTTAAAGAGAGCAGATGATGTGGGTTCCAAAGTTGTAGATGGTGCTGTTACAGATAGGGCCTCTCCAAGTCAAACCAATAGTAGATTTGCAAAATTGGATAAAATCAAACAAAAGGCAAACAGAAAATTGACCAATCGTCGGAAAGGACTTGCAACGCCGGGCAAGGGTTCGACAACAAAAGTGAAAGACTATTTCGGAATGGCTGAAACAAAAAAACCAGTGTCGCAAATGACTGACAAAGAAAAAACTGACAACGCTGCAAAACGTAAAGAGTATAAGGATTATCAGAAATCCAAAAGAAACGAAGAAATCTCTGGTACAGGATATGAACTATATCACAAAACTTTGGGTAGTGCGATTGATACTGCAATAACACATGCAAAACTAAAGTTTGGTATTGATATTACACCAGATGAAAGAATGGAAGTAGTTGGTATGGGTCCTAGAAAACCGTCTAATGGTAAGACAAATACTTACAGATTGATGGGCAATAAAGGAAAAGCCATTCAAGTACAAGTTTATAATCGTGGTGGATCGCGTCCATACGAATTGAATATGTATAAGGAGTAATTCTGTTGGAGAAGATAGTGGAACAGCATAGAAAACTTCGAGAGAAAATTTTTGACCGTATGTTTTCTGGTAGTAAATCAAAAAAAGATGATGGTACTAGATCGCAGGCGGATCGAACAATGAAAAAGTATGCTCCCAAAAAGTGGGCAGCTGAACTTAAACGTCGAAAAGAAGTTGAAACCGCCGGTGATGATACGCCCAAAATGAAAACACATAGTCATAAAAAGTCTGACAAGGGCGCAAAAAATATACCACACACCCATACAACAGACCATACTCACAAAACTATAAGATAAATATAACACAATCACTAAGAAGGAAAAAACAAATGGCAGATCTACCAAATTGGGCAAAACCTAAACGATGGATGAAAAATGCAGTTGCAACCAATTCCGGATGGAAAAATTCGAAAACTGGAGAACTTTACAAGTCTCACGGAGGTCTTAAAGATAAAATTGATGCTTTGACTCCTGCTCCCGTAGCAAAAAAAGAAACTCCCGCTCCAAAGAAAAAGGCTTCTAAGAAAAAAGAAGACTAATATACTATAAAAGTAAGTGAAAATATGAATAATTTTATGTTGTTGAACGAGTCTAATGTGTTCAACTACCAGATGAAATCTTATGACAATCCCCAGTGTCACAACATGGAAGAGTTTCTTGGCGATATGAAACGTATCAAATACGTCAAGAGACTCTTTCATAAATATCACACCAAGGATATTTTGAAAGAAAGATTGATTATAAATCATTTGGTAGTTTTATATAATGTTTTAGGTAATGTGCCATGTAGTAGGATTTTGTTTCTAAAAATAGAATCAGATCAACACTATATTTTGGCCAGTTTTTTGAAATTTTTAAATAAATTACCAGAAAAAGTTTCTGGTGTTAATGGAATAACAATACTAACATCTGATATGAAATTGGATAATCACATATTAGAAGAATTGGAAAAGATATAAATGGCCGGTGTATTCAATGCATTTCTTGCATATAAATTCATAAAAATATTGACTGCTGATTGGAAACAACAGGACGCTTTCGATTTGGGTATTATTGATGATAATGGCAAAGTGTTGAAAAAATCTGGCGAATTGAGATCCAGAAAAGAAAAACAGGCCTTTACCACTTTTCATAAAATTATTTTTAATCTCAAAAGAATCCTTGCAAAATTTCCTGGCGGGTCATCTAAGATTGCCACCTATGCTGCTGCGATGGCGCTTCTAAAGGAAAACGAAGAAGGACTACAAGATTCTGATATTATGTTAATGGAAAGTCTTTTGATAGATTATATCAATCTACAGGAAGATAAACAACACAATTCTATGTTGAATGAAGAAATTGCAAACACCGCCTCTCCTGCTGCTTTGGCGGGTTACAACGAAAATCCTTGGAAAAATGAATTTGCCGGCATGAAAGTCTTTAAGGTGAAACCGGACGCATACGATAAATTTTTAAAGGGTAAGAAAAAATATTCACGATGGGAGCCATTCTTACGCAGAGAAGATGCCGCCGATATTAGAGAATATATCAAAAGAAATCCAAAAAAACGAGTCGTATTGCAGGACGAGCAGTATGGGACTATGGTTATATTGCAGAGGGATTTGTAATATAAAATGTTTTTATTGTCAATGTTCAAAGGTGCAAAAATCTATCTAGTATTAACAATCATTGGTATCCTTACTGGTGGTTGGTTTTACATGCAGAGATTGCAAGCAAATATTGACACTCTAAAAATCAACAATTCAAAATTATCTACTGCTGTCGATAGTAAGGACATCGAAATAAAACGGTTGAACGCAAATATAGTTGAAGTCAAAGAAATAAACTCGCGCATAAGTAAAAAGAGCGAAGAACTGCGATCAGAAGTTACTGGTTTGAGAGATACCCTATCCAAACATGATTTAGGATTTCTTGCTGCGAATAAACCGGCCCTAATAGAAAATATTATAAATAAAAGTATACAAAATGATTTGAAGTCTGATATTATGGAATTGACAAATGATTAAAGTATTGATTAGTATTGCATTAAGTGTTATGTTAGCTGGTTGCTCAAGTCTAGTGAAACCAGAAGAACGTATAATAACCGAAGAAGTCTTTGTGGAAAAAATACCACTCGAGCTAAGTATGCCCGCGCCAGTTAATTGGCAAGACTTCAAATTTATTGTTGTGACGCCTGATAATTATAAAGAGGTTACAGATAGATTGAAAAGTGAAGGAAAAAGTATTGCATTATTTGCACTCGACCACCCAGACTATGAAAATTTATCACTAACCGTTATTGATATGAAAAGATATATTGGCGAACAAAAAGTTATTATACTAGAATATAAAGAGTATTACGAATCAATAGAGCAGGAATAATAAAATGGACAGTCCACAGAATAACGTCAGACTCGACCGTATCGAAGAAAAAATTGATAGAATGGCTGATGCCATGATTTCGATTGCCCGCGCAGAAGAAAAAATTCTCGCCATCGAGCAAAAACATTCTGCTCAATATGATAGAATCAATAAACTATCAGAAAAAATGGATCATTTGACAACAGCTGTTGCTGAAAATTCTAGGACTACTACTGCATTTCAGAAAGCATTTTGGATGGTATTCGCTGCGGCCGTATCTGCCGCGATTGCTCATTTTTATATGACATAAATCTTTTAAATATATTGACACATCGCAATTTTTACTGTATTATTGTGTAATGTTATATATTGATCGATCATTCATTCAAAGACTCTCTTCTCAACTCGAAGGATTTACACAAAAAAAGACTAACCTATATAATTGTAGGTGTCCGCTATGTGGCGATTCTCAAAAGAAAACCTATAAAATGCGTGGGTTTCTTTACGAAAAGAAAAACAACTTTAGGTATATGTGTCATAACTGCGGCGCGGGTATGTCTCTTGGTAACTTTATCAAGGAAGTTAATGTATCATTGCATCAAGAGTATGTTATGGAAAAGTGGAAGCAGGGAAAAAGTGCTCCTGCTGGAATAAAAGAAAAGGACGTACCTATAAAGTTTGACTTTGCACCAAAGTTTTCGACTAGGTGTACATTTGATTATGGAGAAAAAATTACAGACTTGTCGGAGTCTCATCCGGCCAGAGTTTATTGTGAGGGTAGAAAACTACCCAAAATGGACTTGTTATATTATACAGATGATTTTAGATCGCTTGTTAATAAACTCAAAGTCGAAAACAATATTCCCCAAAAAGAAAAACGAATAGTCATACCATTTTTTGACGAAAAATGCGACCTAATTGCATTGCAGGGCAGATCTCTCGATCCAAATTCTCATATGAGATATATCACCATTAAGGTAAAGGATGTGCCAAAAATATATGGTTTGGATAGAGTCGATCCAACTAAGACTGTATATGTAGTCGAAGGTCCGATCGACTCATTATTTGTAGACAACGCTCTCGCTATGGCGGGTAGTGACATAGACAAAAGTTACTTTAAAGACTTTTCGGACGTAGTATTTGTCTATGATAACGAGCCTAGAAACAAGGAAATTGTAAAGAAAATAGAACAGTCAATAGACAATAATTTTTCGGTTGTAATATGGCCAGAAAAAGTGCGACAAAAAGATATTAATGATATGATTCTGTCAGGAATCGACAATACAGAATTACAGACTATACTAAGTAAATCTACCAGTAAAGACTTGGAAGCAAAATTAAAAATAGCGTCTTGGAAAAGGTGCTAGAATATTCATTGAAGAGGGAAAAGAATGTTAAAAGTAGTAAATTCGAATAATAAAGATATGGACGCGAGATCGGTAATGTCGCAGGCAAAATTCTATGAGTCATATTCGCGTTGGGATGATAGTCTCGAGCGATACGAATCATGGGATGAGTCTGTAATTCGTGTCATGGATATGCACAGAAATTTTTATAAAGATAAAATGACACCAGAATTGTCATTGTTGATCGATGAGGCTGAATCATCGTATAAATTGAAATATGCTCTCGGAGCGCAACGTGCATTGCAATTCGGCGGGGATCAACTACTCAAACATCAAATGAGAATGTATAATTGCACATCTACATATGCAGATCGTGCCGCATATTTTCAAGAATTGTTTTATATTCTACTCTGCGGCGCTGGTGCTGGATTTTCAGTCCAGAAACACCATGTAGCAAAAATTCCAGATATTGCAGAAAGAAAGAAACAGGCAAAAGGTTGGCAAGTCGAAGATAGCATCGAAGGTTGGGCAGACTCATTGGGTGTGTTAATGTCATCTTACTTTGTGGGCGGTGGTACTCATCCGGAGTTTGAGGGACGTAAAGTATATTTTGATATCTCTGGTGTTCGGCCGCAGGGTGCAATGATTTCGGGTGGATTTAAAGCGCCTGGGCCAGAACCACTTCGCAAGGCTCTTGATAAGATTGAACATCTAATTCAATCTCTGGTGCTCAAGGGTGTCACTAGACTAGATCCGATTCATGTATATGATATCTCAATGCACGCTGCAGATGCAGTCTTGGCGGGTGGTGTAAGACGCTCTGCGACCATTTGTTTGTTCTCTAAAGATGACGAAGAAATGTTGACTGCAAAAACTGGAAATTGGTTTGTTGACAATCCACAACGAGGAAGATCAAATAACTCGGCGGTCATTGTGCGTAGTGAGATTACAAAAAATGAATTTTCTAATTGTATGAAATCGATCAAAGAATTTGGAGAGCCAGGATTTTACTTTGTAGATAACACAGAACACACCACAAATCCATGTGTCGAAATTGGCATGTATCCACAGATAGACGGTGAGAGCGGTTGGCAGGGGTGTAACCTTACCGAAATCAATGGTGGTAAGTGTACCACTAAGGAAGAGTTCTTTAAAGCCTGTCGTGCGGGTGCTATTATGGGTACATTGCAGGCAGGATATACCGATTTTAAATATCTCTCAGAGACATCAAAGAAAATCTTTGATCGTGAAGCCCTACTTGGTGTATCGGTAACAGGTTGGATGAATAATCCAGATGTATTGTTTGACGATCAAATTCAAAAGGATGGTGCAGAAATTGTCAAGACCGTTAATAAACAGGTTGCAGAATTAATTGGAATCAATCAGGCTGCTCGAACAACGTGTGTTAAACCATCGGGTAATGCTTCTGTTCTCTTAGAAACCGCCTCTGGTATTCACGCCGAACATGCGCCAAGATATATTCGTCATGTGCAAATGAATAAGGATGCAGAAGTCGCGCAGCTGATTGCACAGTCAAATCCATATATGATCGAAGAGTCGGTGTGGTCTACTAGCAGAACAGATTATTGTATCGCATTTCCTGTCATTTCACCAGAAGGATCTCTTTATAAAGAAGAATTGTTTGGCACTAACCTGTTGAAAAAAGTTCAACAGGTGCAACAAAATTGGGTAGAAGCAGGAACAAATGAACATCTCTGTGCCGATCCGACAGTGAGACATAATGTGTCCAACACGGTGACAGTGCCGGAACATATGTGGAATGAGGTAGAAGATTATCTCTTTGCGAATAAAGACTATTTCGCGGGCGTATCATTCTTGTCTGGTATGGGAGACAAAGACTTTCACCAAGCCCCCATGACTGAAGTGTTAGATGAAGATGAGATCGTTGCAAAATATGGCCGTGGTGCATTATTCGCCGCTGGATTAATTGTAGATACTCGCAAGGGGTTCGACAATCTTTGGGAAGCGACTTCAGTTGCACAAATGCCGGTAGAATATCAGGGTGAAATTTCAGATTTACGCGCCGAATGGATTCGTAGATTTAAGAAATTTGCAGACAATTATTTTATGAAAGATACTAAAATGGCGGAATATTGTCTCAAGGATGTTTTCTTGTGTCACAAGTGGACTAAGATTCAACAGAATATGAATCATGTTGACTTCACATATCAGTTGACAACCAAGAAATTCACAGACATTGATACAATGGGTTCTGCCGCATGTGTCGGTGGTGCATGTGAGATAACTTTTTAATATTACTATATACATCTGATTATTTAAGGAATATTAAATGGAAACGATAGGTTGTGAACACTGTTCTGCTGAATTTAAAGTAGAAACCTATAACGACGAAGAAGTTCGATTTTGCCCTGTCTGCGGAGAGGCTCTTGAAATCTATATAAATATAGATGAACCAGAGCATGAAGTGGACGAGAGTGAATTATGGATGGAAGAAGAATAGGTGGTATTGATTATAGTTTATCGTGTCCAGCGGTGACTATCTATACCGGAGAGAAAGAAAATTTCAGTTTTGAAAATTGTAAATCATTTTTTCTCTCCGGTGTCAAAAAATACGAAGATTATCAATACAAAAATATAGAGGGTAGTCCACAGTTTAAATTGTGGGAAACCCCCGAAGAACGATATGACTTTATATCAGATTGGGCCTTGGATATTCTCATATCAAATGGGATTCAATTAGTTACAATAGAAGATTATAGTTATGGATCGAAAGGTAAGGTATTTCATATTGCGGAAAATACCGGATTATTGAAATGGAAAATTTGGAATGCAGATATAGAATATAAACTTATCGCTCCAACAGAGATCAAAAAGTTTGCGACCGGAAAGGGAAATGCAAACAAAGAAAAAATGTATGAATCATTTTTACAAGAAACTTCAAGAAATTTACAAGAAGAGTTTGTCGTTAAATCTGAAAAGATTGGCAATCCCACATCTGATATAGTGGACTCTTATTATATCTGCAAAATGGCACTATTATAAATAAAGATAAAAAGGAAAGAAAAATGAAAACTTTTAAAGAATTACGCGAAGAATTGAATGCCTCTGATGAACTCAACGAGGGTATTGTTTCTAAATTGTTGCCTTGGACGACCGGAATGATTGACAAGGGATTGCATAAAATCCTAGATCAAATTGAAAAAATGACAGACAAACATGTTGGACTCGTGCAGAAGTCATCGATTCCATCCGCTGGTAAAGATCGTGGAAATGAGTTTCCGAAATTTAAAAAAGAAGCGGAAGATTTTCACCGCAAAGCAAAAAAACAGTGGACGTACTCAAAAAGAGAAGTTGGAGATTCATTTAGGTATTATGGTGATGATGGAAAAATCCCACCCGAACAAAAAGAAGCTGTCAGTGATCTGCAAGCAGAGATGCAGAAAATCATAGACATGCATACACAATTAGAAAAAATGATGCAAACTACTGGAAATTCTGTGAAGTATCAAAGAACAATGGAAAAACTAGACCGTGATACGAGTAGAGTTTTTAAAGAAATTGCAAAAGTTACTGAAAGAGGCGATGCTAGATATCGGGCGATGCAGGGTATGGGTAATCTCGCAAAAGCAAAGAAAATGACACATAAAACTCCAGGCCAAATAAACCCTAGAAAATTCAGAGCATATGCAAATAGGGGCGAAGAAAAAGATTTTAGTGAATTCAGAAACGAACTTGATGAACACTAAAAATAATACTTGACACATGGCCTCTCTTGTGATATATTTAAGGTATAACAAAAGAGGATGATTCGTGAATATCTTTATACTCGACAAAGACCCAAAAGTTGCCGCACAATTGCAGTGTGATAAACATGTGGTAAAAATGATAGTAGAAAGCGCTCAGATGCTTTCTACTGCACACCGCATGTTAGACGGTGTGGAAACCCGCCGTAAGTCCAAGTCGGGCAAAACTATGTCAAAGTATTGGGAACTGCCAGATGCGCGTGAGAGCGTCTTATATAAGGCTGTTCATATGGGTCATCCGTGTACCGTGTGGACTATGGCCAGTGATAACAACTATGTGTGGCATTATGAACATTTTACAGAACTGTGTAGAGAATATACATACCGATATGGTAAAGTTCATATGACAGACACCTTATTGCGTACTGCATTAGGCAAAATTCCAAAAAATATCAAAGATGGGTATAAGTATGCTCTTACTCCATTTCCTCTTGCAATGAAGGCAAATCCAGAGTGCATTTTTCCCGAAGACCCTGTAAAATCTTACCGTATGTTTTACGAAACTAAACAGGAAAGATTCAGTATGGTATGGACAAAACGCAAAATCCCCGAATGGTTCAACAAAAAGGAAACTCTATGAACCCTATATTATATATTTTGATGAGAACAGACATGACTTCTTTGAACGCCGGTAAGGCAATGGCCCAGGCCAGTCATGCAACAAATGCATTTATTCAAGAGGTCGAACGTGTAGATGACGTGGAAATAAAAGAACTTGTAGAAATATGGTCTACTCAAACTTGGCAAGGTTTTGGTACTGTATTAGTTTTGGGTTGCAACGAAACAGAAATGAATGAAGCAGTTGATTATTCGCGGCGAGATTCAGAGCGCATGCGATCTTTTTTGGAAGGTGTTGTGCATGATCCAACATATCCCGTTCGCGATGGGGAAATTACGCATTATGTTCCTGTTGATACATGTGCATTTATTTTTGGCGACAAAGACGAGATTGACTTTCTCGATGGTTTAGATTTGCATGACTAGATATAAAGTTTTGAAAAGGTGTTGACATCCCTGCGTAGTTGTGGTAATATATAGTAGTAGAAACAAAACAGAGATAAACAAATGATACTAATAGACCTAAGTCAAGTTATTATCTCCAACTTAATGACTCAAGTGGGACCACGGACAAGCGAGATCGATGAAAATCTTGTGCGCCATATGATCCTAACAAGTTTGCTTAACATAAAGAAAAAGTTTTCAGCTGAATATGGCAATGTCGTTATTTGTTGTGATAATAAAAATTATTGGAGAAAAGACCTTTTTCCATATTATAAATTTTCAAGAAAGAAAGAGCGCGAATCATCTGGTATAGATTGGAGTCTAATTTTCAATACTATGAATGATATGAAACGCGACCTAAAAGAAGTTTTCCCTTACAAAATTGTTGAGGTAGAACGCGCCGAGGCTGACGATTGTATTGCGGTGTTGGTGCAGAGATTTGCGCCGAGTGAAAAATGTATGATTGTTTCAAGTGACAAAGACTTTAAACAACTACAAAAATACCCTAATGTGTCTCAATACAGCACGATTATGAAAAAGTTTCTGAAAGAGGACAATCCAAACAAATTTCTTCGCGAACATATTATTCGTGGCGATAAGTCGGACGGTATTCCCAACTTTCTTTCGGATGATGAAGTTTTTGTAGAAAATCGCCGTCAGAAGCCTATCACTAAAAAGAGTCTGGTAAACTGGATGGATATGTCCAGAAATCCCGAAGACTTTATGGATGTGAATATGCTTGCGAGATTTAAGAGAAACGAACAGTTAGTAGACCTTACAAAAGTGCCAGATGATATTAGAGATAATATTATTGCCCAATTTGATAATGATCCAGAAGGAGATATGCGAAAAGTATTTGACTATTTTATTAAAAACCGTATGATGATGTTAATGGAAGAACTTGACGGATTCAAAGAACCCAAATATAAATCTTATGCACAGGATGTAATGAACTTAGCATGAAAATTAAAGAAAATCGTAACTATAAATGTTACACAAAACTCACTCCCATTGTAAATTGGGATCATATTTTCGGTTTCGAAGTAAAGAAAACCGAAGTCAATTCTGTCTGGTCGCAAGACGGCAGATCAGTCATCTCAAAGAAATTCTTTGTTGATGAACAGAAGGCCAAAGACTACGCAGAAAGTCAACGAGTCTAATGATTATTGATACGCATATGAACGACATCATTGATAAGAATGAAAATATGACCATTCCTTATTATTTGATGGCTTCATATGCGTATTATAAAGATGACGACCCGATACTAACAGACGGCGCATACGATGCGCTTGCGAATAGAATACTAGAAAACTTTATGTTTATAACCCACCACCATAAAGATTTAATCAAATTGGACGATCTATCGGCGGGTAGTTACTTGGGGGAATATCCATCAATCGTGATTGGAGCCCTAGAAAATCTGAGAGGAAATTTCAAATGATTAAAACGGCAATCAAAATCTTAGCACTATCAACTCTACTTACTGCATGTTCTCATACACTAAGTTTATCGGTACAAGCTGCCGAAAGAGCAACCGGAACTATTGTTGGAATACAACCTATCTATAGTACAAGATATGAGAATGTTCCCGAATTAGTTTGTAATAATGTTCATGTCCCATTGATTAATAATGCAAATGTTTTGCAGGGGGCAATCATTGGTGGAATTATTGGTAACTCACTTCGCGGTGGAAGTAAGGTACGAAATCGAAATACCGGCGCGATTATCGGTGCTTTCATTGGGGCTAATCAATCTAGTGGAAACAATTCAACCAGAGTTGAGAATCGTTGTCATACAGTCAATAGACGCAACGCCTATCAGGTAGTTGAGCAATATTGGTTGGACATACGAGTTCATGGAACCACTATTCGCCGGTCGATATATGCAAATAATAATCGACCAAATGTTCGTATCGGACAACAAATAGATGTTATGGTTAATTATTCTGTAAATTAACTGTTGACTCTCCTGTAGCTTTGTGATACTCTAGTTGTAGAAACAGAATCACTTAGGAGAATATTATGGATACATTAAAACTTTTACCTTCACAAAGAGTATACAATGGTGAGCTTTCTTACTGGAAAACTCAGGCAATGGTGCTTGCTCAACGCAATGATGATTTAAGATATATTGTCGGAAATCAACAAAAAGAATTGGAAAAAATGCGAAATAGCGCTTGACTCTTCTATCATTATATGTTAGAACTATAGTATAGAAAGAATCACTTGTCACTGAAAGGACAAAATATGCAAGATCAAATCGCAACTCTCCTCGAAACAATCAAAGCTGATTATTTCAACTGGACCTCTCGCAATGGGACTCATGAATTATCGCCACACAATCTTGAAATGATTTCTGAATTTAACGAAGGCCTTGAGGTTTCTGAAGGTAGTAAATACATAAAAATCTTGTCAAAACGGTCTGTCTGGGGGTTCGTTGTAAAAGGTGACAACGACAAAAAATTCCAGAAAGGCGATATTCTAAAAGCCGCTGGTTGGGCAACTCCTGCTCGGAACCACGCTCGGGGAAATATCCTAGACGGTGGTTACACAATCCAGTGGACCGGACCACTTTATATGTGATGATATATGAAAACATCAGAGAATGGATTAAGGGACAACTAAGGTGGAGGGATTTAATTTTCTTCACTTTAGGATTTGTACTTGTTTTCTACTTCAAGGAACAAACTGTTGTAAATTGGGAGCCTATTGATCAGGCAACCATAGACAACGCAGTAATTTTAGCTTTACATGACAATTAAGGAACAAACATGAAACGTCAAACTAAACTCAACAAATATCTTGCAAATAAAAAAGTCAATCGTCGACACACTGCACAAATCAAACGCAATGCACATAATAAATCAATTCTTATGGATCTATTACTACATGAAAATATGATTCGACAAGAGATAAAATTAAAGAAGGCCATGAAACTCGAAGAAAAACGTGTAGAGTTATATGGAGAAAATTATGATTTATCTCCAGAAGAAATAGCTAGATTGGATGAGATTGCCGCTGAAACATCTCCATCTGCTGCTGCTCAAATTGAGAAAGAAAAGTTGGAATTTGAAGATGTATCGGATGAAATTTTGGATGCAGAATTTGAAGAAATAAAAGTCGATTAGGGCTTGACTTTCCCTCTATATTATTGTAATATAACAGTATAGAGGGAATCATAGAAGGAATATATAATGATCGCAGTGAAAAATAAAACAATCTTGGTTGATTGTGATGGCGTACTCCTAGATTGGGGGTACGCCTTTGCTTCGTGGATGGATCGGCATGGTTATGTCGCAACCGGAAGCAGTGAGTATGATATTGGTGTCAAATATGGATTGCCAAATTGTGAAAAAGAAAAATTGGTACGGATGTTTAATGAAAGTGCTGCAATTCGGAAACTACCTCCTTTGCGGGATGCAATTAAATATGTCAAAAAATTGCACGAAGAACATGGTTATATTTTCCATGCAATCACCAGTTTGAGTACCGATCAATATGCGTGTCACCTCCGGACAAAAAACCTTCGGGAATTGTTTGGAAATACAGCGTTTGAAAAGTATGTATATCTTGACACTGGGGCTGACAAAGATGATGCCCTAGAACCTTATCGGGATACTGAGTGTTATTGGGTAGAAGATAAACCCGAAAATGTTGATGTTGGAATTGACTTGGGACTCAATGGTATTCTTATCGCTCACGACCATAATGTGTATTATAGTGGAAAAGCGGCTCGGGTGAAAAACTGGAAAGAAATTTACAAAATGATTACTGGATAAGTTGTTATAAATAGTCTTGTAAAATAAATAATACAAAATTATAGGACTATTTTAATGGCAGTAGACTTTCCCACAAGTCCGTCCAATGGACAGACATTTACTTCTGGTACTATTACCTATACATATAATGCTACAGCAGGACTTTGGAACTCTGCCGACTCTGCCGCCTCTGGTGGCGGTGGTTCTTCTGTTACTGTATCGGATACTGCACCGGCCAGTCCTAGTGACGGTGACCAATGGTATAATTCTCTTTCATTAAAAATGTTTGTATATTATAACGATGGTTCATCAAGTCAATGGGTTCCTGCTTCTCCACAACAGGCTGGAGTTGCTGGGGCCGATGGGGCTGCCGGAGCTGCTGGTTCTCCTGCCTCATATCCAAATCTTGCTTCATTTCCTAGTTCTGGAAACACTGCTGGTGATATTGGTTTTGACACAGATTTTCAAGCAGCTTACATGTGGGACGGTACTGAGTGGCAGAGAATGTCTATAGGATCACAAATTGGACCTAGAATAACTACTGCGCCGACAGCAGCACACTATTTAAATAATGATGGTGTGACAGCAACTACAATAACAATGGCCGCTGTTGACGAAAGCGGATTTCCCATAACGTATGATTGGGATGCATATAGTGGATCCACTTTATATAACGCATCGAGTCTGCCTGCTCAACTTACTTCTGTTACAGAATCAAATGGTGTGTTTTCTTTAGTGGGATCGAATAACACATCAAATGCAGGATCCTTTGTGTTTAGAGCAAAAGCGTCTGATGGAGTATTATTTACACCAGCAATCACAACAGTAAATTTAGGTTTTGCACCTACAGGTGGGGTGGTTACAAATTATAGTTCTGGTGGTATTGATTATGAGGTAAGAACATATAATAGTTCTGGTTCGTTAAATGTATCGGCCCCAATAGATATTGATTATCTAATCATCGGCGGTGGTGGAGGAGGCGGCATGGCTAACGGTGGCGGCGGTGGCGGCGGCGCTGGTGGATACTTAACCGGATCTACAACACTAAGTGCTCAATCATATTCAATTGTTATTGGCGATGGCGGCGCGGGAGCTCCATCGCCAGTAGTTAGCCCCGCCATTAATGGTGACCACGGAATACAAGGCGAAAATTCATCTGCATTTGGACTTACCGCAATTGGTGGCGGATTTGGTGGTGGTGACTATGATGTTGCACCCGCATATCGGAGCGGTGGCGATGGTGGGTCTGGCGGCGGCGGGGCGCGTACATCGGCAGGCCTTGGTGGAACAGCGACAAGTGGGCAGGGTAGTAATGGCGGAACTGGTGGACAAAACACAGGTGGCGGCGGCGGTGGTGCCGGTCAAGCTGGGACTAATGCAACCAGTTCCTACGGCGGCAATGGTGGAGATGGACTAGCATCAACAATAACAGGAACTTCAGTATTCCGCGCTGGCGGCGGCGGAGGTGGAAAAGAATCTTCTGATGGCCAGATCGGCACTGGCGGCAACGGTGGTGGCGGATTGGGTGGTTATTATACTGCTGGACCTGCAAATGGAACAGCAAACACTGGTAGTGGTGGTGGTGGTTCTGGAGATTTCAATAATCCCTCTACACCTTTCGCTGGCGGCAGCGGCGGTTCTGGCGTTGTTATAATTAGATATCAATTATCATAAAGAAAGATAAGAAATGGCAATAAATTTTCCAGACAGTCCTTCGAATGGCGATACACACACTGCAAATGGTGTCGTATATACCTATAATTCTACATCTACATTGTGGGATACAATAAGTGGCGGCGCCGGTGGTTCTTCTGTTACTGTGTCGGATACTGCACCGGCCAGTCCTAGTGATGGTGATATGTGGTATAATTCTTTAGATTTAAATTTATATGTATATTATAACGATGGGTCATCGAGTCAGTGGGTACAATCTGCACCACAACAGGCTGGAGCTGATGGAGTTGCTGGGGCAGATGGAGCTGCTGGTTCTCCAACTTCATATGCAAATCTTGCTGCATTTCCTAGTTCCGGCAACACTGCTGGCGATTTCGGTTTTGCGACTGATACTAAGGCAGTTTACGTTTGGGATGGTACTGAATGGGATAGAGTGTATACTGATACAAACGCCGTACCAGAATGGACAACCGCGCCGCCATCAACTGCAAATTTGGCTAGCGATGGTACTGCAACAAATCAAACTGTTGTAGCCAGCGATCCAGAAGGATTTCCTATTGAATATTCATATGATACCAATCCATCAAATCAGGCCCAAGCAACTATTTCCAATACTGCCGGCGCATTTACTATTACGCCTTCTACCACAGAGGCAGATGCTGGAGACTTTATATTAAGATATAAGGCAACCGATGGTCTTCACACAACTTCTAGGTCTACAACATATACTCTTTCATTTTATACCAATCCAGATATTGCTAATGCCTCTAGTGATAACGATACTTTTAGTTTTTCCGCGCAGGACGCCAACGCGCGAGGGATTTTCTTCAAGCCAGATGGGACCAAGATATATATGACGGGTATAGGCAGTGCGACTGTTTACCAATATAGTCTGTCTACGCCTTGGTTAGTAAGCTCAACATCATATGATAACGTAAGTTTCCCCTACCAGAGCCCGACAGGAGAGACTTCGCCCCGAGACTTAAACTTTAGTTCAGATGGGACCAAGATGTATATTGTCGGAAGTTCATATGATTCAATTTTTGAATTTGATCTAAGTACTGCTTGGGACTTGAGTACGGCAACTTATAATAATGTTAATCTTGATGTATCTTCTGAGAACGGCAATCCGACCGGATTAACATTTAGCACGGATGGACTCAAGATGTTCATGATCGGATCAACTGTCCCAGATGATGTTTCCGAATATGATCTAAGTACTGCTTGGGACTTGAGTACGGCAACCCATAATAATGTCAATTTTGAGGTAACTACACAAGAACCCGTACCTTTATGTGTGAGATTTAATCCATCTGGAACCAAAATGTATGTCACTGGAACACAAGATAAAGTTTTTGAATACGATCTGAGTACCGGCTTTGACATTTCCACAGCATCTTATAATAATGTTTTTGCCTCTATTTCGCCCGATCCCGCTGGTATGGCATTAAAATCAGATGGCCGCAAAATATATTTCATGAACTACAGTAATGATGACGTCTATACATATAGTGTATAGTCGTGACAAATAACAGAATTGCAAGGATAGATAAGACATGGCACTAAACTTTCCAGATAGTCCTGCAAATGAGGATACGACAACATTAAATGTGGTTAG
>ENA-ORDA01001072-ORDA01001072.1-marine-metagenome-genome-assembly--contig:-NODE-1072-length-24375-cov-4.343197_pt1 | contig 24375 bp, 22 predicted proteins | sample MGYA00237778_ERZ508506 | MGnify/ENA primary metagenome ERZ508506 (study PRJEB26177, sample SAMN06267891) | marine metagenome | isolation source: Monterey Bay, California, USA | place: Pacific... | reverse complement strand
TCGATTTACTTTTTACTTTTAAAAGGTCTGATAAAGCAATTTTATTTATTACTTTTTTTTGAAGGTCAATTATATAACATTCTGAGTAGCCCTTTACAGTCATTCTCGTAATAGCTTTGTTAACACTATCTTTTGGAAATGTAAGCTCTCCATACCAGTCTATTTCACCGGCTGGTCCACCAGTTATGTAAGGTTTAGTAAAAGCAGCTGTTCTTCCTTGAGGAGATCCATCAATAGTTATTTTGATTCCGCCAATTTTAAAGTTGTTATCATACTGTAGCCACTCTGATTGTGGAATAAGTTCTAATGATTTGTCTATTTCCGTAACAAAAGGATAAGCTACAACATCAATAATATTAGTGCCAGAATCAGATACATCTTTTATTGTTTTGAGGTTATCAAAAAGAGTGAACCCTTCTTGAGCAGTTGTTATTCCTTCTTTTGCATATAAAATTTGCCCAGCTTTGGTGGCTTCTATCGCCTGATCCAAAGTCATTTTCTCAATCTTTTCAGCTATGGGTTTGTATGCTGTTTCCATGATTAGACCATAAGGTTCATTTGTACCTGGTTTTCTTACGATTATTCCACCATGAGGTGTCTCTGTTTCAGCATTGATTCCATAATATTCCATAGCCTTGCTATTTAATACTGTCCCATGCATAGATACATGGTCAATTCTAACAGGATTGTTAGGGAAGGCTTGATCTAAATCATCTCTATTAAGAAGTCTACCATTTGGCATTATGGTATCATCATAGCCATAACCTGTAATCATTTCACCATTTTTGATATCTTTCTCAGTGGCAAAAATTTTAAGTGTTGCAATAATACTTTCAACATCTGAACCAGGACCTGAAGGCGGTGCATACAACATACATTGGTTAGCAACCATTAATGAATTCATATAATGACTATGACCATCTAAGAAGCCAGGTAATAGTGTTTTTCCATGAAGATCTATCATTTTATGTCCTGAACCAGCAATTTTCATAGCCTCATCTAATGCACCTACAAATTGAATTATACCATTATCAACCACAAGGGCTTGTTCATATTCAGGTTGATTGCCTGCCATAGTAATAATATCGCCTCCAAAATATACAATTGCTTTGTTGTCTAGGTGTGTTTTTTCTTTGTTTTTACAAGAGAATAATTGAGATATTAATAAAACTATTAGTAAGTGTTTTTTTATTTTCATATTCATTGTTTTAATTATTGCCAACTGGTTATATCCAAACAAAAGCTTGTGTTAACAGTTATATATTTCGGGATAACACAACTTTTTAGTTGTCTTTATCTGTAAAACTTTTAAAGCTCACAGCTTACTTAAAATGATTAGATAAAAATTAGTAATAGCAATTTTATCTAAAACATATTATTTTTAAAGATGTTCTTTTTTTTAGCAGTAAACAATACCCAGAAATAGGGAAATATATAGCTATAGGTAACATCTATTATGTTAATTTTTTGCAGGTATAAATAAATTTTTTAATTTATCTATGAGACCTTTTAGTATGCTAAATATAGCATCTGATGAAAAACCTCCTAGCAATGCTAAGCCACCTTTATTTAAAAGAGTAACACTCTCTGCACCAATAGTACCAGTAGAGATAATTTCAGACATTATAATACCAGATATAATACCTAATATTATTTGTGTAGAGTATTCTATTGAATCTTCTGGAATTAATGTTCCGTTTTTTACAGAAATACTAATATTTTTTAGCAAAAAAAACAAAACTCCCATACCAGAGATAGATGCTAAATAAATAAAATTTATTAATAAAGGAATGCCATTATTACCCAGAACACCTTGGTCTAGAGAGTTATTACTTACTTGTTCAGACATTCCAGAACCAATAAATAGTGCCAAAAAAACCAATGCTAAAAGCAATAAATTTCTGATACCCGGTAACTTGTTTATAAAACTTTTTTTTGAGCCATTTTTTATGGTGTCTTTAATAAAAGAGATAGATTTTGGTGTGGCTGGAGCAATATTTTTACACAGTAAATTATGCGCATTAATTAAATCATCTACAGTGCTGTTTTGAACTAAAGAATTAACATCTGTATTAATAATAATACCATTATAAACTGCATAAGAAAGCATGTTGTTTATCTCTTCGCTTAACTCTTCTATTACCTCTTGGGAGATTCCTGGAGATATTCCTATTAACGGTTTTGAATTTTGTGTTTTTTTTGTTTCAGTCTTAATAACTGGGGGTGTTATAGTATTCATTGTATGTAATTTTTAATTTCTAATCTAAAAGGGCATCTAAAAATTTATCTAAGCCTTCAGATTTAGCATATTCTAGAGTTTTTTCACCTGCTTTTAGCAATTGTTTGATGTTTTCTGGAGAAGCATTAGACATGTCTGAAGAGTATTTTCTATCTTCTTCTGGTGTGTCTATTCTTAAATAAGATTCTGCATTAGATGCATTTAATGTTTGAAAAATTTCATTCATTTGAAAGGCTACTGTGTCTATACTTCCATCCATCATTATTTCAGGAATTAATTGTGCCCATTTTAGTAAATTCCATCGATTGCTTTTTTCTTTGTTCTTAATTTTAAAACCTCCTCCACCTGTTCCTACAGATAAAATATGCATATCTGTTGCAGAGGGTTCATTAACAGCTCTCTCTTTAAAATTTGTGTTTCTTGCTTCAGCGTAGGCACACATGGTTGGGTTATTTGCAAAGACTCCTCCATCTAAATTTATCATAGAATTACAACTTGTTTCTTTTTGAGGACCAGTAGCAAGGTTTTTAATTTTTGCAGGAGGAAAATAGGTAGGTGCAGCAGAGGTAGATCTTAAAACATCATGCACAAAAAATTCTCTTTTTGCAGTGTCTTCTATACTTGTAAAAAAGAAGGAAGATTTCTGAGCCATATTGTATGTTGTTATTAAACAGGGCTTCATGAGTTCGCTCATTTTTAGATCTCCCAACTTTTCGTGTAGTAACTTTTCTAGATTACGAGGGTTAAATTTTACAGCAGAACCCAAACCCCATAGACGTTTTAACCCACTAATTTTTGATGCATTAAAAATATCATAACCGTGGTCTACATAAAATTTTAAGGCCTCTGTAGCAGAGAACTTTGCCTTAGTGTTGTCTTCTTTTTGTGGAGCTAAATAAATGCCTGTTAAAATACCCCCTGTACTGGTTCCTGCAATAAAATCAAAATGGTCTGCTATGGTTGTGCCAGGTCTTTTTTTCTGAAGATATGCTTCTGCATATTGAATAATTGTAGCAGGTATAATTCCTCTGATACCTCCACCGTCTAGTGATAGAATTCTAACTTTTTTCTTTGGTGCCATACTTCTTTTTTTTGGGAATAGGTTTTATATTAATAAACTTGTTATTTAATAGTCTACACTTATTTTAGCTTTGAAATAATTCTGAAAGTAGTGGTGTTTTTTTTGCAATCTTAACTACAACAGCTCCTAATTGTCTAATGTTTGCTGCTAGTTGTGCTTTAGATAAATTCTCTTCTGAAGCTTGTTTAACAACTTTAATAAGTGCTGTATGATCTTCTGTATTAGGAGTAATAGCTGCAATATCTTCTGGTGAAAGGCCTTTAAGTTGTTCTATTTCTTGTTGGTACTTTTCATTGGCGTTAAATGCACCGTCTGCTTCGTTAAATAAATTATCAAATCTACTCATAGTATTTATTATTTATGAATGATACTTTTAATTTCATCTGTTAAAGTTTTCATCTTGTTGTATGCGTCGTCGCTTTTAATATCTATTTCTTTTCCTTTTGTTAAAAGTGATTTTGTAACGTCTGACATTTTTAATAAAGTATTAGTAAGTTCTTCGGTTTTGCCTTTGAGCCCTATAACAGACAACACCTCATTTTGGCTTTCTTTTAGACTGGAGATAGATTGTAAATAGCTAGTCACCGAAGAGCTTGCTAGAATCGTGTTTCCGTAAGATATCTTTATATTTAAAATAATAGAGTCTCTTTGTTTTTGAATGGGAACTAATAATTCGTTTCTTTTTTTCTCTATTTGAGTTCGAGCAGCTTTTAAGAAATCAGACATATCATTATAAGCTTTTTCTGTATTTGCCTTACCACCTTTTGTTGCAGCATCTTCAATTGCTTCAAAAATTGAAGGTTGTGAATTATGATAACTGTCCAATTCTTTTTTAAGGACGTAATTTATAATGAATGGAGCATAAACATCTTCTATAAAACCATTCATATTATTCATAATCTCGTTATAAAATAACCCAACCATGGTGGTATGTGAGTTTTCCAAAACTTTTAAATCTGTTCCAATAACAGAAGAAAGTTGTACTGTTTGTTTTGGCACAGAAATGCAAGAGTTAAAAAAATAGAATGTTACTATTATAAATACAATTCTAAATTTCATATATATTTTGTTCTTTTTTGATGATTATAATTAGTAGAACAAGATATAATTATGTATTTGTTTAGAATAGAGTATAAATACTCATTTATTAATTTTAATAAACCAGAAAAGCCATGAACATATGTTCATGACTTTAATAAAAAAAATAACCACTGTAATGAGTTGCAGTTAAAACTATTTTAAGCTGATAATAGTTTGAATGGATCTTCTTCTACCTTTGTAAAAAGGTTATTGTTTTTAGGAGATTGTGAAAAAGATACCGTTTTTTTTAAAATTTAAATTTAATTATTTATTGTTGGTTAAAAAATAAAAATTTACACTGTTTACTTATTTGTGAGCAAAATGGTTAGTCCAAAATCAATATAAGGTCTCGAAGGCCAAAGTGCTCCTACTCTTCCGTATTTATCTCCTGGATAAAAGTTACGAAGAGAATCAAAATAAGAGTTATCTGAACTTCTAGCGATCCAATGGTAGGTTTTATTAAATGTTACCATAACACTAAGAGCTATCTGGTTTTCACCTATAATAAAAGTTTCTGGAGTGTAATTACCACCATCGGGGTGCATTTTAGACATATTTACTATGCCATCACTAGTAAAATACATTTTAGCAGAAAGCCCTAATTGTTTTGCAACTTCTATTAAGGTTAGTGGATTATTGTAGCCGTTTTTTTCTACATAACCATTTAAATTTTGATTTAAATTTCCTGTGAGTTTATAAATTTTAGATGCAATTTCATGAAAGTCATTTGATTCATCTAATTTAACCTCAATTTCTTCATTAATTGCTAGATTTTCAGCAGATAACGAAATAGTTTTAGGTAGTTTTTCAAATGTAGCAGCTGCTGCAACCAATGCATAGGCTCCACATTGGTCCGATTGATAAGGTTGAGTCATACTCGACTGTATAAGTTCTTGATTAGTTAAATTACATTCTTTAGAATTAATTTTAATGTTTTTTAGGGATGTGTAGTCTATTACTGCCATAATTATTTATTTTGATTTTGATTTATAAATGGTTTACTTTTTAAAACACCGACTTAATGACAGTGTGGTTAATTTTTACTAAATCTATATACTCATAGGACACCATAAAATTGGTAATTATGTACTATAGGTTTTTGTTTTCTTTGGGAAAAGATCATTGTTTTTAGGAGAAGACAAATTAGATTCGTTGGTTAAATTTTTACTATTAATCATTTAATAAATTTTTGAAAATAATTTTTTGTAAAATTGAAATAAATAAGAGTTACCAGTCAATCCCTATAAGTAGGTAAATATATAGCACTAACTATCTGTATATATAGCTTAAACGACTAACTACTTATGTAAAAAAATGTAAAACAAGTAGAATAAATCATTAACTTTTTTTAACTTTTTAAAAATAAAAATAGACATCTTTACTTGTTAAATTTTCTATTTTTTTTTTAACTATTTTAAAAAAACAATACTAATTTTAGCAGATATTTAGGGGTAAGATCATTTTAGATGTGCTAGATTTGTAGTCTTGAAAACTGCCATCGTCATACTAAACTGGAACGGAAAAAAATTGCTAGAACAATTTTTACCGTCTATTGTTAATTTTAGTTCAGAATTAGCAGAAATCTATGTGGCAGATAATGCCAGTACAGATAGTTCTATAGCGTATATAAAAGAATACTTCCCTATAGTACAGATTGTAGAAAACACCACCAATGGTGGTTATGCTAAGGGCTATAATGATGCACTAAAAAGTATTGATGCAGATATTTATTGTTTGATAAACTCCGATATTGAGGTTACCCAAAATTGGATCTCTCCTATTTTAGAGGTGTTTAAGAAAGAAAAAAATACCGCTATTATTCAGCCAAAAATACTAGATTTTAAAGCCAAAGATACTTTTGAATATGCAGGTGCTGGTGGTGGCTTTATAGATTTATATGGCTACCCGTATTGCAGAGGGCGTGTTTTTAATCATCTAGAGCAAGACACCAAACAGTTTAATGATGTTGCCGAAATTTTTTGGGCATCTGGTGCTTGTTTTTTTATACGATCTAAAGTGTATCATCAATTAAATGGTTTTGATGAAGATTATTTTGCACATCAAGAAGAAGTAGATTTGTGTTGGAGAGCCCAAAATGAAGGCTTTGATGTAAAATATGTTGGAAGCGCTACTGTATATCATGTTGGAGGTGCTACGCTTCAAGAAACCAACCCTCAAAAAACATTCTTAAACTTTAGAAATAGCTTGCTTAATGTTATTAAAAATGTACCCAAACAATGGTTTTTATTGGTTGTTTTTTCACGTTTACTATTAGATGGTATTGCTGGTATTAAGTTTTTGGTAGAACTTAGACCAATTCATACTTGGGCCATTATAAAAGCTCATTTAAGTGTGTATCGTAATTTTTATAAATTTTTACAGAAGAGAAAGAATTTACAGAAAAAATATGAGTACAACCTTCACACTAGTGTTGTTTGGCAATATTTTGTGTTGGGAAGAAAGAAATTTAAAAATCTTCGTTAAAATTACAAAATGTCTAGAGATCCCTTTCCTTCTCTAATAACCACTGGCTCTGCAGCTGTAAGGTCTATAATTGTAGAGGCATAATTATCTCCAAAGCCACCATCTATTACTCCATCTACTAAATGCTGCCATTTTTCAAAAATTAACTCAGGGTCTGTTGTATATTCTAACACATCATCTTCATCATAGATTGAAGTAGATATTATTGGGTTTCCTAAGGCCTCCACAATGGCTCTAGCTATCGTATTATCTGGAACACGAATACCTACTGTTTTTTTATTTTTGAATACTTTTGGAAGTGATTTACTACCCGGTAGTATAAATGTATAAGGCCCTGGCAAGGCTCTTTTAAGCAACTTATATGTTGATGTATCTATTTGCTTCACATAGTCAGATAAGTGACTTAAATCATTACATATAAATGAAAAATTGGCTTTTTCTAGCTTTATGCCTTTTATTCTAGCAATTTTCTCAACGGCTTTGGTATTGGTAATATCGCAACCCAAACCATAAACGGTGTCTGTTGGATATATTACCAGCCCTCCTTTTTTTAGAACATCAACTACTTTATTGATTTCTGTAGGATTAGGATTGTCTTTATATATTTTTATAAAAAATGCCATAAAATAACAATTCGAAACATCAAATTAAATCTGTAACTAAATGTTTGTTTTTGGAAGGAGTTAATTTTTATCTACCAGCCTAAAACCTTCTCCATGAATATTTAAAATTTCTACAGTCTCGTCTTTCTTCAAATATTTACGAAGTTTAGCAATATAAACATCCATACTTCTAGATGTAAAATAATTGTCATCTCTCCAAATCTTAGTTAATGCAAGTTCCCTTGGCATTAAATCATTTTTATGCAGTGCTAGCATGCGAAGAAGTTTACTTTCTTTGGGTGATAATTTTTGTGGTTCATTTTCTCCTACAGACAAATGACGTAATTTAGAATTGAAGAAAAAACCACCAATAATAAACTCAAACTGTTCATTTTCTGTTGCTGAATCTGATTCTTTTCTTTGCAAAATTGCTTTAATCTTAAAAAGCAATACTTCAGAATCAAATGGTTTATTTAAATAGTCATCTGCACCAACTTGGTAGCCTCTTAAAACATCTTCTTTAAGCGTTTTTGCTGTTAAAAAGATAATGGGTATTTCTTTGTTGTTAGAACGAATATCTTGTGCCAAAGAAAAACCATCTTTACGGGGCATCATAACATCTAAAATACAAAGATCAAAATCATTGTTTTTAAACATAATTAGACCTTCTATACCGTCTTTTGCATGTGTTACATTGTAATCGTTTAATGCTAAATAATCTTTTAAAACTGTACCAAAATTTGGATCGTCTTCTACTAATAAAATCTTTTTACTTCCCATGTGTGTTTATTTATATTAATGGTAACTTAATTGTAAATGTGCTTCCTTTTCCTTTTTCACTATCTACAAAAACCGTTCCGTGATGTGTATCTACTATTTCTTTTACATAAGCCAAACCTAAACCATGACCTTTAATGTTATGAATATTTCCTTTTTGCTCTCTATAGAATTTATCAAAAATTTGTTTTTGAACATTTTTTGCCATTCCTATTCCTTGGTCTTCAATTTTAATCAGTAAGTTTTTATTGGTGCTTTCTGTGTAGACATCAATTTTTGGCTTTTCATCAGAATATTTTAATGCGTTTTCTAAAATATTAACCAATACATTGGTCATGTGAAATTGATTGACCAGCGTTTCTGATTGAATTGCTTGAAAATGTGTAGAAATTGAACCTTGCTTGTCTATGGCTAAAAGACTTACATGAGAAATTGCATCATCTATAACATCATGCATATCTGAAGCTTCGGTGTTAATTTCAATTTGGTTTTTTTCTAACCTAGAGATTCTTAAAACATTTTCTACCTGACCGTGCATCCGTTTATTTTCTTCTCGAATCATTTTTATATAACGAAGTACTTTCTCTTGATCATTAATAATCTTTGGATTTTTAATAGAATCTAATGCTAAGTTTATAGTTGCAATAGGTGTTTTAAACTCATGGGTCATATTATTGATGAAATCAGTTTTAATTTCTGATATTTTCTTCTGTTTTACCAATTGATATAACGAACTTGAAAATGCAACTACAATTATAAAAATAAAGAATAATGATAACAGTAAAATATTAGAAATATCTGATAAGATATGTTTATTTTTATCTGGAAAATCTATGTATAAAGTAAAGTTACTAATACCTTCATTATTAATAAACAAAGGATAACTTTGACTTATTACCGGGTTTATAGTGTAATAACCTGACTTTAACTTAGTGGCTAGGTCATTATTATAAACACCGTATTTATAATCTATATTAATATTATTTCTTTCTAGTTCTTCTTTTAATGTTGCGTTTAATTCTCTGTTGTTTATTCGTTCTTCTATAGGAAATGTTTTTTTGTAATCTTTAAAAACATCTGATAGTAATTTTCTATCTACCTCCTCTACTCTGTCTATTGTTGAAATTTTATTTATGTTAAATACATCCTTAAATTCATTATCACCAACAACAAAAGTTCCTTTAAAAACATCTCTTTTTTTTGTAAATCTTTTTACAACGATGCTGTCATTATCATAAAAGCCATTTTTGTCTAAAATATCCAATGCTGGAATCTTAAAATCTTCTTCTATAATGGTTGTTCCAAAAGAAAAACGACTCTTACTACTAGTGTCTATTTGCTGAATTAAAAAGTTTTTGATTTGCGCTTTGTTTAAAAACCTTTTGGTCTTTATGAAACTTTCAATTTTATTATAAAAAAGGTCTTCTTCTTTTATTTCTAAACGTTCAGAAACTCTAGCCAATGCTTTTGTAACATCTCCTTTAAATTGATTTTCTTTACTTTCTATCGCATTATTTATCCAATATAACTGAACGGAGACTATTCCAATAAGTGAAATACTCATTAATACTACAATAAGGACAAATATTTTCTTTCCCATTGGTCAAAAATAGACTTATAAAGTAGGTTATTTTTTTATTTTAACTTAGATTAACAATACAACTTGCTTATTTAAGCAAATTTTAACATAAAATGAAGATTATCCTAAATAAAAAGCTACTTTTTTGTTAAAATATTAAATATATTTTTAGTTTTTAACAATGTTTCCTCTTTTTCAATATTTAGAATAGTATAATTTGACAATAAGTTTCTCTTGGTGTCTGACCATTGATTTTTAATGATATCCTTCACCTGTTTTTTAGTAACAGCATCTCTTCCCATGACTCTTTTAATCCTAGTATCTTCGGGCGCATTTACTGAAATAATTATATTGCAAATTAAATCACCATTGGTTTCAAAAAGGATGGCATTTTCATAGATTATTAATGTATTTTCTTTTTGACTTGCAATAAAGTTTCTAAAATGATCTTTTACGGCTGGATGAACAATGTTATTTAAAGATTTTAATAACTCAGGTTCTTTAAAGACTAATGAAGAGATATACTTTCTGTCTAAGATATTGTCTTGGTAACTTTTTTCACCAAATACAGCAATGATGTTCTCTTTTAGACTTGGTGAGGTATTCATAAGTAATTTAGCCTCTTTATCTGCATGGTAATAAGCGGTATTATCTAAAGCACAAATGGTTTTAGCTACCAAAGATTTTCCACTACCAATGCCCCCTGTTATTCCAACTATCATACTAGTTACTTATTATGAAATCTATTTTAAGAGGCGTTATTCTTGCATTTTTTATCATAAGAGAGGTCTCTACAATTTTTGGAATTAAATAGGGCAAGTTATTTTCTTTAGACATATTATAATCACACTCAATCAAAAAAGATGAGGGCAAAATTTTATTAAAGTTAGAAAGCGCTATCCTGTAGGTGATTTTCACAAACTTTGGAAATGTATTAATGGTTTTACCTGGCGGTAGATTTAATACCTTAAAAGGAAGCTCTATAGAACCCTCTGTAAACTTCTCTATTGCTGCAGAAATTTCTATATTCTCTTGTTGTATGTTCACATTAGATTCAGATGCAAATTCTTTGATAGCAATTGATTCATTAACTGAGGCACTGAGTTCTTTCTTTTGAAAAAGTTCTGTAGAAACAAAACTAATAGTATCTAGTATAGATTCTGGACCTGTTACTATTATTGAATCTGGAGAAATACCAATAGGCTCATTTAATTCATAACCGTCTGCAAAGGTAAAATCAGACACGAGTTTTACGGGTACTTTTTTAATCTTTAACAATCCTAAATTAAAAGCAATTGAATCATGTATAAAATGATCTATTTGAACCCCTGTTTTCATTTGTTTTTGAAGCGCTAATTTTTGCTGAGAAACCAATAAATAATAATCAGTTAGAGATTTATAATAAATATTAGATGCATTAATTTCTAATTTATTTGGTGAAATTTTTGCTGAAATTAATTTAAATCCTGTTGTTTTAATATGAATTTTTATAAAATCTAGAGGAGCCTCCTGTAATAATTTATCATCTGGAAGATTCTTATAGCTTATTGGAAAAGCTATGGTACTATCATATTCTTTTGACAATTTGGTCATAAACCAAAAAACAACAGAAAGAAGTGTGAATAAAATGAATGAATAATTCATTTTATTGTTTCCATTATTTTTTTGATTCATTTCTAATTGTATTTGTTTGCAAGCTAATTAAACTAAAACCAAAGACAAAATTAACTACAAAAAAAAGCGAGCTGTATATGAGCTCACTTTTTTAATTATAATGTAGTAATGATTATTTTTTTGCTGGTGCAGTAGTATACTTCTTGCTCAATTCTACAGAAATTGCTGCCTGTTCAAACTTAATTTTTCCAGCACCTGTCTCTATAGTAACTGTGGCAGCTTTGTCATTTATATCAACTAACTTCCCGTGTATACCACTAGAGGTAACAACTTTCGATCCTTTTTTTAACTCTGTTATAAACTTTTTTTCTTTTTTACGTTTTCTATTTTGTGGCAATATCATGAAAAGATAAAAAACAACCAAAAGAGCTAACATAGGAAGCATCATACTTCCAAATCCTTCAGATGGAGATGCTTGTAAAAATAACGTTGTTAAAATCATTAATTTTTCTTAAGTGGTTTGATTCTTTTTCTAATTTCTTCATCTGTGTAAACCTTTGGAGTTACTGACCCCTTTAACTTTAACACTTCTCTACCACGTGCAGTATTGGTGATTAAAGTTAATGTTTTGGCTTGTCTGTTTGGCTTTCCAGCTGTGTTGAAATTAGCCAATACCTCAGCAGAATCACCTGGTTTAATTGGTGTTCTTGGCCAAACTGGAACCGTACAACCACAAGAAGCTTGAACATTAGAAATTACAAGATCTGTTTTTCCAGAATTAGTAACCATAAATTTTGCTTCAACAATCTCTCCTTCATTTACAGTTCCAAAATCATATTCTGTAATATCAAATTCTATTTCAGCAGAACCCTTACTTATTTCTACATCTCTTTTTTTAGCAGTAATTATATTTTCTTTTTTAACCTTTTCTGAGGCATTTCCTTCTTTACAGGAATTAAAAAAAACTAGTGATAGCACTAGTAATGATGATGTTACTATTTTGTTCATAATTGTAAAGTTTTTTGTAAAAATAATAAATTATAATAACCCTCGTCCAACTTTGACGAATTTTTTGTCTTTATCAAACTCTTTAGAGAGTTTATCTAAAACTCCATTTACAAAGTAACCACTTTTTTCTGAAGAATAGTCTTTAGCAATCTCTATATATTCGTTTATGGTAACTTTAGTAGGTATCATTGGAAAATTCAAAAACTCACAGGCTCCCATTTTTATTAATATCATGTCCATATCTGCAATCCTGTCTGATTCCCAATTTGGGGTATGAATTTTGATGTCATTTTCAAAAGTATGATGATTTAATATTACTTTTTTAAATAATTCTGATACAAAATCTAAATCATCTTGGTTTTTGTAGAGACTACCTAAAGAGAAAGTACTAGTTGCTTTTTGCTTTTTGAGTGACCTAAGTACCCATGTATTTACAAATGGTATGTCATCTACCCAGGTAATATTTTCATCTTCAAAGTACTCTGCAAGTTTTGTGTTTGGAGCAACGATCTCTCTAAAAAAATCAATAACAAAACTTTTGTCTACACTAAAGGATTCTTCTTCTGTGGCTAGGTAGTCAGAAAATAAGGCACTCTTTTGAAGCTTATCCCAAATAATTTTCACATATTCATCATCTTTAGACCAATTGTTTAGATCTTGAGCCTCTAAATGAAGAGAAAGAGAAGTGCTTTCTGCTATTTTTTTTATGAGTTTATTTTCTACAAACTTTCTATTTGGAGATAAATCTTCCTTTGTAGCTAAATATTTTTTCTTTGAAATTTCCTGTTTTTGTTCAGCTAGCTTTTGAACCTCAACTAGAAGTTGAAGAAGCAAAACATATAAATCAAACATTTTTTTAATGCTAAATTTTATAAATTTTTCTTCTTTCACGATATCGTCATCATGAGATTTAATCATCGCATATACTGACTGCATTACCTTAACTCGAATATGTCTTCTGTTGATCATTTAAAGAACTTATTTTTTAATAAAAAAAGCGAAAGATAAAAATCAGTCGCTTTGCAAAAATATAATTATTTCTTTAGGTGCATTAAGAGTTTCTCTCTTTTTTACGTTTATCTATTGTATTTTGTGCAATATTGAATGCAGCTCTGTGTGTAGTGATGTTTTCTTTTTCTGAAAGTTTAAATATTTCTAAGGTTGTATTGTAAATATTTTCAGTTTTCCTCATACTTTCTTCTTTAGTATACCCTTCTAATTCACCATATACATTTATAATACCTCCTGCATTGATTAAAAAATCTGGAGCATAAGCAATTCCTTTTTCTTTAAGAATTCTACCATGCTTTACTTCATCTGCTAACTGATTATTAGCAGCACCTGCAATAACCTTTGTATTTAATTGATGAATAGTTTCATTATTAATAGTAGCACCTAAAGCACAAGGAGCATAAATATCTAGGTCTAAATTGTATATATCATTTCCTAAAATAACATTGGTATGATACTTTTTAGATAACTCCTCTAAACGCGCTTCATTAATATCATTTATAATTACTTGAGCTCCTTCTTCTGTTATATATTTAACTAAAGTTTCCCCTACATGTCCAACTCCTTGAACTAGTATTTTTTTTCCTTCTAAGCTTTCTGTACCAAATTTATAATTAGCCGCTGCTTTCATTCCCATATAAACACCATAGGCAGTTACTGGTGATGGATTACCAGAACCTCCTTTAGATTCGGATATTCCAGTAACAAAAGGAGTTACTTTTCTTATAATATCCATATCTCTGGTTTCCATTCCAACATCTTCTGCGGTAATATACCTTCCACTCAAAGAATTTACAAACTCGCCAAACCTCCTCATTAAACGATCATTCTTTTGTGTTTTTGCATCACCAATAATTACGGCTTTACCTCCACCTAGATTTAATCCTGTAATTGCAGACTTATAAGTCATCCCTCTAGACAAACGCAAAACATCATTTAAAGCATGCCATTCACTTTGGTATGACCACATTCTTGTACCACCTAAAGCAGGTCCTAAAACTGTATTGTGTATACCAATTATTGCTTTTAAACCTGTATCTTCGTCGTTGCAAAAAACAATTTGTTCGTGACCATCAAAAGAGAGTTGTCCAAACACAGGATCTTTCTTCATTAAGTTAGTGTCAATAATTTTAGATGTCATAAGTGTCTATTCGTTTAACTGTAAGAGTCTTGTGTAATTCATAAAAAACAAAGGTCAAAAATACGATATCTTCAAATAACAACAAATTAATTGCTCTTAAATTATATATATTTTAATTTTAAAATACTGCAAGAAAAATAATAATGAAATCCTTAAGATATTTAGACAAGTATTTTGTAAAGTACAAATGGAGACTATTATTAGGTGTTTTCATTACAATTTTATCTAAAATATTAGCACTTCAAATTCCTGTAATTATTAGAAAATCTCTTAATTCAGTTGAAACTTTTATCAAAAGTGATATAGCAGATAAATCTGTAATTGAAAATCAATTATTGTGGAATTTAGCAACTATTCTAGGTGTAGCAATTTTTGCCGGTTTTTTAACTTTTGTAATGCGACAAATGATTATTGTTACCTCTAGATTAATTGAGTTTGATCTAAAAAATGAGATTTACGAACAATATCAAAAACTCTCTATAAATTTTTATAAAAAAAACAGAACTGGAGATTTAATGAATCGTATCAGTGAAGACGTTTCTAAGGTTAGAATGTATTTTGGCCCTGCTGTGATGTATTCTATGAATATGATTTTTTTATTTATTGTTGGTTTTACTCAAATGGTTAAGATAGATCCTGAACTAACCATGTATACATTAATTCCTTTCCCAATATTATCTATTTCCATATTTTACATAAGTAAGATTATCAATAAAAGAAGTACTGTTGTTCAAGAATATTTATCTAAACTAACCACATACAGTCAAGAATTTTTCTCTGGTATTAATGTTGTAAAATCATATGGAATAGAACCAATGGTAATTGCTGGGTTTGATGAATTAGCAGACAAAAGCAAAGAAAAAAATATAAGTTTATACAAAGTACAAGCACTATTTTTTCCTTTAATGATCTTATTAATAGGGATTAGTAATTTAACAGTAATTTATATTGGAGGAAAACAATACATTAATGGAGAAATCCCTATTGGAGTTATTGCAGAGTTTATCTTATATGTAAACATGTTAACTTGGCCGGTTGCCGTGGTAGGTTGGGTAACTTCTATGGTACAACAAGCAGACGCATCTCAAAAAAGAATTAATGAATTTCTTCAAGAAGAACCAGAAATACAAAACAATAGTACTAAAACATTCAACTGCGAGGGAAATATTGAATTTAAAAATGTTAGTATTACCTATGATGACACAAGAATAGAGGCATTAAAGAACATAAGTTTTTCCGTAAAAAAAGGAGAAACAGTTGCTTTTCTTGGTAAAACTGGTGCAGGAAAATCTAGCATTGTAAATTTAGTTTCTAGACTGTATGATGTAAATAGTGGTCTTATTACAATTGATGCCATACCAATTAAAGAAATTAATTTAACAGACTTAAGAAAAGCGATTGGTTTTGTACCCCAAGATCCGTTTTTATTTTCAGACTCTATTTCTAGTAATATTAAATTTGGGTACAATAAAGCAACAACTCAAGAAATTACAAACGCTGCAAAAAAAGCAGTTGTTCATCAAAATATTGTAGATTTTAAAGATGGCTACAATACCATACTAGGAGAACGAGGTGTTACTTTATCTGGGGGGCAGAAACAACGAGTTTCTATTGCTAGAGCTATTATAAAAAATCCTCAAATATTAATTTTTGATGATTGCTTGTCTGCAGTAGATACAGAAACCGAAGAAATAATTTTAACAAATTTAGAAGACCTTTCTAAAAACAAGACCACATTTATTATTAGCCACAGAGTCTCTTCAGTAAAAAATGCTGATAAAATAATCATATTAGATGGTGGAGAAATTATTCAGCAAGGTTCTCATAATCAACTAATAAATCAAAAAGGCTACTATAAAGAACTATATGAACAGCAACTTTTAGAAAAAGAAAACTAGTTGTATATTTTGCCAAGTAAATTATTTTATTAGATTTGTTACTTTATATTTAAACAAAAAAAACACATTTTTAAAAGTTATGGGTGATAGAGTTGAACAAGAAGAAATATTTTCACAAGTATTAAGAGCAGGAAGAAGAACATACTTTTTTGATGTTAGAGCTACCAAAGCAGACGATTATTATCTAACCGTTACAGAAAGTAAAAAGTTTACACATGATGATGGAACTTTTCATTATCAAAAACATAAAATCTATTTATACAAAGAAGATTTTAGTGATTTCAAAGAAATGCTAACAAAAGCTACAGACTATATCTTACATGAAAAGGGAGCTGAAGTAATTAGTGAACGTCACCAAAAAGATTATAAAAAAGAGGAGGATCAAGAAACAACTGAAGAAAAATCAACCGAAAGTTTCACAGATGTGAGTTTCGATGATATTTAACAACTGATATTCAAATTCAATTTTCAAGAAAGACCATCTATTTAATTAGATGGTTTTTTTATAGAACACTTTTAATAGTATTAGTTTTATGACAAGTCTCTAACCATTCTTTTTCAGGCACACTGTCTTGAGTTATTCCACCTCCAACATAAATACTGGCATAAGCTCCATCAATCTCTACACAACGTAAATTTACAAAAAGCTCCGTTTCTGAATTAATATTAATCTCCCCTAAAAAACCAGTATAAAATGTTCTATCATAGTTTTCATTATTTAGTATAAAAGACTTAGCCGATGCTCTTGGCAACCCGCAAACAGCGGGAGTAGGATGCAAGGTGTTTAATAAGTTTTTTAGCTCAAACTCCTCAATTTCTCCTTTTATATCTGCTTTTAAATGAAGTAAACTACCTGCTTTAATGGTATAGGTATCTGAAATAGAAAAGTTTTTCAAAATAATACCATTCTGTTGATCTTTAATTTGTGAGACAATGTAATCTATCACAAATTGATGTTCTTTAATTTCTTTATTTCCCCAGATAGGGTTTGAATTTCCTTCATAATTTTGAGTACTTGCCAAGGCGGTTGTGTGAAATTCTCTATTCTTTAAAGTTACCAACCTCTCTGGAGTTGCCCCCATCCATAAGCCAACTTTTGGATGAAACCATACATAGACAAATGCATGATCATATTTTTGAAGTAAATTCTCAAATACCTGCAACAAATCAAATGAAGTTAGTGCTACAAGTTCTTTTCTGGAGAGTACTACTTTTTTAAATGAATTACTTTTAATGGCATCTATACCCGCTAAAACTAATGCTTTATGACTATTTTTAGCTGATTCATATTCTTTAAACTCAGAATCTGAGGTGTCTATTGAGTTTTTAATGTACAACTCTTCTATCACCTCTGATGTTTCTTTTAAAAATACAATTGATGAGTTTTCATTATGAAACGGAGCAAATACAAAGCCTTCTTCTTTGAAAGAATCTGAATATCTCAATGAGTCATTATTTCCAAAATACGCTTTTAACTTTTTTGTATTAGGTTTATTGAAACAAACAAATGGCAAATTTTGATGATGAGAAGCTACAATTTTTTTTAAAATTAAACTCAATCTAACAATTTTAAACGTTATTAATTTTATTTTTTATCGAGAATAATATTTGTCATTTTACAAATAGAAATTAACTGATTCTCTTCATCTACAACTCTTACCTCCCATAAATGAGTAGACCTTCCTTTGTGAATAATTTTAGCCGTGGCATACACCAAACCTTCTCTTTTACTTTTAACATGGTTAATAGATAAGGATATGCCATTAATGAATTGTTTTTTACGATCTATAAAAAAGTGAGAAGCAGCACTACCAACAGATTCTGCTAATGCAGCAGTTGCTCCTCCATGTAATTGACCGTAAGGTTGATGAACCTCAGGAGTAACAGGCATTTTTGCAGTTAAATAATCTTCTCCAACATCAACATACTCAATATCAAGAGTTTCCATTAATGTATTTTTTGAGTTGGCATTAAAACCTCTTAAAATCTCACTTTTATCCATGCTATTTCATTTGTTTCACAAAAATACATATAAAATATTGTAATTTTGCCTTGGTAAACCAACAAGAAAAGATGTACAAAATTAGAATTGTTTTAGATACAGAAGAAGACGTTATTAGAACTATTTTAGTAGATAATGCTATAAATTTAGAAACCTTACATCTAACAATTGCAAAATCTTTTGATTTTGACGGTTTAGAAATGGCTTCATTTTACAGAACTGACAATGAATGGAATGAAGGGGAAGAAATTCCTCTTTTTAATATGTCTGAGGCCGGTGAAGGAATTTCTATGCAAAATTGTTTTATTAGAGAGACCCTTTCAGAAGCTGGAGCTAAATTAATATATGTCTATGACTTTTTAAAAATGTGGACTTTTTATGTAGAAGCCATAGAAGTAACAAAAGACACTCAAAATGATGTACCGAAAACAATTCTGTCTGTTGGTGAAATTCCAAAAGAAGCTCCAGAAAAAGAATTTGTTGCAGAAAAATCTGACTATGATTTTGATGATGAAGACGAATTTAAGGATGAATTTGAAAGCCTTGATGATATAGATTTTGATCATTATTAATTTTTAATAAACTAATTGCAAACTTCTAAATTAATTAGTAGATATTCCTTAGTCAAATAATAATTAACCAACTAATTTTTAGTAAATAAGGCCCTAGGACGTTCCTTAACAACCTATAATTATTCATAATTTCTTACTAAGTGAGCTTTCTATTTAAAAGAGCAACTCATGTAACATAGTTGTATCTTGTTCGTCTTACAAACAACAATTTAATAGATACAATTTTTTGGAAACAATCTTATCTCTCAAAAACCTCGATAAAAAATTTGGTCGAGTTCACGCAGTAAACAATCTTTCTTTTGATATACAGAAAGGAAATGTATATGGTATTCTAGGACCTAATGGAAGTGGAAAATCTACTACTTTAGGAATTATTTTAAATGTAGTAAATAAAACTTCTGGAGAATTTAGCTGGTTTAACGGTAAACTTTCAACGCATCAAGCTCTTAAAAAAGTTGGTGCTATTATAGAACGACCAAATTTTTACCCGTATATGACGGCTGTTCAAAATCTGTCGTTAATTTGTAAAATTAAAGATATTTCTACTGAAAAAATAGAAGAAAAATTAAAAGTTGTAAATCTCTACGAACGAAGAAATAGTAAATTCAGCACCTTTTCTTTAGGTATGAAACAACGAATGGCTATTGCTTCTGCCCTATTAAATGATCCTGAAATATTAATTTTAGACGAACCAACCAACGGATTAGATCCTCAAGGAATACATGAAATAAGACAAATTATTCAGGAGATTACAAAAAACGGAACAACCATCTTATTGGCTTCTCATCTTTTAGATGAAGTAGAAAAAGTTTGTAGTCATGTAGTGGTAATTAGAGAAGGAATAAAATTATACAGCGGTAGAGTTGATGAAATGACTGCTTCAAAAGGCCTGTTTGAACTAAAAACAGCAAATGATAAAATAAAATTACTCACTCTTTTAGAACAACATCATAGTGTTGGTGCTGTAAAAGAAGAAGGTGAGTTTATTATTGCATATTTAACAGAAGAGATGGAAGCAACTGAAATTAATACCTTCTTATTTAAAAATGGAATTGCAGTCTCTCATTTGGTAAAACGTAAACCAAGCTTAGAACAACAATTCCTAGACCTAACTAACATTAAATAATCTTAAAAATTTCAGTCATGCTAAGACTACTAACCATAGAATTTCACAAATTAAAACATAACAAAGCTAGCAAGGTACTTTCTCTTATCTATTTTGGACTGCTTACTTCTATCGCATTAATTGCTGCTATCAAATTTGATATTGGCTTTATTAAATTTCATTTAGCAGATATGGGCATTTTTAATTTCCCTTATATCTGGCATTTTAACACCTATATGGCATCTATCTTTAAGTTTTTTTTATTGTTAGTAATTGTATCTATGATTGCTAATGAATACAGTTATAAAACCCTAAAGCAGAACCTAATAGACGGGTTAAGTAAAAAAGAATTTATTTTGTCTAAGTTTTATGCAGTACTTGTTTTTGCTGGTTTTTCAACACTTTTTGTCTTCATTGTTTCATTAGTTTTAGGGTTTGTTTATTCTGATTATAATGAATTTAGTATCATCACTTCAGACCTTCAATATTTACTTGGTTTTTTTATAAAATTAGTAGGGTTCTTTTCTTTTGGTTTGTTTGTTGGTATTTTGGTAAAGAGATCTGCTTTTGCAGTTGGTGCCATGTTTGTGTGGCTCATTGCAGAAAGTATCTTTAAAGGCTATTTATTTTATGCTTTTAGAGGGTCCGATACAGTTTCTGAAAGTGTAGATGGAGTTATGAGGTTTTTACCTTTTGAAGCTATGTCTAATCTAATTAAAGAACCCTTTTCTAGATTAGGAGCTGTTAAATCAATAGCAACCTCTGTTGGAGAACAATTCACTAAAAGCTATGATGTAGAATTTTTAAATATCTTGATTGTTATGCTATGGACTTTTATCTTTATTTACGGTTCTTATGCATTGTTAAAAAGGAGAGATTTATAATACTTTTCTCTTATATTTGATGTTAATATAAATTTTTACTGAAAGTATATATGCATCAAAAACAACTCTTATTTATTTACTTCCTTTTTAGTTCAATTACTTTAAGTTTTGCTCAATTAAGTACCAAACATTATATACCGCCTGTACCTGTTAGTAATAGCACTCCTATTCAAGAACAATATCTTTATATTTCAACTCCAAAAAATAATAATGTCTCTTACACTATTACGTATATAGGAACTGGATTCTCTGAAACAGATTTTGTATCAAATACTAGTCCAAAGGAAATATCAATAAAAAATCCAGTCACTGGAAATAACGACTTTGACTCCAATACTCAATTTGTTGTAAGTAACAACTTAAATCTTACTAACACACCATTAAATAACCGTGGCTTTATTATTGAATCTGAAGATGTAATATATGTTTCTGTCCGTGTAAGGGCAGCAAGCGCATTTCATGCTGGAGCCCTAGTTAGTAAGGGCCAATCAGCATTGGGAACTGAGTTTCGTATAGGTGGCCTTGTTAATGAAGTTGTAGGGGGTAGTTTTCAAACTTTTTTCTCTCTAATTGCAACAGAAAATAATACAGATATTTCAATTACAATAAACGGAACAACTACAACTGAAATTCTACAAGAAAATGAGAGTTATATTGGTTCTTATGATGGAGCTAATGGTAATAACCCAAATGATATAATTGGGACACTAATTCAGTCTAACAAACCTATTGTTGTAAATTCAGGTTCTTTAAATGGATCTTTCGCTAATGCTTCTCAGGGGTCAGATTATGGTTTTGATCAAATTGTAGATGCTGGTGGGATTGGTGATAAATATATTTTTGTAAGAGGTGAGGGCCTAGATTCTTTTGAAAATATATTAATTATAGCTCATGAAAATAATACAGACGTTTTAGTAAATGACTCTACTACCCCTGTTAACTTAGTAAATGCTGGAGATTGGGTTGTTATTGAAGGTGATAAATATACTTTAGAGGGAAATCTATATGTAGCAACATCTAAAAATGTTTTTGCATATCAAGGAATTGGTGGAGAACAAGGAAATCCTACTTTCCCTGCAGCCAATCAAGGAATGTTTTTTGTACCACCTCTAAGTTGTGAAAATCAAGGAGGTGTAGATAATATTGCTTTCATAGATCAAATAGGATCCACTCCGTATCCGGGAGGTATATCTATTGTTACTAATAAATTATCCACAGTAACTATTAATGGTTTGCCCATTAATGATTTTGCCCCTCAAGGGCCTTTCTCTGTTAGTGGTAATCCAGATTATGTCACTTACAAAGTAACAGGGCTTTCAGGTAATATATCTGTTCAAAGTACTGGTGAACTTTATTGTGCATATTTTAACCAAAATGGATCCTCTGCTACAGGTAGTTTTTATTCTGGTTTCCCCTCACCTCCAGAAATAAATCTTGGAGTTGATATAGGTGCCATAGGTTTTTGTATACCAGGCTTAAAATTAGAATCAGTAAATACTAGTTTTTTTGATTCAGTTGAATGGTTTTATGATGATGGGAATGGGGCTGGTTTTGTAACGACAGGAAATACCACTGGAATACTTGATCCAACTTTACCTGGAAACTACATATTAAGAGGAACGCTAGCTTGTACAGGTAGAATTTTTGATTCTCAAATAATTCCAGTAAGTGTTTGCCCTGATGATTTAGATAATGATAATATCATAGATAATATAGATATTGATTTAGATAACGATGGAATCCTAAATTGTGATGAATCTAAAGGAGATACTAGTATCAATTTTACAAGTATAAATTCTCCTGTTCTTAGTTTTCAAGACGGTACTACAGATGCTTCATTTATTTCAGCTACTACAAGTAGTTCAGACATAACTGGAGATAGTAATAGTAATTTTGAGTCAACTATTATTGCTGGCACAGTCCCGGAAAACGTGTATACTCTTGATTTTAATAAACCATCTAATGTAAAACTAACCCAAAACCCCACAAGTACTCATACAACAATTACAGGAGAAACTTTTATATTAAGTGTGGGGCCTAGTACAAAAAATATCACTGTAATAGATCCTGATAATATATTATTAATTGACACTGATTTTGATGATATTTTTGAAACAGGGATAGGGATTAATAACTTTTCTGCATCAGAAATTCGTTTTAAATACAATCCAACACCAAGTGGAACTACACCATATAAACTTGTAGCTAATAGTGTTGATCAAATGACTTTTAAACATCAACTTAATGGCACTGTCAATTCTACTTTTAATGGAAACCTTATCTTAACTTGTTTTGGAATAGATAGTGATAACGACGGAATAAATGATGCTTTTGACGCAGATAGCGATAATGATGGTATCCCAGACATTTTAGAAGCTCAAGGAATACCTGTTACTTTATCAGGAACTGATGCTGATTTAGATGGATTAGATGATGTCTTTACCACCCTTGTTTCACCTTTAGATTCAGATTTAGACAATGTGCCAGATTACTTAGATTTAGATTCTGACAATGACGGAGTTTATGATTTATGGGAAGCAGGACACCCTCTTCTAGATGTAACACTAACCGATGGACAAATAGACGATGTAGATTTAAATATTGGTATTAATGGTTTAGATAATAGATTAGAAACAGCACCTGATAATTTTATTTTAAACTACACAATTTCTGATCCTGATACTGATGATAGTCTTTTTAGTTATCTAGATCTTGATAGTGACGGAGATAATTGCCCTGATGTTATTGAAGCTGGATTTTTAGATCCTAACAATGATAATATTATAGGACCTTTACCTGTTGTAGTAGATAATAAAGGAAGAGTTATTGGAATACCAGATGGTTATACAAGACCTAATTTTGATTATAACATATTTGCTCCTATTTTAATAAATACTCCTTTTGAAGATATTGCTTTTTGTGAAGCATCAACATCAACTATATCAATCGATACAACTGCTGATACTTTTCAATGGGAAGTTAGTACAGATGGAGGCGCCAACTGGACAAGTATCATAGATGACTTAATTTATAATGGTGCTACTACTCCTTCATTACAAATTAGCAACCTTCAAATATCTTTTGACAATAACTTATATCGAGTATTTCTCCAAAGAACAGGAAATACCTGTAATGACACCTCCAATGAAATAACTTTAACAGTAGAACCATTACCTTCAATTACATTTACTGTAGAACTTAAACAATGTGATGATGATACCGATGGTTTTTCATTTTTTAATTTAAATGAAGCTGCTTCAGATATCTCTACCAATTATCTTAATGAAACATTTGTTTT